>Ga0265780_10008602_pt1 | contig 12380 bp, 10 predicted proteins | sample P1T30metagenome_FD_192432 | JGI IMG/M metagenome (GOLD analysis project Ga0265780, IMG submission 192432) | Plant litter microbial communities from East Loma Ridge, Irvine, California - P1 T30 | ecosystem: Environmental > Terrestrial > Plant litter > Unclassified | place: USA: California... | reverse complement strand
TGACCGACCTGCACCGCACGCGCCTCTGGCTCAACGACGCGGCCGGGCAGGTCATCCGCAACGGCCTCGGCCTCCTGGGCGTCTCCGCGCCCGATCGGATGTGATGACGAGATGAGCGACGTCGACGACTTCTTCGCCGAGCGCGCCGTCCCGCGCCGCCGCGCGCGGGGCGCCGCGGCCGGCCTCTTCGTGCTGGTCGGCGTGCTCGTCGTGCTCGCGATCCTGGCGGTGGTCGCCGACGTGGTCACCCGCAACCTGGTCGAGCAGCGCGCCGCGGCCGAGATCTCGACGGCCACCGGCCTCGACGACGTGACCGTCGACGTCCACGGCGTCTCCGTGCTGTGGCAGGTCGCGCACGGCTCGCTCGACGACGTGACGCTGTCGTCGGGCTCCGCGAGCGACCCCCTGTCGTTCCGGTTCGACGTCAGCGACGTCCCCACCGACCTGGAGGGCACCTCCGGCCCGGTGACGGGGACGCTCACGGCCGACTCCGCGACGGTGAGCTCGCTCGAGGGCATCTCGTCCGCCGGTGCGAGCGTGACGCTCGGCGACGGCGAGCTGACCTACGCGCGCGGCTTCGACGTGCCCCTGCTCGGGTCGGTGCCCGTCGACGTGACGGCCACGCCGTCGATCGCCGACGACGGCCGCGCCCTCGACTTCGCACCGACGAGGGCGTCCTTCCCCGACACCTCCCTGTCGCTCGACCTGACCCCGTTCCTCGGCGACTTCGCGCAGCGCGTCTGCGTCGCCGAGCAGCTGCCGCCCGGGGTCGCGCTCACGTCGGTCGACGTCGAGCCGGGACGGGCACGGCTCGGGCTCGCGTCGGACGGCCTGCCCCTGACCTCCTCCGGCCTGGCCGCCAAGGGCAGCTGCAGCTGACCCGGGGCACGGGCCGCTGCGGGGCGCCGTCACCGACGGTCGCTGTCGCTAGGCTCGTGCTCGTCCCGCTCCTCCCTATCCCCACCGAGGTCCCCGTGTCGCCCAACCCCCTCGCTCCCGCCTGGCTGCTCGAGCCCGACGACGTCGACGCGCTCGACCCGTCGGTCTGGTCGCACGGCGCCCTCCGTGGCGACGACGGCGTCGTGTCCGTCGGCGGCGTGCCCGCCACCGACCTCGTCGCCCGCCACGGCAGCCCGCTCTACGTCGTCGACGAAGACGACTTCCGGGGTCGAGCCCGAGGCGCGAAGGCGGCGTTCGACCGCGAGCTCGCGCGCGTCGGCACGAGCGCCGTCGTCTACTACGCCGCCAAGGCGTTCCTCTCCGTCGAGGTCGCCCGCTGGGTCGCCGAGGCCGGTCTGCGCGTCGACATCTGCACCGGCGGCGAGTTCGCCGTCGCGGCGGCGGCAGGGGTCGAGCCCGCGCGGATGGCGTTCCACGGGAACAACAAGTCGCTCGCCGAGATCGACCGCACCGTCGCGGCCGGCATCGGCAACATCGTCGTCGACAACGCGGACGAGGTCGTGCGGGTCGCCGAGGCCGCGTCGCGCCACGGTGTCGTCCAGTCCGTGCGCGTCCGCGTCAACAGCGGCGTGCACGCGTCGACCCACGACTACCTCGCCACGGCGCGCGAAGACCAGAAGTTCGGCATCACGCTCGCGGACGCGCCCGGGGTGGTCGCCGAGATCCGCCGCCGCCCCTCCCTTCGCTTCCTCGGCCTGCACTCCCACATCGGCTCGCAGATCTTCGGCTCCGACGGCTTCGGCGAGGCAGCGCGCCGGCTGCTCGCCCTGCACGCCGAGCTCCTCGCGGACGGCCCGGTCCCCGAGCTCAACCTCGGCGGCGGCTTCGGCATCGCCTACACGTCGGTCGACGACGCGCGTCCGCTCGACGAGCTCGCGGCGGCGCTGGCCGACATCGTCGCGGCCGAGTGCGCGCGCCTCGGCATCCCGATCCCCGTGGTCGCCGTCGAGCCGGGTCGGGTCATCGCGGGCCCCTCCGGCACGACCCTGTACACGGTGGGCACCGTCAAGGACGTCGTGGTCACCGTCGACGAGGGCACCGGCGAGACGGCCGTCCGGCGCTACGTCAGCGTCGACGGCGGCATGAGCGACAACGCCCGCCCGGCCCTCTACGAGGCCGACTACTCGGCGAGGGTGGTGAGCCGCGCCTCCTCGACGGGCCCTGCCCTGTCGCGGGTCGCGGGCAAGCACTGCGAGAGCGGCGACCTCGTCGTCCTCGCCGAGTACCTGCCCGACGACGTCGCGCCCGGCGACCTGCTCGGCGTGCCCGCGACGGGCGCCTACTGCTGGAGCCTCGCGAGCAACTACAACCACGTGGGGCGGCCGCCGGTCGTCGCGGTGCGCGACGGGGCCTCCCGGGTCATCGTCCGCGGCGAGACCGAGGCCGACCTGCTGGCCCGCGACGCCGGCCTCGACTGACCGTCGCCCGACCACCCTTGCCCCACAGCTCACGGCGCCCCGACCGGGTCGCCTCCACAGAACGGAACACCATGGACGAATACCGCGACGTGAGGGTCGCCCTGCTGGGCGCCGGATCGGTCGGGTCGCAGGTGGCCCGCCTGCTCCTCGAGCACGGCGACGAGCTGGCAGGCCGTGCCGGCGCCGGCCTGCAGCTGGTCGGCATCGGCGTCCGAGACGTCGACGCGCCGCGCGACGTCGACCTGCCCCGTGAGCTGTACACCACCGACCTCGAGTCGCTGATCCTCGGAGCCGACATCGTCGTCGAGCTCATGGGCGGCCTCGAGCCTGCTCGCCACCACGTGCTCCAGGCGCTGCTCTCGGGGGCCGACGTGGTCACGGGCAACAAGGCGCTGCTCGCGCACCACGGCCCCGAGCTGTTCGCCGCGGCCGAGCAGGTCGGCGCCCAGCTCTACTACGAGGCGGCCGTCGCCGGCGCCATCCCGATCATCCGCCCGCTCCGGGACAGCCTGGCCGGCGACCGCATCCGCCGGATCATGGGCATCGTCAACGGCACGACCAACTTCATCCTCGACCGGATGGACACCGACGGCGACACCCTCGAGGACGCCCTGGCGACGGCCACCGACCTGGGCTACGCCGAGGCGGACCCGACCGCTGACATCGAGGGCTTCGACGCAGCCCAGAAGGCGGCCATCCTGGCGAGCCTCGCGTTCCACACGACGGTGCCGCTCTCGGCCGTGCACCGCGAGGGGATCACCTCGGTGACGCACGAGCAGGTGCAGGCCGCCCGCAAGGCCGGCTACGTGGTCAAGATCCTCGCGATCTGCGAACGGCTCACCGACTCCGACGGCGTCGACGGCGTCAGCGCTCGCGTCTACCCCGCGCTCGTCCCGCTCGACCACCCGCTCGCCGCGGTGCACGGAGCCAAGAACGCGGTCTTCGTCGAGGCCGAGGCAGCCGGCGACCTCATGTTCTACGGCGCGGGCGCCGGGGGAGTCGAGACCGCCTCCGCGGTGCTCGGCGACCTCGTGTCGGCCGCGCGCCGCCACGTCATCGGCGGCCCGGGCGTCGCCGAGTCGACCCAGGCCGACCTGGCCGTGCTGCCCATCGGCCACGTGGTCACCCGCTACCAGATCACCCTCGACGTCGCCGACCAGCCGGGCGTGCTCGCCGAGGTGGCGACGGTCCTCAGCCAGCACGGCGTCAGCGTGCACAGCGTCGAGCAGACCGGGGGGCTCGAGCCCGGCGCGTCACGCGACGAGGAGGCGGCCCCCGCGACCGCTACCCTGATCATCGGCACGCACCGTGCCCGCGAGTCCGACCTCGCCGCCACGGTCGTCGCCCTCCGCAACACCACGGTCGTGAACACCGTCACGAGCGTGCTGAGAGTCGAAGGAGCCTGATGGCCCACCAGTGGCAGGGTGTCCTGCGCGAGTACGCCGATCGTCTCGACGTGACGGAGGCGACCCCGGTCGTCACCCTCGGCGAGGGCGGCACGCCCCTCATCCCGGCGCCGGCGTTGTCCGCGCGCACCGGGGCGAAGGTGTTCGTCAAGTACGAGGGCATGAACCCGACCGGCTCCTTCAAGGACCGCGGCATGACGATGGCCATCTCGAAGGCCGTCGAGCACGGGGCGAAGGCCGTCATCTGCGCGTCGACCGGCAACACCTCGGCCTCGGCTGCGGCCTACGCCGCACACGCGGGCATCACGGCTGCGGTGCTCGTGCCCGAGGGCAAGATCGCCATGGGCAAGCTCAGCCAGGCCGTCGCGCACGACGGCCAGCTGATCCAGATCCAGGGCAACTTCGACGACTGCCTCGACATCGCGCGCGACCTGGCCGAGAACTACCCCGTGCACCTCGTCAACTCGGTCAACAACGACCGCATCGAGGGCCAGAAGACGGCGGCCTTCGAGGTCGTCGACGTGCTGGGGGACGCCCCTGACTTCCACTTCCTCCCCGTGGGCAACGCTGGCAACTACACCGCCTACACCCGCGGCTACCGCGAGGACGTCGAGGCCGGCCGCTCCACCCGCCTGCCGCGGATGTTCGGCTTCCAGGCCTCCGGCTCGGCGCCGATCGTGGCGGGCGAGGTCGTGAGGAACCCCGAGACGATCGCGAGCGCGATCCGCATCGGCAACCCCGCCTCCTGGCAGCTCGCCCTCGAGGCCCGCGACCTCACGAACGGCTGGTTCGGCGCCATCACCGACGAGGCGATCCTCGCCGCGCAGAAGATCCTGGCGGCCGAGGTCGGCGTCTTCGTCGAGCCGGCCTCGGCGATCAGCGTGGCGGGTCTGCTCGAGCGCTCGGACGCCGGCGTCGTCCCGGCCGGCGCGACGGTCGTCCTCACGGTCACCGGCCACGGCCTGAAGGACCCGCAGTGGGCGCTCCGACGTGCCGACGGCTCCGAGGTGACGCCGACGGTGGTCGAGAGCGACACGTCGCGCGTCGCCGAGGTGCTCGGGCTCGTCCCGGCCTCTGCATGACCGTGGGGGGCAGCTGACCGTGGGGGCGGACCTCCGCTCGGTGCTCGTCCGGGTGCCGGCGACGTCGGCGAACCTGGGGCCCGGCTTCGACACGCTCGGGCTCGCCGTCTCCCTCTACGACGAGCTCGTGGTCACCACGACCACCGGCTCCGGCGTCGAGGTCCACGTCGAGGGCGTCGGGGCGGGCGAGGTGCCCACCGACGAGGGCAACCTCGTCGTGCAGGCGATCGCGGCGGCCTACGCGTCCGTCGGACAGCCGCTGCCCGGGCTACGGCTCGAGGCGAGGAACGTCATCCCGCACGGGCGGGGCCTCGGCTCGTCGGCCGCGGCCATCGTCTCGGGCGTGGTCGCGGCGAAGGGCCTGCTCGAGGGCGTGGCCGAGTTCTCGTCGGCCGACCTGCTGCGCGTCGCCACCGAGATGGAGGGCCACCCCGACAACGTCGCCCCGGCGCTCTTCGGCGGCCTGACCATCGCCTGGATGACGTCGTCCGGCCCGGCGCACAAGCGTCTGCTGGTGCACCGCGGCGTGTCTCCCGTGGTGTTCGTGCCCGAGTCGACGCTCTCGACGAAGCTCGCGCGCAGCCTCCAGCCCGCGTCCGTGCCGCACGAGGACGCGACGTTCAACGTGTCCCGGTCGGCGTTGCTCGTGGCGGCGCTGATCCAGAGCCCCGAGCTGTTGCTCGCCGCCACGGAGGACAGGCTCCACCAGAGCTACCGGGCGAGCGCCATGCCCGAGACCGACGCCCTGATCACCATGCTGCGCGACGCCGGGCTGGCCGCGGTCGTGTCCGGTGCCGGGCCCTCGCTGCTGGTGCTGGGGAGCGACCCTGCCCAGCGCCTGTTCGCCGCCGACCTGGTGGCCGAGCACTCCCTGTCCGACTGGCGCGCCGTCATGCTCGCGGTCGACCTGCGGGGTGCTACAGTGAAGCCGCACCCGGTAGAGAACCCACGTCCCCTGGGCACCTAGCAGCACCTCCTCGAATCTCGAGTAGGTGCGTCGAGTCCCCAGGCTCACTGAGCTCCCCGGGCCGCACATCCCGTAGTGCACATCTCGCAGCGTCCGTCCGCCTGTCTGGCGTACGTGCGCCGCACCTCCGTGAGCTCCTCTGCGCATCCCGCGCAGCGCGCATCCGCGCAGGGCCTGCCGACAGGGCAGACCCCAGGCCACGAGGTGTGACCAGCTCAGCCTCGCGGCTCTCGCGGGGGAGCGGAAGGAACCCAACACCAGTGTCAGACGTCGACAGCCGCGACTCCGCGGCCACCACCGCCGAACTCAGCGCCATGCGCCTCCCCCAGCTCCAGGCCCTCGCCTCCTCGCTCGGGATCAGCGGTCTCTCCAAGCTCCGCAAGGGCGACCTCGTCGCCGCGATCTCCGCCGTCCAGTCGGCGACCGCCGAGGGCGCAGCAGCCCCGGCCGCGCTCTCCGAGCCCGTCGTCGCGCAGCCCGCGCTCGACGTGCAGGTCGAGGCGCCCGTCGAGGCCCCCGCCGACGCTCCCGCCGAGGCGAGCACCGCCGCCGTGTCGGCCGAGGCCGCCCAGGTCGGGGCCGCCGACGAGGCGCCCGTCGCGCCGACCCGCGCCCGTCGCGGCTCGCGTCGTGCCACCTCCGCCGCCGGGGCTCCCGCTCAGCGCGGCGCGGGCGACCACGTCAACGGCGGAGAATCGGGCGTCGAGCCCGTCGTCGAGGCCCCCGCCACGACCCCGGTCGAGGCCCCCGTCGCCGAGCAGGTCGACCAGGTCGCTCCCGCCGAGGCCGCCCAGGAGGCGCCCGTCGCCCCCGAGCGTCCGTCGCGCAGCCGTCGTGGCTCACGCCGGGCCACCGACGCGACCGTCGCCGAGGCGCAGGCCGCGGCTCAGGGCGAGCAGGCCGCCGACGCGACCTCGGGCGGCGACACGCCCGCCGAGCCCGAGAGCACCGACCAGGTGCAGGGCGACCAGGTGCAGGGCGACCAGGCGCAGGGCGACCAGGCCGGTCAGCAGGGCGGCGGGCGCCGCAGCCGCAGCCGCGGTCGTGGCGACCGCAAGAACGGCCAGGCCGGTCAGCAGGCAGTTGCCGGCGACCAGCAGCAGGGCCAGAAGGCCGACCAGCAGCAGGGCGAGCGTCAGCAGCAGGACCGTCAGCAGCAGGACCGTCAGCAGCAGGACCGTCAGCAGCAGGGCGGCCAGAAGGCCGACCAGCAGCAGGGCGAGCGTCAGCAGCAGGACCGCCAGCAGGGCACCGGCCCGCAGCAGCAGCAGGACGAGAACGGCCGTCAGGGCCGTGGCCGTCAGCGTGACCGCAAGCGCGGTCGCGGCGTCCAGACCGACGAGTTCGAGCCCGAGATCTCCGAGGACGACGTCCTCATCCCCGTCGCGGGCATCCTCGACGTGCTCGAGAACTACGCCTTCGTCCGCACGACGGGCTACCTGCCCGGCGCGAGCGACGTCTACGTCTCGCTCGGCCAGGTGAAGAAGTACCACCTCCGCAAGGGCGACGCCGTCGTCGGCGCCATCCGCCAGCCGCGCGAGGGCGACCAGGGCCAGGGCCGTCAGAAGTACAACGCCATCGTCCGCATCGACTCGATCAACGGCCAGCCCGTCGAGGAGGCCGCCAAGCGCGTCGAGTTCGGCAAGCTGACGCCTCTCTACCCGCAGGAGCGACTGCGCCTCGAGACCGAGCAGCAGAAGCTGTCGACCCGGATCATCGACCTCGTGTCGCCCATCGGCAAGGGCCAGCGCGGCCTGATCGTCTCGCCGCCCAAGGCCGGCAAGACGCTCGTGCTGCAGGCGATCGCCAACGCCATCGCGGTGAACAACCCCGAGGTGCACCTCATGGTCGTGCTCGTCGACGAGCGCCCCGAAGAGGTCACCGACATGCAGCGCACGGTCAAGGGCGAGGTCATCGCCTCGACCTTCGACCGTCCTGCAGAAGACCACACGACGGTCGCCGAGCTCGCCATCGAGCGTGCGAAGCGCCTCGTCGAGCTGGGCCACGACGTCGTCGTGCTGCTCGACTCGATCACCCGTCTCGGGCGCGCCTACAACCTGTCCGCGCCGGCCTCGGGCCGCGTGCTGTCGGGCGGCGTCGACTCGTCGGCGCTGTACCCCCCGAAGCGCTTCTTCGGCGCGGCGCGCAACATCGAGAACGGCGGCTCGCTGACCATCCTCGCCACCGCGCTGGTCGAGACCGGGTCGAAGATGGACGAGGTGATCTTCGAGGAGTTCAAGGGCACCGGCAACATGGAGCTCCGCCTCTCGCGCCACCTCGCCGACAAGCGGATCTTCCCGGCCGTCGACGTGAACGCGTCCGGCACCCGCCGTGAGGAGATGCTGCTCAGCCCCGACGAGGTCAAGATCACCTGGCGCCTGCGTCGTGCCCTCGCCGGCCTCGAGCAGCAGAAGGCGCTCGAGATCGTGCTCGGCAACCTCAAGGAGACGCAGTCGAACGTCGAGTTCCTCGTGCAGATCCAGAAGTCGATGCCCGCGAACGGCCACGACGCCGGCCACAAAGACCACTGATGTTCGAGTCGGTGTCCGTGCTCCTGGCGGAGCACGACGACCTCCAGACGCAGCTGAGCGACCCCGCGGTCCACGCGGACGCCGCGCGCGCCAAGAAGATCAACCGCCGCTACGCCGAGCTCAGCCGCATCGTGGCTGCGCACTCGGCGTGGCAGCAGGCGGGCGACGACCTCGAGGCCGCACGTGAGCTCGCGAAGGAGGACGAGGCGTTCGCCGACGAGGTGCCCGCGCTCGAGCAGGGTCTCGACGAGTCCCAGGAGAAGCTGCGGCGCCTCCTGATCCCTCGCGACCCCGACGACGGCCGAGACGTCATCATGGAGATCAAGGGAGGCGAGGGAGGCGCGGAGAGCGCCCTCTTCGCGGCCGACCTCCTGCGCATGTACCTGCACTACGCAGAGGGCATGGGCTGGAAGTCCGAGATGATCCAGAGCGACGACAGCGACCTCGGCGGGTACAAGAACGTCCAGGTGGCCATCAAGTCGAACGCCACCGACCCCTCCCAGGGCGTCTGGGCCCACCTCAAGTACGAAGGAGGCGTGCACCGCGTCCAGCGCGTGCCCGCCACGGAGTCCCAGGGCCGGATCCACACCTCCACCACCGGTGTCCTCGTGTTCCCCGAGGTCGACGAGCCGGAAGAGGTCGAGATCAACCAGAACGACCTCAAGATCGACGTCTACCGGTCGTCGGGTCCGGGGGGCCAGTCGGTCAACACGACCGACTCCGCCGTCCGCATCACCCACCTGCCCACGGGCATCGTGGTGGCGATGCAGAACGAGAAGAGCCAGCTGCAGAACCGCGAGGCCGGCATGCGCGTCCTGCGCGCGCGGATCCTCGCGCGTCAGCAGGAGGAGCAGGCCGCGATCGCGTCGGACGCCCGCAAGAGCCAGATCCGGGGCATGGACAGGTCGGAGCGGATCCGCACCTACAACTTCCCCGAGAACCGGATCGCCGACCACCGCACCGGCTACAAGGCGTACAACCTCGACGCCGTGATGGACGGCGCTCTGCAGCCCGTCGTCGAGTCGTGCATCCAGGCCGACGAAGAGGCCCGGCTCGCCGAGATCGGCGACACCGCGTCGTGACCGACGCCGTCGCCGCCCTCGGGCAGGCCCGCACGGTCGACTCCGCCCTCGCGGCGGCGTCTGCCGTGCTCTCGTCGTCCGGCGTGCCGACGGCCGACGTCGACGCCGAGCTCCTGCTCGCGCACGTGCTCGACCTCGGCAGGGGGGTGCTCCGGGCGCGGTCCGTGACCCGGTCGGCCCTGTCCCCGGACGCCGCCGCGGCGTTCGCGGGGGCGGTCGCGCGGCGCGCGGACCGTGAGCCGCTGCAGCACATCACCGGCACCGCTCCCTTCCGGTCGATGCAGCTGCACGTCGGGCCGGGCGTCTTCGTGCCCCGACCCGAGACGGAGGGCGTGGCGCAGCTGGCGGTCGACGCTCTGCGCGCCGCCCCCGAGGTCGCCCCGATCGCGGTCGACCTCGGGACGGGCAGCGGCGCCATCGCCCTGGCCATGGCCACGGAGGTGCCCCACGCGTCCGTCGTGGCGGTCGAGCTCTCGCCCGAGGCGGCCGTCTGGACCCGCCGCAACATCGCCGCCGTCGGCGCCGAGAACGCGCGCCTCGTCGAGGGCGACCTCGCGGACGCCCTGCCGGAGCTCGACGGCACCGTGTCCGTCGTCGCCTCGAACCCGCCCTACATCCCCGTCGGCATGGTCCCTCGTGACCCCGAGGTGCGACTGCACGATCCCGCGCTCGCCCTCTACGGGGGAGCCGACGGCCTCGACGTCGTGCGCGACCTGTCGAGGACGGCCCTCCGCCTCCTGCGTCGGGGCGGCGTGCTCGTCATCGAGCACGGCGAGGCCCAGGGAGGCGCCATCCGCGAGCTGCTGGACGCCGACGGCTGGCGGTCCACGGCCACGCACCCCGACCTCACCGGTCGCGATCGCGCGACGACGGCGGTGCGCTGACGCCCCCTCCAGGTCGTCCGCACTATCATCGTCAGGTCATGGCCTCCCTCTACGACCTCTCCGTCGACTCCGAGCTCCTCGCCGGCATGCGCCGAGCGCGCGGTGCCATCGGCCGGGGCGAGCTCGTGGTCCTGCCCACCGACACGGTCTACGGCGTCGCCGCCGACGCGTTCGACCCCGGCGCCGTCCAGAGGCTCCTCGACGCGAAGGGGCGGGGCCGACAATCGCCGCCTCCGGTGCTCATCAAGGGCCAGGACACGCTCGCCGCTCTCACCTCGACCGTGCCGGACGTCGTCAGGCCGCTGCTGGACGAGTTCTGGCCCGGGCCCCTCACCGTGATCTTCCGGGCGCAGGCGTCCCTCAGCTGGGATCTCGGCGACACCCGCGGCACCGTCGCCCTCCGGGTGCCGAGCCACCCCCTGACCCTCGAGCTGCTCGAGGAGACCGGGCCCCTCGCGGTCTCGAGCGCCAACCTCACGGGCCGTGCCGCCGCCGGGACGGCACAGGCCGCACTCGACATGCTGGGCGAGTCGGTCTCCGTGTACCTCGACGCCGGGCCCGTGGGCGACGGCTACGAGAGACGGCCCGGCGCCAACACCGGCTCGACGATCGTCGACGCGACAGGAGCCGGCGACGGCGTGGTCCGCATCGTCCGGCACGGGGTCCTGCCCGACTCCGAGATCAGACGCGTCGTCGGGGCCGACGCCGTCGCGTGAGGTACTACCTGCTCGCGATGGTCATCGCGGCAGTCGTCAGCTTCGTGCTGTCCGTCGTCGTCTGGCGCCTGGGCCTCCGCTTCAAGCTGTACCCGAGCATCCGTGAGCGCGACGTGCACAAGACCCCGACGCCCCGCCTCGGGGGAGTGGCCATGTGGGCGGGGGTCGTCGTCGCCCTCCTCGCGGCGTGGTTCGTGTTCCCCCTGATCTCCGGGGTCGACTACTTCCGCCTCGTCTTCGCGGATCCGGGTCCGCCCCTGGCGATCCTCGGCGCGGCCACGATCATCGTCGTCATCGGCGTGGTCGACGACCTCTACGACCTCGACTGGATGACCAAGCTCGCCGGCCAGATCATCGCCGCCGGGGTCCTCGCCTGGCAGGGCGTGCAGCTCGTGTCGCTCCCGATCGGGGGCAGCCTCGCCATCGGCTCTCCGTACATGTCGCTCATCCTCACGATCCTGGCGATCGTGCTGGTGATGAACGCGGTCAACTTCATCGACGGTCTCGACGGGTTGGTCGCCGGCGTCACGATCATCGCGAACGGCGTGTTCTTCATCTACAGCTTCGTCATCTCGATCACCATCGGGCAGACGGAGTACTTCAACCTGGCGGCGCTGCTCACGGCCGTCCTCATCGGGGCCTGTCTCGGGTTCCTCCCGCTCAACTGGCATCCCGCTCGGCTCTTCATGGGCGACGCGGGGGCTCTGCTCACCGGCCTCGTCATGGCGACCAGCGCGATCTCGGTCACGGGCCAGATCGACCCGGCCACGATCTCGCGCTCGGCGCTGCTGCCGGCCTTCATCCCGATCCTGCTCCCGTTCGCCGTCCTCGTCGTGCCGCTCCTCGACTTCGGCCTGGCGGTGCTGCGCCGTGTGAGCGCAGGGAAGTCGCCGTTCACCGCCGACCGGAAGCACCTGCACCACCGCCTGCTCGACATGGGCCACTCGCACTTCCAGGCCGTGCTGATCTTCTACTCCTGGACGCTCGTCGTCTCCGTCGGCTGCCTGATGTTCCTCTTCGTCAAGCCCTCGTGGCTCGTCGGCCTGTTCCTCGGCGTGGGCCTCGTGGCCTGTGCGGCCCTCACGCTGGCCCCCCTGAGCCGACGGAAGCGCGTGGAGGTGGCCGTGCAGAGCACCCGCCGAGAAGACCTCGCGGTGAGCGAGTCCGGCCGCTTCGACCCGCTCGACGAAGCCGCAGGCGTGCTCGACCCGTCCGACACCGACACGGCCCAGACCGCCGTGGTGCCCGAACTGACCCACCCGGAGGAACGCCCATGAACGCCCGATCGATCTTCACCAAGATCCTGACGTACACCGGCCTCCTGGCCCTGGTCA
>Ga0265780_10008600_pt1 | contig 12384 bp, 12 predicted proteins | sample P1T30metagenome_FD_192432 | JGI IMG/M metagenome (GOLD analysis project Ga0265780, IMG submission 192432) | Plant litter microbial communities from East Loma Ridge, Irvine, California - P1 T30 | ecosystem: Environmental > Terrestrial > Plant litter > Unclassified | place: USA: California... | reverse complement strand
TTGCATCAGCACTTCGCGGGCGATCAGGTCGTTCTTGACGGCTTCGCGCAGCTGAGGCGTGTCCTGGCCCTGGTTCTGGGCAACGACCTGCTTGACGACGGCGTCGGCGCGTGCCGAAGGAATCGCCTTGCCGTTGACCACTGCGATGTTTTGGGCAAAGGCCGGGGCCGATGCGATGGCAACGAGGGCTAACAGCAGGCGAGCAGGCTTAAAGGTCATGTGTATTCCTGTGACGGGTTTTAACTGGACGAGAGAAGTTTAGTTCTTGTACTTATCTGTTCTATTGTCGGGCAAATTTCTTAAAACTGTCTGAAAGCCGACCTTCAGGACAGCTCGGAAGGCGCGATGGCGTTGATGGCCAATGCGTGGATTTCCGCCTTGTTGATCATATCGTGAACGGCATCATACACAAGACGATGGCGCATGACCAGCTTGAGCCCCTCGAAGCGCGAGGACACGATTTTGACCGAGTAATGGCTGCCGCCGGAGGCCGCGCCGGCATGGCCCGCGTGCAGGTGCGAGTCGTCGCTGATCTCGAGCAGGGTAGGGGCCAACTCGGCCTCGAGCTGGGCGCGCATGCGCGGTTCGCGGTCGCTTTTATCTGGAACGTTGGTCATGCGTCTTCCTCCTTGATGTATTTGTAGAGCATCATCGTCTGGATCATGATGAAGGCAAAGAATATGGCGGTAAAGCCGAACAGCTTGAAGCTGACCCAGGCGCCGGTATCGTTATTGAAGACCACGAACGCCATCAACAAGTTCAGCAAGCCCATGCCGACGAAGAACGCCATCCAGATGTAGCCGATGCGGTTCCAGAACGGCTCGGGCAGCTTCATGTTCGGCTCCATCACCGAGCGGATCAGGTTCTTGCGGTAGAACACCTGCGCGATGAACAGGCCCAGCGCGAATGCCCAGTACAGGATCGTCGGCTTCCACTTGATGAAGATCTCGTCGTGGAAATAGATCGTGGCGCCGCCGGCCACCAGGATCACGCCCAGCGTCAGCCACATCGCATTGTCGACCTTGCGCCCGCGCGCGAGCAGGTAACCCACTTGCAGCACGGTGGCGATGATGGCCACGGCGGTCGCGAGCAGGATGGCCGATTGCGACGGCGGCACGCCGCCGCCGGCGATCAATGGGCCCAGGAACTCGACGGCCATGCGGTGCGCCCAGGCCTGGTTGCTGTCGCCATATTTATAGACGCCGAAGAACAGCAGGACCGGGAAGAAGTCGAACAGGAATTTCATCGTGCGGCCACTCTCAGATGGGATCGAACCGCATCGAGGCGGAGTTGATGCAATAGCGCAGGCCGGTCGGTGGCGGGCCGTCCGGGAACACGTGGCCCAGGTGGGCGTCGCACACACCGCAGATCACTTCGGTGCGCACCATGCCGTGGGTACGGTCGGTTTTCTCGATCACGTTGGCCGGGTCGAGCGCGCGGAAGTAGCTTGGCCAGCCGCAGCCGGAATCGAACTTGGTGTCCGACTCAAACAGTGGCGTGTTGCAGCACACGCAGCTGTAGATGCCATGCTCGTGGTGGTCCCAGAACTTGCCGGTAAAGGCGCGTTCGGTGGCCGCGTGGCGCGTGACTTCGTATTCCATCGGGTCGAGCTGGTTGCGCCATTCGGCGTCGGTCTTGACGACTTTGTCGGTCATGATGTGGTGTCCTTGTCTCGGTTGATTTGATTATGAAGAGCAGCTCACTTCGAGATGCGCGGCCCAATCGGGCGGCAGCTCGGCGTAGGCGGCGTGTTCGGGTTGTTCGTCGAACGGCCGCTCGAGCACGGCCAGCAGCGTGTGCACGCCGCTGAAGTCGCCGTTCTGCGCTTGTTCGATGGCCGTCTGGGCCAGGTAGTTGCGCAGGATGTACTTGGGATTGACCAGGTTCATCGCCACGCGGCGCGCCGCATCGGCACTGTTCTCGTCCATCAGCCGAGTGCGGTAGACCGCGGCCCAGGCGTCGAACGACGCGCGATCGATGAACAGGTCGCGCAGCGCTTCGTCGCTTGCTGGCTCGGCCACGCGCAGGTCGCCCAGCAAGCGGAAGAACAGCGTGAAGTCGGCGTGGTTCGCCTGCAGCAGCTCGATGGTGTCTTCGAACAGCTTGGCGTCGCCCTCGCGGCTTTCGAGCAAGCCCAGCTTGCCGTGCATGAGCAGGTCCATCTGGCGACCGAACTCGGGGCGATACACCGCCAGGGCTTCCTCGGCCACGTCGGGCTCGCCGATCAGGGGCAGCAAAGCATTGCCCAGCGCGTAGCAGTTCCAGTGGCCGACCGGCACCTGGTTGGCATACGAATAGCGCCCGCCCTGGTCGGTGTGGTTGCAGATGTGGCGGGCGTCGAACGCTTCCATGAAGCCGAACGGGCCATAGTCGAGCGTCAGGCCCAGGATCGACATATTGTCGGTGTTCATCACCCCGTGCATGAAGCCCACTGCCTGCCAGTGCGCGATCATGCGCGCCGTGCGGCGCGTGACTTCGGCCAGCAATTCCTTATAGGGATTGGCGGCGCTCTCGAACTCGGGGTAGAAATTGTGGATGACGTAGTCAGCCAGTGTGCGCAATTCGTCCTCTCGTCCCTGCGAGGCCCAGTGCTCGAACGAGCCGAAACGTACGAAGGTCGGCGCCATGCGCGTCACCACGGCGGCGGTCTCGAGCGTCTCGCGGGCAATGCCTTGCGGCGAGCCGGTCAGGCACAATGCGCGCGTCGTCGGGATGCCGAGCGCGGCCATCGCTTCGGAGCACAGGAATTCGCGGATCGACGAGCGCAGCACGGCGCGCCCGTCGCCCATGCGTGAATACGGCGTACGCCCGGCGCCCTTGAGCTGGATTTCCATCGGCCCCGCCGGGGTGGCGATGTCGCCCAGCGTGATCGCGCGGCCGTCGCCCAGCTGGCCGGCCCAGACACCGAACTGGTGGCCCGAATACACCGCGGCAATCGGCTGCGAACGTTGCGCCACCTTGTTGCCGGTGAAGACGTCGACAAAGTCAGGGCGCGCAAGATCCTCCACGGTCAGCCCGATCAGGGCAGCCGCAGGTGCGCTGGCCGCAATGAAATGCGGCGCAGGCAAAGGCGTGGGCATCAGGCGCGTATAAAACGCTGGCGGCAATTCGGCGAACGAATTGTTCAATGCAAGTGCGTCGGCAGTGATGGCAGTCCCCGTGGCATTGGTCGGCAATGGATCGATTTTACCCGACAGTGATTTTATGCGTGCTCGGGGACGCCCAGATGTGAACGTTACATATGGTAACGGCCGATGATGCACTGCATCATCGAATTGCGTTGACGCCATGCTGCGTCGCGGACGACACTTTCCTCGTCATCAAGAAGTTGCAACCAAGAGACCGGAGGCCGAATGCATGCGTACCCCATGAGTCCCCTGCAAGGCCAGATGATGGACGCACCGTTGCTGGTCTCGGGCATCATCGAATTCGCGGCGCGCCATTACGGCGCTGGCGAAATCGTGTCGCGCCGCGTCGAGGGCGACCTGCACCGCTATACCTGGCGCGACGCGGCGGCGCGCGCCCGCCAGCTGGCCAATGCGCTTGGCAGCCTGGGCATCGCCATGGGCGACCGCGTGGCCACCCTGGCCTGGAACGGTTACCGGCATCTGGAGTTGTATTACGGCGTCTCCGGTTCCGGCGCCGTGCTGCACACGATCAATCCGCGCCTGCACCCGGAGCAGATCGCCTATATCGTGGGCCACGCCGAGGACCAGGTGCTGTTCTTCGACCTGACCTTCCTGCCGGCCATCGTGGCCATGGCGCGCCAGTGCAAGACCGTCAAAGCCTATGTGGCCCTGTGCGACAGCGCGGCCATGCCCCGTGATTCGGGCATCGAGACGCTGCTGTGCTACGAAGACCTGATCGCCGCGCACAGCGACGACTACGCCTGGCCGCAGTTCGACGAACGCTCGGCCGCCAGCCTGTGCTACACGTCCGGCACCACCGGCAATCCGAAAGGCGCGCTGTACTCGCACCGCTCGACGGTCTTGCACGCGTATGCGTCAAGCATGCCCAATGCGCTCAATGTGTCGTCGCGCGACGTCGTGCTGCCGGTGGTGCCGATGTTCCATGTGAATGCTTGGGGCTTGCCGTACTCGGTGCCGCTGTCGGGCGCCAAGCTGGTGTTTCCGGGCCCGGCGCTGGACGGGCGCTCGCTGTACGACCTGTTCGAAGGCGAAGGCGTGACCTTCTCGGCGGGCGTGCTGACCGTGTGGCTGGGCCTCGTGAACCACGTCGTCCAGCACGATCTGGAATTTTCCACCTTCCGCCGCACCGTGATCGGTGGCTCGGCCTGCCCGCCGGCGCTGATGGACACGTTGATCGACCGCTGCGGCGTCGAGGTCGTGCACGCCTGGGGCATGACCGAGATGTCGCCGCTGGGCACGACCTGCTCGCTCGGTAACCAGCACGCGGCGCTCACGCCCGATGCCCAGCGCGCAGTGCTGCGCAAGCAGGGCCACGCCATCTATGGTGTCGACCTGAAAATCGTCGACGATGACGGCGCCGAACTGGCGTGGGATGGCGTCACCTACGGCCATCTGCTGGTGAAGGGGCCGTGGGTCGTGTCCGGCTACTTTCGAGATGAAGGCGGCGACGTGCTGGTCGACGGCTGGTTCCCGACCGGCGACGTGGCCACGATCGATGCCGATGGCTACCTGGCGATCACCGACCGCAGCAAGGACGTGATCAAGTCGGGCGGCGAGTGGATCGGCACCATCGACCTGGAGAACGTGGCGATGGGTCACCCGGCGGTGCTGCAGGCGGCCTGCATCGGGGTCGCGCATCCCAAATGGGCCGAGCGCCCGCTGCTGGTGGTCGTGCGCCGGCCCGGCATGGACGTCACGCGCGACGAGCTGCTCAAATGGTTCGACGGCAAGGTGGCGCGCTGGTGGACGCCGGACGACGTCGTGTTCGCTGACAGCCTGCCGGTTGGCGGCACCGGCAAGGTGCAGAAGAACCGGCTGCGCGAAACCTATGCGCAGCACCGCCTGCCGACGTACTGAGGACGTCGCGCCTGACAATGCTCGCCGCGATCGACCGCCACCTGATGGATGCCCGGCCCCGCACCCTTGGCGGCGTGCGGCGTGGCTTGCTTGAATTTTTGTACTTCGGCATCAAGGAAGCGCGCGCCTGTGTGTTCGTGGCCGGCTTTTTCCTGGCGATCCTCGTCACGCCGCGCGCGGGCGTGCTGGGCATCCCGCGCTACGACGTGCTGCTGGTGGTGGCGCTTGCGCTGCAGGTCTGGCTCGTGTGGTCGCGCCTCGAGACGCGTGATGAGCTCAAGGCGGTGTGCCTGTTTCATGCGGTGGGCTTCGCCCTTGAAGTGTTCAAGGTGTCGGGCGCCATCGGCTCATGGAGTTATCCGGACTTCGGCTATACCAAGATCTGGGGCGTGCCGCTGTTTGCCGGCTTTATGTACGCGTCGGTCGGCAGCTATATCATCCAGGCCTGGCGCCTGCTCGACCTGCGGATCCGCCACCACCCGCCGTATCCGCTGGCGGCCGCCATTGCGATCCTGATCTACCTGAATTTCTTCACCCATCACTATATTGGCGACTACCGCTGGTACCTGGCCGCCTGCGCGCTGGGCCTGTATGCGCGCACCGTCGTCGTGTTTCGCCCGCTGGACCGCGACCGGCGCATGCCGCTGTTGCTCGGTTTCGTGCTGACCGGCTTTTTTATCTGGCTGGCCGAGAATATCGGCACGTTCTGGGGCGTGTGGCGCTATCCGAACCAGCTTGGCGCCTGGTCGGCGGTCCATCTGAGCAAGTGGAGTTCATGGTCGCTGCTGGTGATCATGACATTCACGATCGTGGCCAGTCTCAAGCACGTCAAGGCCACGGTGCACATTGCTGACCGGTAGCTGTGCGACGCGTTTTACGCCCGCCGGGTAGAGTTGTGTCACTTTTAACAATCTTCTACCCACAGGAATTCCCATGCGCCTTCTTATCGCCCTCATTTTCCCCTGGCTCACGTTCTTCACGATCGGCCGTCCGATCGCGGGTGTCATCTGCCTTATCCTGCAAATTACCCTGGTTGGCTGGCTGCCTGCCGCCATCTGGGCCGTGTATGCGCTGAGCCAGTACAAGACCGACAAGAAGATCGCCGAAGCGAGCCAGCGCGGGCAATTCTAAGCAGCCCGGGGCGCCCGAATAAAACGTTCGTGCGTTTATTTGCGGTATAGTCGGCAGCGCAGTCATTTCCACTTTCAGGAGACGTAACCGACATGAGCGCCGACTATCAGGTGTACGGCAGCGTTGCCGTCATCACGCTGAACAATCCACCGGTCAATGGCCTCGGCCTGGCCACCCGCACTGCCGCCGTTGATGGCATCCGCCAGGCCGAAGCCGACCCCGCCGTCACGGCGATCGTGATCACCGGCGCCGGCAAGGCCTTTTCGGGCGGCGCCGACATCCGCGAATTCAATTCTCCCAAGGCGCTCACCGAGCCGACCCTGCATACCCTGATCGCCGTCGCCGAAAGCGCCGTAAAACCCGTCGTGGCCGCAATCCACAGCGTGTGCATGGGCGGCGGCCTGGAGCTGGCGCTCGGTTGCCATTACCGCGTTGCCGCGCCCAGCGCGCAGATCGCGCTGCCCGAAGTCAAGCTCGGCCTGCTGCCCGGCGCCGGCGGCACGCAGCGCCTGCCGCGCGTGCTGGGCCTGGAAGCCGCCCTCGACATGATCCTCACCGGTGCGCCGGTGTTGTCCGACCAACTGGCCGGCACGCCGCTGTTCGACCGCGTGTTCGACGCAGGTAGCGACTTGGTGCCCGCCGCCGTGGCTTTTGCCGAATCGATCGGCGCCGTGCGCCCGCTGCCAAAAGTGCGCGAGCGCGCCGTCGAACATCCCGACGCCGCCGGCTTCCTCGCAGCCGCGCGTGCACGTGTCGACGCGACTGCCGGCCCGTTCCCGGCGCCGCGCGAGTGCGTCGAAGCGGTGGCCGCATCAAGCACCGCCGATTCGTTCGAGGCCGGCTTGCGCTTCGAACGCGAACGCTTCATGCACCTGACCACGACGCCCGAATCGAAGGCGCTGCGCCATGCGTTCTTCGCCGAACGCGCGGCTGGCAAGGTGCCTGGCGTGGGCCCTGACACGCGCCCGCGCCCGATCGCCAGCGCGGCGGTGGTGGGCAGCGGCACCATGGGCGCGGGCATTGCAATGAACTTCGCCAATGCCGGCATCCCCGTCACCATCCTCGAGATGAAGCAGGAAGCGCTGGACAAGGGCCTGGCCGGCATCCGCAAGGTGTATGAAAGCAGTGTCAGCAAGGGCAAGCTCGCGGCCGACAAGCTCGAAGGGCGCATGGCCTTGATCGGCGGCACGCTGTCGTACGACGCGGTGGCGCAGGCCGACATCGTCGTCGAAGCGGTGTTCGAAGACATGGACGTCAAGGAGCTCGTGTTTCGCGAGCTGGGCCAGGTGATGAAGCCGGGCGCGATCCTGGCGACCAATACCTCGACGCTCGACGTGAACCGCATCGCCGCGTTTACGGGCCGGCCGCAGGACGTCATCGGCCTGCATTTCTTCAGCCCCGCGCACGTGATGAAGCTGCTCGAAATCGTGCGCGGCGCGCAGACCGCAAACGACGTGCTGGTCACGGCGCTGGCGCTGGCAAAAAAGCTGAAGAAGACGGGGGTGGTGTCGGGCGTGTGCGATGGCTTCATCGGCAACCGCATGCTCGAGCAGTATCTGCGCCAGGCTTACTGGTTGCTTGAAGAGGGCGCGCTCCCGGCGCAGGTCGATCGTGCGATCGAGACATTCGGGTTTGCGATGGGGCCGTTCAGGATGAGCGACCTGGCCGGGAACGACATCGGCTGGCAGATCCGCAAGCGGCGGGCGATCGAGTCGCCGGCGTTCGCCTATTCGAAGCTGCCCGACCGCTTGTGCGAGCAGGGGCGGTTCGGGCAAAAGACCGGCGCCGGGTGGTATGACTATCAGGCCGGTGCGCGCGCAGCCTTGCGGTCTGGCGTCGTCGATGACATGGTGCTGGCGTATTCAGGCGAGATCGGCGTTGCCCGGCGCGAGATTGCCGATGCCGAGATCGTCGAGCGGCTGGTGTACGCGCTGGTCAATGAAGGCGCGAAGATCCTGGAAGAGGGCATTGCGTTGCGGGCGTCCGATATCGATATGGTGTACCTGAGCGGCTACGGCTTCCCGCTGCATCGCGGTGGGCCGATGCTGTATGCCGATATGGTGGGGTTGCCGGTGGTGCTGGCGCAGATCGAAGCCTTTGCGCGCACGCGGCAAGGGGAGGCATGGACGCCGGCGCCGCTGCTGGTGCAGCTGGCGGAAGAAGGCAAGCAGTTCAACCAGTAAGCTACCCTCAAAACGTCGTTCCCGCCGAGGCGGGAACGACGGTTTTGAGATTGCGGCTATTTCAATCGTTCGCGTAAATATCGTTGTCCTTGGTTTCCCGCACAAACAACGCCCCGATCACGAACGTGATGAGTGCGATGATGATCGGATACCACAGGCCGTAATAGATATCGCCCTTGAACGCCACCAGCGCGAACGCCGTCGTCGGCAGCAACCCGCCGAACCAGCCATTCCCGATGTGATACGGCAGCGACATCGACGTGTAGCGGATCCGCGTCGGGAACATCTCCACCAGCATTGCTGCGATCGGCCCGTACACCATCGTCACGTACAGCACGAGGATGAACAGCAGCACGACCAGCATCGGCTTGTTGATCTGCGCCGGGTCGGCTTTCTCCGGATACCCCGCCGCGGCCAGCGCCCCCGTCACTTCCTTCTTGAGCGCCGTTTCGCTCGCCTTTGATGCGTCGTTGAAGTTCAGGTTATCCGGCGTCATGACCGCGTTGAACGACGTGAACTCGGTCGCGCCGATCTTGATGGTGGCCACCGTGCCGGGCGGCGCATCGATGCGGTTGTAGCTCACCGAAGCAGCGGTCAGCATGCGCGTGGCGATGTCGCACGACGACGGGAACTTGCGGGTGCCGGTTGCGTCGATCTGGAAGCTGCAGGTGGCCGGGTCGGCCACGACGAACACGGGCGCGGTGCGCAGCGCCGTTTCCAGTGCCGGATTGCCGTAGTGGGTGATGGCCTTGAAGATCGGGAAATAGGTCGCCGCCGCGATCGCGCAGCCGCCCAGGATGATCCACTTGCGTCCGATCTTGTCCGACAGCGCGCCGAAGATGATGAAGAATGGCGTGGCCAGCAGCAGGGCGATGGCGATCAGGATGTTCGCGGTGGGATCCGCGATCTTGAGCGTCTTGGTCAGGAAGAACAGCGCGTAGAACTGGCCGGTGTACCAGACCACGGCCTGGCCCATCGTCAGGCCGAGCAGCGCCAGCAGGGCGATCTTGGCGTTCTTCGGTTTCAAAAACGCTTCCGACAGCGGCGCTTTCGACGTCTTGCCTTCGGCCTTCATCTTGGCAAAGGCCGGCGACTCGTTCATCGACAGCCGGATCCATACCGAAATTCCCAGCAGTACCACCGAGATCAGGAACGGCACGCGCCAGCCCCAGGCCTGGAATTCCTCTTCGCCGATCAGCGTGCGCGTGCCCAGGATGACCAGCAGCGACAGGAACAGGCCGATCGTCGCCGTGGTCTGGATGAATGCCGTGAACAGGCCGCGCTTGCCGTGCGGCGCGTGCTCTGCCACATAGGTCGCGGCGCCGCCGTATTCGCCGCCCAGCGCCAGGCCCTGCAGGATGCGCAGCGTGACGAGGATGATCGGCGCGGCGATGCCAATCTGCGCGTAACTGGGCAGGATCCCGACCAGGAAGGTGGAGGCGCCCATCAACAGGATGGTGATCAGGAAGGTGTACTTGCGGCCGATCATGTCGCCCAGGCGGCCGAACACGAGCGCGCCGAACGGGCGCACGATGAAGCCGGCGGCAAAGGCCAGCAGCGCGAAGATGAAGGTGGTGTTGGGGTCGCCGATGAAGAACTGCTTGGCGATGATGGTGGCGAGCGAGCCGTACAGGTAGAAATCGTACCACTCGAACACGGTGCCGAGCGAGGAAGCGGCAATGACCTTGCGTTCTTCCTTGGTCAGGCCTGCGGTCGTGGGTGCGGGTGCGGCGCCGACAGTGCTGCCGGGTGTGATGGCCATGGGTTGTCTCCGTTGTGTAGTTTTGTATGTAACCGGATATGCTGTTGGACAGCCAACCAAATGTGCGCTCCGAAACTTACGCGAATCTTGCAAAATGGGTAGCCAGGGGCGGTCGATGTAAATATGTTTTTCCCACTGTTTTTGGCGAACGATCGTGCTGTCGCTATACTGGTTCCGAAGGGCAGACAATGCTGCCCGCAACGCATACAACAGGAGCACGAATGATCAAGCACATCGTCATGTGGAAGCTGAAGGAACAGGTCGAAGGCGCCGACCGACTCACCAACGCGCGCGAAATGAAACGCCGGCTCGACGCATGCGCCGCGATCGTCCCCGGCATCATCACGTTCGAGGTAACGCTGGCGCAGCCCGACCTGGAAGCCACCTATGACGTGGTGCTGTATTCCGAATTCGCCGACCGCGCCGCGCTGGCGGCGTACATCGCGCACCCGGTGCACCAGGCGGTGGTGCCGTTCATCGGCGCGATCCGCGAAGGCCGCCAGTGCATGGATTACGAAGTCTGACCTTTACGCACCTGCATGTTCCACACGGAGGCCCCATGCGCACCACGCAGGAACTGTTTTCACTGAAGGGCAAGACGGCGATCGTCACCGGCGGCTCGCGCGGCCTGGGCCTGCAGATGGCGCAGGCGCTGGGCGAGCAGGGCGCGCGCCTCGTGATCGCCTCGCGCAAACAGGATGAACTCGACGCCACGGTCGCGCAGTTGCACAGCCTGGGGCTGGAAGCGACCTGCTTTGCCGGCGACCTGTCCGATCCGGCCCAGGCCACGAGCCTGGTCGAGACGGCGATCGCGCGCCTGGGTCACATCGATATCCTGATCAACAACGCCGGCGCCACCTGGGGCGCGCCGGCCGAAGATTATCCGCTCGAGGCCTGGGACAAGGTGATGAACCTGAACGTGCGCTCGGTGTTCCTGGTCGCGCAAGCCGTGGGCAAGCTTTCGATGATCCCGCGCCGCTACGGGCGCATCGTGAATATCGCGTCGATCGCCGGCCTGGCCGGCAATCCGCCCGACGCGATGCAGACGATCGCCTACAACACGTCCAAGGGCGCGGTGGTCAACTTTACCCGCACGCTGGCCGGCGAGTGGGGCCGCCACGGCATCACGGTCAATGCGATCGCGCCAGGGTTCTTCCCGTCGAAGATGACGCGCGGCGTGCTGGCGACCTACGGCGCCGAAGGCCTGGCGGCGGCCGCACCGTTGCGGCGCCTGGGCGACGACGAAGATCTGAAGGGCGCGGTGGTGCTGTTCGCCTCCGACGCCGGCAAGCACATCACAGGACAAATACTGGCGGTCGACGGCGGCGTGACCGCTGTCTGAGCGCCCGCTGAAAGGACAATACGATGGATGATTTTCAGGGCAAGGTCGCGGTCATTACCGGCGCGGCCAGCGGCATGGGGCGCGAGTTCGCCACGCTGGCGGCAAGCCTGGGCATGAAGCTGGTGCTGGGCGACGTGCAGCGCAAGGCGCTCGAGAAAGCGGCCGAAGAATTGATGGATGGCGGCGCCGAAGTGATCGCCATGGTGTGCGATGTACGCAAGAGCGCGCACGTGCAGGAGTTGGCCGATTCGGCGATGGCGCGCTTTGGCGCCGTGCACCTGGTGTTCAACAATGCAGGCGTGGGCGCCGGTGGCCTGATCTGGGAAAACTCGGAAGAAGACTGGGAATGGGTGCTGGGCGTGAACCTGTACGGCGTGGTCAATGGCGTGCGCGCGTTCATCCCCGTGATGCTCGAGTGCGCGGCGAAGGACCCGGCGTACCGCGGATATGTCGTGAACACGGCGTCGATGGCAGGGCTGATCAATTCGCCCGCGCTGGGGCTGTACAACGTGTCCAAGCATGCGGTGGTGGCATTGACCGAAACGCTGTACCACGACCTCAAGCTGGTCGACGCGCCGATCGGCACGTCGGTGCTGTGCCCGTACTTCATCCCGACGCAGATCGCGCACTCGCACAAGCACCGGCCGGACGAATTGCGCACCGACGAAATCATGACGGCGAGCCAGATGGCGGCGCAGGCGCTGACCGAAAAAGCGGTCTGCTCGGGCAAGGTGTCGGCGGCAGAGGTGGCGCGGTTGACGTTCGACGCGATTCGCGCGGAGCGGTTCTATGTGTTCTCGCATCCGCAGGCGTTGAAGGCGGTGGCGGACCATGCCGATGCGCTGGTGCATGGCAGGCAGCCGCCGGACCCGTATGCGGCGACGCCGCATTTGAGGGATATCTTGAAGGTGGGGTTGAAGGGGCGGCGTTGATTTTGGTGCGGGGCTGCTGGCGAGCTTG
>Ga0265780_10008599_pt1 | contig 12386 bp, 5 predicted proteins | sample P1T30metagenome_FD_192432 | JGI IMG/M metagenome (GOLD analysis project Ga0265780, IMG submission 192432) | Plant litter microbial communities from East Loma Ridge, Irvine, California - P1 T30 | ecosystem: Environmental > Terrestrial > Plant litter > Unclassified | place: USA: California... | reverse complement strand
CAGCCCGCCTACACCATGCTGTCCAAGATCAACAAGAGCAAGGGTCTTCCCGGAGAGGGAACCACCTCCCGTTTGATCAAGATCGCCAAGGAGCTTGGTCTCCGTGGATCTTACTCTGGTATTGGTGCTCGTCTCTTCATGGTCGGTACTTTGACTGCCGGTCAATTCGCCATCTACGGTAAGTTTTTTTTTTCTCAACACCACTGGTAGCTCCAAACTGACCAGAAACGCAGGCGACATCAAGAAGGCCTTGGGGGCAACAGGAGGTGTAGAAATTGCTAAGACGAACTAGATACGTCGTCGGGGATGATGTGGTGGAGTGGAAAATGATACCAGGACAGCCATGAGTGGAAAAAAGTACTTGCATATGGCTGTATTTGGTTACGTCCCTTGTTTTTTTGCGCTTCATGTGTCTGCTTTCTTTGCGGCTACGGATACTAGAGAAGGCCATCTGTAACAGTACGATAGCGGAGATTTCTTGCTGCAACAATAGACGGAGCATAATGTCACTCAACTCTTCAAGATGCCAGATGTGTGATTGATGTAATGGACGGATACATCGGATTGTTAAGTAGGCTTCGTGTAGAAACAATGGCTAACAGTGACTGGCCGGTTTGGATATCAATACATGTGTGGCTGGTGAAATAGTGCGTCACGTGAGATGAGGGTTATGGTGCATTCCCTTGCTTCGCAGCGAAGCAAGTCGTATGTAAAAGCCATCTGACACGAATTGACGCATAATAGTGAGATATAATCTAATATTCGCTTCGTTGCGGATCGAAAGCTCTGCATTCAACACGTGCTACTACTTGTTGTTCACCCCGGGGCCAGAGCCTGGGAGTGGTAAGCGTCGACTCTACTGCAACACAGCATTCTCTGACCGGAATCCAGATGCATTTGTGCTCTCAATTTCCATTGGGGCTGACGCAGTGCAAGCCATTGCTGCCGGTGCATGGTGCATCGCAGCTACCGCTTCTTACTCGCCGCCCTCTTTCAGCCTGGTCCTCTACCCCTCTGGACGAACGCACTCTGCCACCACACCTGTGCAACGAAAATGGCCACCACACGGGATGTCAGCAACCTTGGTGTATTTGAGCTGCGACGTTGCCTCGACAGAAGAACAATTCTTGATACTTCCACTCCACCTCGAAACGAATCGCCTCATTCCTACTTAACAACCCGTGACGGGCTTGGAAGTCGCTTCAATCGCTTGCCTTGGGCTGCTTTTGGGTTTGTTGTCGCACTCAGCCTTGCGTGCCGCTTACTAACTTTTGGTAGCGATTGACCGTTGTTTGTCCAGGATCCTTGGGCCTAAAATTAAACGCAACAAGCCGAACATGGGGAGAATTGATTCTCGGAATGGTGCCATTGCGACGACCCAAGCTGCTGATGTAGATTTGGATGTGACAAGTCAAGATGCTCGGAAATGCACAGAACAGAGAGCAACCCGCGTAGACGGGCCTACGAAGTCTAGAAGATTGCCTCTGTGGCGGGCTGTCAAGGGAGGAAGTCTCCGAGATGTAGAGCTTGTCCTTAGCTTGCCAGACGTAGACCCTAACGAAGCAGATCGGGATTCGCGCACGGCGTTATGGTGGGCGGCCTGGAGTTCGCGCACGGTTGACAATGTCAAGATAGCAGAACTGCTACTTGCAAATGATCGTCTGGAAATTAATGCTGCCGATAAATGCGATCAAACACCATTGCATGTGGCCTCGCTAACGGGCAATGTGGAGGTAGTGAAACTTCTTCTTGCAGAAGCCCACCTGGAAGTGAACATCAGATGCTACGGAGAGCCATACGAGGGATCAGCACCGCTACATGTAGCTGTGGACAGCAGGAACAAGAAAATGGTTCGACTACTTCTCACACGGCACGACATCGATGTCGATATTGCCGATTCGAAGGGAAATACGCCCCTGCATCTCACCATCGCAGGAGATCAAATTGACGGAAGCATAGCAAGGCTACTGCTTGCAAAAGATGGTGTCAATCCAACCAGAAGAAACAGAAATGGACGATCGTTTCTGGAAGCAGCTGCCTTTTTTGGACACGCAGACTTAGTAGATGAGTTGCTCTCATCGAATAGCGTCATTAAGAAGATTCTGCGTAGAGTTTGTCGAGCACTTGCGATGGTGGCCGCGGAACAGGGACATGTTGGAGTATTAGAAATACTGTGCAACTATTCTGAAGATCTAGGATCAGCAAACGAATACCAACGGACACCCCTACATTCCGCGTCAGAAAATGGACATTTAGATGTCGTTGAGCTATTACTTGGAATTCCTGGAATCAACGTACATCCAAAAGATGCCAGGACACACCGGACACCCTTACATTGCGCGTCACAAAATGGACATCTAGATATCGTTGAACGATTGCTTGAAACTCCTAAAATCGACATACATGCGAAGGATATCAAAGGCCAGACCCCCTTGTTTCTAGCTGCGTGTCGAGAAGACACAGCCGTTGAGAAGCTGTTCCTGGCACGAGATGGCGCTGATGACACAGAACAGCCTTCTCACATTCGAGCGCTACTCAAATACGCTACTCGAACTGGAGAGGGGGATGTCGTGCAGCTGCTCTTAAGAGGGGAAGATGGCCAGGAGATGTACGACAATACTCTAGACGCAGACGGTCACACACTGATGTGGTTAGCTGCTGAGAAGGGTGACATGGTAATGATGCGAAAACTTCGGGAATGGGATTTTACGACTCTACATTCACTGGTCAACAAAGGGGAACAGGCCTTGGTGAAGCTTTTACTCGAAGCTAACTACAAACCAGACACTAAGAATGTGTATGGCCAGACAGCGCTACATCTTGCTACCTTACAAAATCGCTTGGAAATCGCCGAGGTACTCATTGAATTGAAGGCAAATGTGGACTGCAGGGATACTAGTAAGAACACATCAATGCGATTAGCCGTGGAACGGAAAAGCTATGAGATGATCAACTTATTGCTATCAAGCTCAGCACATGTCCGTGGCTTGTTAGCGAAAGACTGGATCCAAGCCTTTGATAAGAAGACATCCCACGTTGTCCTTTTGAAGGAAGAACCTAGCAGGCGGCAAAGCATCGAATTTATCGATACCGACATAGGGTCTGCTGAGCTGCAGCGCATTGCTGCCACGGTCGAGGTCAACCGGCGCATGTTGTAAGTTCTTAGACTGTAACCTCTTTAAGCACTAGAAGCTGACATTCCCTATCCAAGCTCCCTGCCAAGTTGTTTGTTGTGGCAAAAGAGCCACTTGCCGCACTCCTCTATGGTTGCTAAGCCTAACGAGTTAAAAGTCCTCATGTCCGAACCGACAGACAGTGGGAATTTGACCTTCTCGATGCTTCTATGGTTTCCTGCGGGATCAAATCATGAAGTCGGCAAACATTTCAAGGTGCCAGACGGCGGCCATTGTAGAATAACGTGGACTACGGCTTCGACTTGCGCAACATACCGGGGGACGGGGACTCCGTCCATGGATCATTTCAGCACGCTTCCTTATGGCTGGCTTCCCAACGATGGAGCGGACTTCATTGGCCAGTTCCTTGAGAGTCTTGTTCACAGGTGGCGTCGATTGTGTGAGCAAGGGAAAGACCACCTCGGTACATGTGTAAGTCTTTCGTACTATCATCAGTATTCATGGCGTAATAACATCAAGTCTAACTGTATCACAGCGTTTGGATCAATTACAAGCCAAAGGAAAAAGCCGGGAAATCATTCTGCGGCTCGCGCAAGATGCACAAACATGGTCCGATTTCCGAAAGACGCTCACAATACAAATGCGTACTGCTAGAGAATTTGCAGAAGAGTATTGTCGTCGCCACAACAAAGGCCAACACGAGAAGTGGATCACAGATTACATTGTAAGCAGGGAGATCAGCATTGCGAAAAGCATCAATAAACTGGATCAGAAAACGAGAGATCTGATGCAGCTTGTAAGTGGGACTGTCAAGAGTGACGAGCTACTCTGCTGATGCGATGCTGTGTAGGAGTTCGCATGGGTATCAATCACTGAGGCACATCGGTCAACGAGTCTCGCAACTAGCATGAAGCGCTTGAGCTGGGTTACCGTAAGGCTGCTATCCACAACCACAGTCAAGAGATACCATACTGACTAGGCTCACGCAGTTTATCTTCCTGCCCGCAATGTTTGCTTCTGTGAGTCTAGTCCCACCTCACTCGCCATGTGCCCAGACTAACGATTTTCCTCTTAAAAAGACCCTATTTGGCATGAACGTCAATCTACTGAAGAACGATCCTGACTGGCGCTGGGCGCTCCTCTCAACAGGTATCTGCATCACATCTACCATGGGTGCATGGCTCATCTTCAGATTCTTCCCAGTCAGTCTCGCAGAATTTACACATGTGGCGCTGCTGATAGCTTGCAGATCGAATTATGGCTCGAGGAAAAAGTCGGGGAGCGCATAGGGCGACTCACCAGAAGTGGGAAAAGTTCGCGCGAAACATTCGAGAATACCGCGGTGACGGACCCGGTACAAGCATGATTGGTGACTGATCAGGTTCACGGTGTTGGATTGGCTGTATGATACATACTTTGTAATAATGATAGGAGAGGATCGAGGGTGTTAATTAGTATCTGGATGCAATGAGGCTGTTGTCACCTTGCTACCACAGGATGAGGAAGCGGGGAGGGCGGTGAGTGTGCAGATTGATGAGATGTGCACGAGTGGAGAGGCTGGGGTTTGGGAAAAGAAAGATGCGCCGAAGGGGATTCAAGCCGAGGGGGAGGTACACTCAATGAGTGGTTTTGGAGAGTGAACGAGCCGTGGATTGTGAGTGAGGGAATGGAGGTCGAGATGGGGGATGATGGTCCGGACATGGACGTCCCTGACAACGACGACGAGGATGAATAGCCTCAAGACACCGACGATAAGATGACATGGCACCTATATGACGCCGGCCTACATCTTATCAAACACGCTCGTCCCCGTAACGAACTCATCGGTCCCTTCTCGTCGCCTCCTCTCATCCTCAAAGTTTTCCGACCTGAACATCTGCACATCCGTCCGATCCTCCAAAAGCACACTCGCCTCCGCCTCCGCCATCAAATCGAAGCTCTCGCCACTTTCACTCCCATTTGTCTTCTCGAAAACATCCACACCGCCATCCCACCACCTCGCCTGTTCGCCAATCCAATCAACACCACCACTCCTGCGATCGCGACGTACCACTTCTTTCTCCTCGAGTGGATACAGGGGCTGAGTTGTCTTCGGTGGCAGAATGGTGCGCCGATGCCATGAGCCGAGAAACATACCCTCCGGATCAACCTCATTGCGCACGCGATTGTATTCATCCAGATCCGCGCCATACGTCTTTGAAAGATAGCCATAATCGACATTCTCGAAGTTCTTCGCCCAATGCGGCCGCCCGTTGTAATCCTTCATCAAGTGCTCGAACGCCTGGTAGTAGCGCTCACGACATGGTGGGTCCTGGTTGTACGGACGGTAGAGCGTGGCGTTGAGGTAAAGAGCAGGCTTGTCGGGGTAACTTGTGTCGAGATACGGACGGGGTTCACGGCCTTGGGTATTCGCGACGCGGACTTCGATGGGCGAGTGGACGTACAGGCCCTTGGTGCTGAACGGAATGCCGGAGGATTGCTCGTCGCCATGCAGCCAGTCTGTCAAACGAGAGAGCGCCTCAGGACCTTTATCGAGTGGGATGGACCACTCATTGACAAATTGCGAGTACAAGCAGTCCATGAGCAATTCTTTACGCTGCTCACCGATCGCAGAGATAGTGGTACCGTCTTTGAACCCGTATTGCATGCCGAAGACGAAACGTTCTACCCAGGGGAGAATGCGCGGCACATATTGGCTGATCCAGAGGAGAATGTGGTAGGTGTGGTATCCGATGTTGCCGCCATACCAGTTGTAAGCGGGCTTCTTGTGGGGCTTTGTCGTTTTGTCGGCACGCCAGACAATTGCGCGCTTCATGTATGGCATCCACCATACTCTCACGAACTCGTTTGATGTCCAGAGTCCATTTTCCCAGTCGGCCAGCACATCTTCTATCGGCCGTATAGTCTGTTTCCACTCGATATTGCTGGCCTCAATCATTTCGAACTCAATCTCGACGATTATACCCAATGCGCCGAGAGACACAAGGGCTGCACGAAACAAATCTGGCGACTGAGTAGGCGAGCACTTGACCACCTGTCCGTTCGCCAACAAGATCCTCAAGCTCCTCACGCGATCCGAAAGCAAGCCATGGCTCATCGAACTACCATGCGTCGCAGTCCCAATCGCCCCAGCAAGACTCTGCTCATCAATCGATCCCAGATTCGGCATCGTCAACCCAAAGGCTTTCGCCTGCAGATTCAGATCATGCATACGTATGCCAGCCTGCACCGTCATGCATTTCTCCTTCTCGTTCACCGACAGCACTTTCTTAAAGTCATCCAAGTTCACCATCCATGCCGAGGTGCACGTTATTTCCGACGGCGAGTGTCCGCATCCTACAGTCACTACACGTCTTCGCATACGTCGTGCAAGTGTCACGATCTTTTGTATCTCGGAGATACTTTGTGGGCGCAGATAGAGCTCGGGCCGAGAGTGGAAGGTACGCGCCCACGTGTGGTGAATGTGTGACTGGGAGGCGCGGAAGGAGACATCGGGGTCGGTGCGGTCGAGTTCGATGGCGAAGCGCGGCGGCATCGTGAGGCTCGATATCAATGGTTGCGCCATGGTGGCGGCTTTTTTGTGATGTGACCTCGTCCTATATAACTCCTACACGGAATATTCAAGTCGCGATGACGTTGACGATACCCCGCGTTCGTCCGAAGCAGTATCAGGTGATGCGAAAGGAGAACTGTTGCCGCCGAAGCTTGTGGCTGGTGGAGCATGGCACGTTGAGAAGCATGTCGATAGTATCGCTATTGCTAGCAGACTGGAGGGGTGGCGGGGCTCAGGCCTGGACCTAGATCGTGGCGGTGAATGGCAGAACACGCGATCGGGAGTTAGCGTGGCCTGGAGCACGCTAATAATAATTGCTGCGTCAAACTTCACGACCATCAAAATCATCATCACAGAACAAGACCTTGGAACATATATTGAACATGACACGTAATCTCTAATCCTATAGGCCAATCTACCACAGTACGACACGCGACTCTGATCACTATTCAAGGCGAATGATGTGAAGGGCATGCGATGTCGTACTCTCAGCCGGGTAAACAGCAGTGACTTCCTCGCAACAACGTGGCACATGAACTGATATCATTTATGAGCCAGCTCCAAAAGCGCGCCCATTTACTACTTTGCAAATCATGGCCACTCTAGTAATCCTAGGCTTACTTGCTTAACATGTGTCTTGACTACTTGTAACGAGGCCATTTCAATTGAACAGCAGATTTCACAAGATTGGAGCGAGTAGTATGGAAGGTGTTAATCAATGAGATCATGTCATTTTTATACGTCCTTTGCGAAAAACAATAACAAAAGCACCACATTTAACCAAAGTAAGATCTCAAAACCCAGGAAACCAAAACACAACCTCACATGTCCTCCTCCATGGCCTCCTTGACCTGCATATGCAAGTCCTCCGCCTTCGCATCCTCGATCGCACAAGCCGCCCATCCGTCCACCAGCGCACGCAGCGTCACGTCACCATTCTCATTCAGCTTCAACGCCGCCAGGAAGTCCCACAGCTTGATGCTACCGATCATGACACGGCTCTGTAGATGCTTATAGTTGCGCACCTGATTCGCCGAGTAAGGGTGCGCATCGCCAACATCGAGAAAGACACGCTCGAAGTTCGACATCGCCAGGAACGCCTCAACGAGTTCCATGATGGTGTACGTAGGCGCAACGGGGCTGTAGAGTTGGCGCAGAAACTCGCCAAGCATCACAATACCGATCTGGGTGTTGATGATGCGGTGGGGAGTGTCTGCGTGGTGGGTGATGGGGGCCGCCTGCGGTGGGGCATAGACAGTCACCGTGTGCTCGAGCTGAGCGGGCTCGTGGACGGGAGCGGCGGGGAGGTCGAGAGTCCCAGGGAGACCATCTGGAACGTTTCGAAGGGTGCCGATGTAGGCGGCAAGTCGAAGTGCAGTGTGCGGCGTGGGGATGTCCAGACCAGTCTTTGGAGCCACGACAGGTCCGAAGACTGAAAGCGGAAGGACGGGGACAAAGGCCTTGAGATCTTCAGTTGTGAAGACAATCTGTGAAATCTCCAGAGGATTCTTGTCCGCAGGCGCTGATAGTGCAGAAGCGAAGACTGGAAGATCAGAGCCATGGTAAATGGCTACTGGCATGGAAGTCTCGGTGACTTTGGACGCGGCGTACGACACCTCGTCATCCACGGCCAAAACCAAACCAGTACCAGTCTTGAAAGAGCCCACGTTCTGAGTGGTGGCAGAAAGGGGCTCGAAGATCTTCTCATGGGTGGTGGAGAGCTCAGACTGGTCGTCGGTGGGAGACGGCCCTTCGTCAGAATCCAGAGAGGTGTTGGTGTCGGTGTCGGTAGTGACACCATTAGACTCTGAGGTCTCGGCGGTGGTGATGATAGTCGTGGTGGACTGGTTGGCAACCGCATTCAGAGAGGTCGACTCGCTGACTTCCAGTTCAGTGAGCTCAGCCTCAGCCACCTGCAGCTCGGTGGTATCCAGTTCGGTGGGCGCCAGCTTCTCGATCTCGGGTGAGACGTTGGACGCACCAAAGACGATTGGGGTCGTCGGAGCCAGGCCAAATTTGTAGCTTGCCGTGAGTGGAGGCAGAACGGAGACAACGGAGACACCAGGGAGCGGAGACGTGCCGAAGCTGAAACTATCAGTGGGCGCTGCCAACGACAACTCCTCAGGCAGAACAGATGGCGAAGTCTCGGACATTCCGTCCTCCGCGATGGCCATCCTTAGCTTGATGTCCTTCTTCTTGGCCATCTGCCGCTGCTTGACCGTGCCCTGTGGAGGTGATGCTATGCTCTCGACTTGAGAATCGGAGTCAGCGGTCTCCAGGAGCTCCGCAGCACGGCTCTGAATGACGGGCTGGGCACATGCGTCGTAGAACCACATGTATGAGGAAAGATCCGCGACCTTCACGCAATGCCCTGCTTCCTTTGCGGCGTTCTCAAGAAGAGCCGCTCGCAAAGCCTCCTCAGCGCGCTGCTTGTTGAGCGCCATTACGTCCTCGTTGTCTCGGCTAGCAACATATAGGATGTCGTAATAGCGCATCGGGAGCTCGCGGCGAGCCGCATCACTCTCAGCAAGGGCCTTGATGGTGGCGATCTGGGTCGCAATCTTCTTCTCGAGATCTGCGGAAGCATTCGCCGCTGCAATCGCGTCGACTTGCTCAGGAGTGCGAGCTTTCTTCTCCTTCTTGCGCTGAGCGCCAGACTTCTTGTGCTTGCGACCAGTCTTTGTGGCCACAGGCGCGTCTTGTGCGCCAGACTCAAGAGTTGGGTCTACACAAAAGTTAGATTGATTGGAAGAGAAGCGGGAAGTGATGGGCATACCTTGTGCGGACTCAGTGAAGACGACGTTCTCCTTAGCAGGAGTGGAAGCAATCTCGGCCACCTGGATGTGGCCAGACGTGATGGAGACGGAGCCAGTGGTTGGAGTGAGGGCAAGGGTTGGGGCAGCGTCCTTCACATGCACTTTCTTAGTGGTATCGACCGTCTGTGGTACGGAAGGGGATGCAACAGTCTCAGTGCTCTTTGAACCCTTCTTCTTGTTCTTGCGCTGAGACTTCTTCTCAGTCGCAACGAGCTGCTGCTCAGTCTTTGGCTGGGGTACGAGAGCCTTGTTCTCGTCCTCAGCCTTCTTGATCGGGACGGATGGAACGCTCGCAGCCATCTGTGAGTACGACTTTGCTCCAGTGTTCTTCTTAGGCTGTGCCGAGGACGGGGCCGATACAGGCGCTGCCAGGTGTGCGGCACCACCGTTGCCCGTCAACTTGATCGATGCAGCGTTCTTGGATGAGGCCTTCTCACTCGATAGAGCAGGCTTCTCCACAAACTTGGTCTGCTTCGTGGACTTCGGCACGTCCGAGAGTGTGAGGACAGGAGACTGAGGCTGCTCGACGGCCTTGCTAGCCTTGGCAGCCTCAGGAGAGCTCGCTGAGCTTGAATACGATGACGAAAGACGTGACGCCTTGGTGTTGTGTTCGCCACCAAAGAAGCCAGCGCTGCCCCAGACCTTGGCGTCTTCCATCTCGCGACGAGCAGTGGCCGTCATAAATTCCACAGGCGCCTGCAACGGTGTGGATGGCGATCTCGCAACCGGCATGCCCTGAGGAATCACCATTTTGTATGAATCGCCCGAGCTCTTTGCAGTTGCCCGAACGGGCTTCTTGTTATTGACAGGGACGGGCTTGGGTCCCTTGGTCGAGATTTTGGTTGCCGTCGACTTTACAGAGTCTGACGATGGCGAAGGCGCGCGTGCGGTGGACTTGTTCTTGGAATCCTTCTTCCAGGCTGTGGGAATGACGTCGGGAGCGCGACTGGCGGCGACGTGGGCGAAGGAACCGGGGGCACTCACGGTGGGTTGAGCGGCCAGTGAAGGAGCCGCGTTCTTGTTCCACACCGCGAGTTTGTTGGTGTACGAGGTCTGAGCCATGCCAGACTTCGCAGCATTCGCATAGGCAGCGGTCATTGAGACCGGCGCGACCTTGATCGGTGCGGGACCAGTGGACGTCTTGTCAGTGACGGGAGCGGGAGCAACGACCTTGGCATTCTCCTGGAAGAAGGACTTGTTGGGCTTGGCAGCAGCGAGGTAGGACTTTCCTCCAGCCATTTTGAGTTGGTGTCTTTGGGGATTGCGGGTTTGAAGTGTGGTGTAGGGATATGTGTTGCTCGTGTATGCGGACACGTGCAAGAGAGGGAGTGTTAGGGAAGGTTTGGCTGATGGGAGCTAGAAGCTGTGGTTGATGTCAGTTTCGAGAGTTGATCAACGCCAAAGTGTAGAGAGCAAGCGTTTTGGGTAAGGCCTTGGGTGGTGGGTAGCTTATGAGAGATCTGGAGGGGAGAGGCGTGGCGTGCTAAGACGAATCGGGCGTTGGAGTGAATGACAGGAGTGTCTACGAACCTGAGAACTGGTGGTCCGAAGGGCTGTGTGATTGGATAGCGTGAAGGGAAGCTTGAGGAAAGGCCTGTGAGTTTGTCTGGGAGTTGAGTAGATCAAGTCAGAAAGCCAAGGGTGGTGGGGGAAGAACTGGAGAAGGCGATGGGCATTAAGTACCCAAAGGAGAGGAGCAAAGAGCAAAGAGTCCGTGCTCAAGGCGCGACCCTGGAAGCCCTTGTTGATGGTCTTAGGCAGCTGTAATCACGATAGGGAGCTCTGGTGCGTCATGCGGGTGGGAGGAATATCTTTCACGGGGCGGCTCTAGCTCAGTGAAACGTTCACTTGCATCGGGGCGAAGCGATAGGCGCAAAACCACATCAACAAGCCAACTGACAGGCCTGCACTCTTGGGGAACTTTTTTGTATATAATAATTGACCACGGCTGTATCTGCCTGGCGAGATCAAGTGGACAGGTAGGAGATCAATTCAGATGCGGATCTAATAGGGCGATCTGCCTTGCTTGTGAAAGGCCGCTGCTTGCTCTCTGTTTGGTGCAAACAAACGAGTAGCAAGTAACAATGGATTAGCGCATGAGATGATAGCTGGCTGGAAACCACAAAGCTCCTCGCGTAGAGCTAGAACCTGGTGTACTCATTTCGGTCGTCTACGCTACAAGTGGAGCAGACATGGAGACACATATCTTAACATCAAAACAATCAGACCCTTTGAAAACAAGGTCCTACTGTAGAGCGTTTAAATAAGGTGCTGTGAGCACTTGTAGTTGCAGATAGATGCCGACTAATGCTTTACCACCATTCACAAACACCACACTATACCTTTCCCTATCATCACGAACACGAGAATCCTGACAGTGTTCGTAAGGTAATGTCAAAGGGAGTAGAATAATGCTTAAGCTGCGGAATGACTAAGATTGTAAAATCCATCATTGTGATTTCGACGAATGCACTTCGAACAGCGCAACCTCCGATATCACTTGCAGTGTGATAGCTCCTTGCCCCGGGCTATTTCCACTTACAAAAACTGAGATGTCAGCAATTTCTTCACCAACACTGACAGTCTGCACATGCGCCTCATACTCAGTAAACGAACGAGAGAAAGCGTCTTATTTTATAGGCAGATAAACTAGACACTGTGAAGTGGTAGGCTATCCAGGCGTGCACGTGCTTGATAGGGGCCCAGGCCACTGGCGAGAGTCGGAAGACAGGCTATGCAATGAGAGAGTCTATACTAGGAGACAGGCTTTTGACGGAGAAACTGCCTGTTGGAATTGGCTGTTGATAAGGAATAGGGCCATCAACAACGCCATCTTTACAAAGCAACAGCGATGGTCGGAAACAACAATTTGGCCGCTCATTT
>Ga0265780_10008597_pt1 | contig 12387 bp, 20 predicted proteins | sample P1T30metagenome_FD_192432 | JGI IMG/M metagenome (GOLD analysis project Ga0265780, IMG submission 192432) | Plant litter microbial communities from East Loma Ridge, Irvine, California - P1 T30 | ecosystem: Environmental > Terrestrial > Plant litter > Unclassified | place: USA: California... | reverse complement strand
AATAAAATACGCTAGTTTGGCGCTATAAAATAATTAAAAAATTTCTAATTTAGACTAGTATTTATTAAGATATATTGCTTTAAAGACTAATTTTTGCAATATATCTAGCTTAATATAAATTTAAGTTTACTTAACTAAGTTATTAAATAACTTTATTAAATCTAGTCTAAATTAGAATTTTTTACTATTATTTTATAGCTCTTAGTTAAGTCTATATCTTTATAATATAAAAGTTATATATAACTAATCTATTACGTAAGTTATTAGAGATTAAAAAAAAGTAGAGATAATCTAACTTACTATACTAAATTTTAGTATAAAAAAAAGGCGCTTATAGTATAAGAAATATAGATAATTAATAGCTAATAAGAGGCTACTATATAAGAGCCTTTAGCTAATAAGGCTTTACCTTAGTATATTTTTAAGTATAATATAGATAAAGGTTTAGCCAGACTTTTGTGTTGCCTCGCGCACTATGCGCACGGACAACTATTGATCAGAGTGCACGGACTATACCTCAATCTTGATCCTAAGGTTCCGCCTTCTCCCCTGAACACCTAGCTGTGTAATTGAGAATGGCGAGAACCGTCCGCCAAGTTGGGCTCAAGCCGTCCGCCTCGGATGAACGGCCTACTCCCATTCCTTTGAGCTCGCCTGGCTTCCGCGCTGATCTAGGCCTGATCGAGGCAACACAGGTTGACGACACCTCAGTGATATTAGTGCCTGCTGAGTATATTTGGGATCCCAACGACTCTTTGGACGCCAGCTGGCGAGGGGAAGAAGGCGCGGGACGATGCTGGAAAACAACGGTGATCTATGAGCAGATTGGCGAGACTCATCCCCACCTAGTGCCGTAAGCTAGTATTTCACTGGGACATACCGTTCTCGCATCTTTGCTGAGCGGAGTGAATAGGTTCATACGCCGCGGCCCATGGACTGCTTGTCCCGTGATTGCCAAACCCTCTGGACCGCCAGTGGAGAGCTTCATCGAGAAGGCCAGAGCCGCGATGTATAGCGCACCCTTGGACGCATTATCGACTCGTATTCTCGCCTCACATCGGCCTCTAATGTACCAGTGGGCACTCCATCTCATATCAGGTCTATCCTTCATTCACACCCACGACATCATCTTCGGCGATCTCGATCTCGCCAAATGCTGGCTCTCTTCGGATTCGCACCTCTCCCTTTCTATTGTCGGATTTTTGGACGCTGGATTCACTTTCAAGACTACTGGCCGCTCGTACCCCGGCGATCGGACCAGTAGCGCGGCGTTTCATCCGCTGGAGCATCCATTTGAGCCAACTGCGCAAATCGACTTGTTCTTGTATGGATGCGTTGTGTACGAGCTCATGACGGGAGCCTGGCCAGGGAGTCGTCTCACGGGCACATCGCGACGGGAAATCACAATGATGATTCCAAGTAAAAGGTGGCCGGTGCTGGAGACGGAGTATATGGGCGAGATTGTGCGGAAGTGTTGGGGCGGAGGGTTTGAGAATGCAGAGCAGGTGAAGGCGGAAGTGGTAGCATTCCTGGAAGGATTGGGATGGGAGATTGAGGGGAATGATAACTTGAAAGGGTTCGACGTTGCGGATTTGGAGTTTTGAAATGGTGCTGCGAGTAAGGGAGGGGATGAGAGTGGGGATCGTCAACGACCTTGCTCATTCTTGCCTTGTGGTAGAATCGTTCATTTACCTTCCAATATCTACAGCTTCCCCTTCCCCTCCAGTCACTGCGTCTTCCGATGCATAACCGTCGCCGCCGCCTACCACTCATTAGCAAACCACACACCCCTCTCTCATCACAGCCCCAACTCACCTGATGATTTGGAAACACCAGCGTATCCGCCAACACGACATTCTCCCTCCTCCCCGCCGCAAAAACCACAATCTCGGCAATATCCTCGGGCGTCAGCGGCTCCACGCCCTCATACACCTTCTTCGCCTTATCCCTATCTCCACCAAACCGCACAACGCTGAATTCCGTCTCCACCTGCCCCGGATCGATCTCGATGACGCGGACGCGCGTGGCGATGAGTTCGCGGCGCATGGCGTCTGTAAAGGACCGGACGGCGGCCTTGGTGGCACAATAGATGCTGCCGCCCTGGTAGGGTTCGCGGCCGGCGATGCTGCCGATGTTGATGATGTCGCCGGCGTCCTTTTGCTTGAGGATGGGCAGGATGGCTTGGGTCATGGCGATGAGGCCGGTGACGTTTGTGGAGAACATGGTGTTGATGTCGGCGGGGGAGATGGAGGGGGCTTGGGCGACGCCTTTGACTAGGCCGCTAACAAGTCATGTGTATCAGCATATGGTTGTTGGAGATGTAGGACGGCAGGGGACGCACGCATTGTTCACCAGAACATCCACATCTTTGAATTCTTCTGGTAGCTTCCCGACGAAAGCTTCCACCTCGGCTATGTTGCTGACGTCCAGCTTCACGGGTAGCACTTTAACGCCCTTTGCGAAGCCCTCGATTTCCTTTGCGACTTCTTTAAGCGTATCTTCTCGGCGCGCGGTGAGGATGAGCTTGAGATCATCTGGTTGTGTCTTTGCGAATTCGACCGCCGTCGATCGCCCAATTCCACTTGATGCACCTGTGATCACAATTGTCTTGCCCTTTAGGCGTTGGGCCATGCTCGACGACATTCTAGCTGTTTTGAAGTGTATACTCGAAAACGGCGGTATGCGGGGTCGGATGGAAGAGGCGAGAGAGGTGTTTGCGGTGCGGTAGAAAGCTCGGGGGAGATGCATGTACGTCGCAATGGTGCAATTGGCGCTCTTATGTAGAGCTATGAAGGCGGGTTTGGAGTCATAAATGTCGAGGGGTGAATGTGGTGGGGTTGCTTGTCCAGGTAATCCGAGGTAGCGCGAGTCATGCACCTACCCCACCATGGCGTTGACGCGACTGTGGAGATAAATGTCGCGTCATCTCGCAAAAAGTCAATTTCTCAGACAGAGACAGCGACATTGAAAATCCCATCTTCACGCACATGGGAAACGAGTCATTTGACGTTTGATGTTCATTTCATTTCATTACTTGAGCTCTAGTTTTGGCTCATTTTCATGCACATAAGATCCTGCCACGTCTCATAGACTCAAGCAGTGGGGTATCTAAGCCTTGCCCTTGCGCTTGAGCTCAGCCTCCTCCTCTTCCCTAAGCTGCTGGTCAATCTTCGCGCCCTTGCTGGGCTCGTTGCCGTGTGCGCGCGCGGGAAGTGTGGCGTCTTGCTGGCGGCGCTGCTCTTGGAGAGACACGTCCTCGTCCTCGTTCTCGCGCTTCTCTTCGCGCTCAAGCTTGTTCTTGATGGAGCGCTCGTCCTCTGTTGTTGTCTTAGCTTGTTGTATCGATTGGAGAGATCGTGAGCATAGATGGAGATTGGAAGCAAGAGAAGGAAGATGCGGGAGTGTCAGACGACAGAAATGAACATACTGGAGTCGGTGGCCTTGTGGGAGTTGTCCTTGCCCTCGTGGAAGCGGTTCTCCTTCTTCTCCTCCTCGAGAGTCGCGTCGCTGACGGTGCGCTGGTCGTCAGCCTGGTAGACGGCAGAGTTTCCGACAGATGAGTTTCCAGACATGATGAATGTGTGATGTGAGGTTGATTTGGTAAAGTTAGAGGGGTTTTCGTGATTTGGATTTGCTTGAGTGCTGATTGTATGTTGTTGTGTCGTGTGCCTGGCGTTTTAATAGAGGGGAGGATGAATTTGAGCCGATGACGTAGGTGCGTATTGATGAGATCATTGTGGGGAAGCGACACCATTTTTCGGGAACCAGACGCTTTGAGCACGTGAGGGTTCAGGCACGACATTCGTCATTGGTCCATGGCAGAATGGGCTCTGTTGCGCTATGTGGAGCGGTGGTCGTGGTGTTGAGCCTCACTGCGGCTCTTTCTAACAACGCGACTAACTCGCGGGTGTACGTTTGATACAAGGCGTCCTGGTGTGACCTCTATTCAGGGAGGACTACCGCTCTTAAGAATCATTTTCACGTCATTAGCGTTCTGTTCCAAGTCTGCATAAGCTAGCAAACATGTCCAAAAGGCAGTTGCAATGATAGCAGTACACATTGTAAACAAGCTCTAGTCTGAGCCCTCGCCGGCTGCACCCATACAACTCTCTCAATCCTTCAGTTCCCCTGCCCCCTTATACAGTACTGCACCATTTCTTCTTTCTAGATGGCTTTCACCACACGCCTCAATTCCTCATCAGCTTCCGTCTTCTTTGCCACAACCATAACCAATTTAGCATCCAGTTTCAACCTCTGCTCCTTGAGCGCAGCTTCCTTGCGAGATAACCTTTGATGGTTGTCAATGATCCGCTAGCACTTGGCCCAGTCGTATTCGTCGCCTAAATCCTCGTCCCTGCTGCGCTATTTTTGGTGTGAGTGAGACGTCTGTGACAGAGATGGAATCGAGCTGAGATTCGATGTTGTCGGGGTCGTCTTCTGGATCGACTTCAGCAATGTTTTAATCATGAGGGTCATGCAGCGGTGCCAGCTTGTTGACTGAAGCGGATTTCTCTTCCGCGGCTGAATCTTCATTGTCTGCCTCCGCGATGACTGTCATGACATCGTCATCATACACAACAAGTCTCTCCCGAGCCGGAATCCTCGGATCTCGCTTTGCCTGCACAAGAGAATGGTCCTCACTCGGACCATGTAGTCCAGGGATGTTTTTCGATCCTATACAAACTTAGCACTATCACACCATGCAGACGTATCCATATCATCTCACTCACCTCTCCTAGTATACTCCTTATGAATCCGACTAGCAGCAGACAAAAGAACATCCCTCGCCGTCCCAAAGCCCTCCGGAAACATCTTCCCAATACACCCATGCCCCAAGAACAAGTACAGAATCAGATGTTTCAGCTGCGTCAGTGTATACGTCCCACTGCCCTTCTTGAACACCCTGAACGGGTACATCAGCGCCATGTTTCCCAACCCAGTCACCATATCAAGAGCGCCGACGCGGTTTTCATTCGCGAAGAGCACCTCGGCACCTTTGGTCGAAAACTTGCTGACCACAGCCCATGTCTGGTACTCGGTCGTCTCGCCGCAGTACAATTCACGCCCACGCTTTGCGAGGTGGGCTTTCCGCGCGGGCTGATGTCTGCTTTCACAAACGTGAAGGACGAGGTTGGAGGCAGCACGTCGAATTTGTAGCCTGAGACGAGGGCAGGAGGGTTGGCTTTTCCGATTGTGAGGACGGTGGCGCGGGGGCTGGCGGGGGCGTTTGGCTGCGTTTGAGTGGGGCTAGGAGCTATTGTAGTTGTCAGACAGGTAGTGAATTGTAGACGGAGAGGGGTTCTCGGAGGTGGTTAGTAGCGCAAGTGTGTACAGAGCAGTGGAGTGGAATTTGCCCGCCGCGATTTCGTGCACTTTGCGCATGCCGGTATTCTTATCGAATTACTTGCCGACATCCAGAAGTGTCGAAGTTGAGTCGGTACATGAATCCGCCGCGTTTCTTTTAGTGTTGAGCATTCACTGCTGGACATGGTTGAATTTTTGCAGGTTCAGCGATTGCCAGTGCTTGTCACTTGAGCATATGTAGTTAGCTGACTTCTCATCCTCCTATCATTGCAGAGTATATCGTGCTGATTGGAAATAGTATATGGTTATTTGGCTGTAAGAATCTTTGAGTTGTTTGGACAAAACAGACAAACAGAGTGGTTGCTAGGCCAATGCTCATACAAAAGCGTCCAAACTCATGGTCCGGTGTTCCCTGTGAAAGAAGTCACAAGAAATAAAGGAAGAAGATCGTTGCTATGGACTTTGGCGCTGGTAACAGTGGGAGATTCTATCACATCGAGCCTTAATCCAGCGTTGACCCATCAACTACAAGACCTTTCCTCCACCCGTTCTCGTCTTAAACTACACGACACCCGTACAACATTGGAACTTCATTTTTGTACTTTCCTCGGAACTCCGCTAAATTGCCCTGATAGTAATACAGGGGTATTCCTCCACAGCCAGAATCGGAGCAAATGGTGGGCTCCATAGCCATGTCCCATCTCCCGAGCCTGATCACTCCAGAAGATCTGCCCTTCCACGCAACACACAAAATGTCTCCGTCCACCCGTAGTACATCACGAATCCCCAGGCCCATCTCTCGCGGAAAGCTTCAGCGAGCAGCTGCTCGTATGCATTCACCCACCACCTTCTCCGAGCCCTTGCGCGGCACTGCCATGGCCTTGATTGCCCATAGCCCAGCCACCGAGGCCGACATCCAAGCCTACATCTTGAACACTTGTGCAGCCATTGAAAAGGTCGGATACGAGCACATCAAGCCCACCGGTACGAAGTTTGTGTGGGTGTTGGTGAAGGAGGATCTTTGGCCCGGCCAGTATTACACGAATGAGTTGCTCCAGATGAAGACTTTAGTTCAAGAGGACGGTGGAGTTGTGCTGGAAGAGGACACTAAAGAGGACTTCGAGATATTTTGCCCCGGCGGCGAAGCAGACAGTTGCAGCGACGCTGAGGCTGCTCGCAAGATGCGCCTCATGCGCAGCCACAAGGGCACATCTCTGGCTGCGCTGATCGCGGGTGCCTCCAAGTCTGACTTCCTACCTGGAGATGATGGAATCGACACTGAATCGGTCCCCTGCAGTGTCACTTCCAAGCAGTCCACCCCAAAGTCGCCATCGACACCCACCAAGACCCGCCCTTCGTCCCCCGCCAGGTCCTCGCCCGACAACGACACCAGCCCTGAAATCGCCCGCGTGTCCCCGACCACACCACGCCGCCACGGTCATTCCCTCGCAGCTCTGATCGCCGCCGCGAATCTCTCGGACTCAGAAGGAGACTCCAACACAGCATCCGATGCCAGCGACGATCACTCGCCGCTTGTGGAGTACAAGTACGCGGACGCACCGAAGCCTGACGACGCGAGATACTGTTACGACCCCGTCTTCCCGGGTCACTCGCCGTGCGATACGCGCGAGCAGCTTGCTTGTGGGAAATCAGCAAAGGCGGCGATCAAGCTGCTTCGCCGGCGCTTTGCGGCGGACCATGATGCTACTGGTGATGGCTCGTGGTATCGCGAGTGGATTGTGTGGAAGGGCGAGAGCGGCGTTGCTGCGGGGGAATTGATGCATGGGGGGAGTATGTTGCGCTACGAGATCACGTTTGAGGAAGATGAAGTCGAGGAGCTGGAGAATAAGGAGAAGTATGATGAGTCGGGCTTCTTGTATGAGTTGGACGAGCATGGTGTGGAATCTGAAGAGGATGTTGGTCTGGTAAGGCGCTTTTGTTGCACGTTTTGGTCGCCTTTTGCTAATGTCTTTCTCTAGGAGTCCAGCAGCCCCTTCGATTATACTGTCGGGGTGTATGTTCCTCTCATCAAGGAAGCCACTGATAGCCTTCTCAAAGCTGTCACTGACCCTGCCCCTGAGAAGGATTATCCGGTCTCTGAGGTACACAACGTCAACACACTGTTTTTTCACAATGCTAACCACTCACAGGAGACAAACGTTGAACTTCACTGCGGCTGTACCAACTGGTCGCACATCCCTACGCCTGCGCCCGCAACCCGAACCATCCACATCCGCAACGCATCCATGAACGACGTGTGGGGCAACCTCTCGTCCGTCCGTACATCGATCTTCTCCAAGCGCTCCATGGTCACGACGAAGTCATCGCGTACGAGCGTCACTGCAAATCATCTCGATCACTCAAATCTGATCGAGGCCCTTGATCTTAGCATCAAGCAGCACAAGTCTCAAGACGGTTTCGCCAGCCTCAATGAAGTGTTGGCGACGGAGTTCAGGCGGCCACACTCAGCGGGCGACAACACTCGTTCTGCCGATGAGAGCCGCGAATCTGCATCGGTGACGCGCAAACTGTCTATTATCTCTTTATGCTCGCGGGCACGCGATGAAGATGATTCACTGTGCGCGTTGGGTACCTGGATCGTCACTGATGAACCGGCGCACATTGCCTCGAAAAATCATCCATCAGAGCCCACCGTCTCAGCTACCAACGACATCTCACCAATTGACATCGAGCATGTTGACCCTGAAAGACAGCAGTCAACGACCTCTCCCACGGGTCGGCAAACCAACTTCGTCGAACACTTCGACGACACTGATTCCGAGGCCGACTACGGTCCTACACCCATTCATGAATCATGCACTGACAAGCCATCGAGAAGCGTAAAGTGGATCGGCAGGATGAAGAGTGAGGCAGGCAAGGTGTCGGGTCAGGTGCAGGCTGCGGTCAAGTCGACGAGAATGTTCACTCGGACGCTTGTTGGGTTTGTTCCTGCGGCGTTGAAGGCGAGGAACCCTTTCCAGGGCGTTTGAAGAATTCAAGTGGTGTGTTAGATTTTCGTGGGGATATTGCCCATTTCGCTGATGATTGCCATTTGAAATCAGCGTCTAGCATATAGGCACGATTTGTTGGCATCTTTAAATTTTTCCGTATATCATTCATTTCAATGTACGATCATTTCTCAACTGCAACTTTCGAAATTCTAATGCTAATGCGAGAAGTCCTGAGACCACATCCTGGGAAGAAAGCATCTGGTGTCCAGGGCCCGCGTGAAGGGTGAAAGGAATGCCAGGAACCACCACCCACTGTTCGACCTTCAGCCTATTCAAAAACTCTCTGTAAACTCACAAAGATTGCCCCGCTGTAGATAAGCCCACAGAAGAATATTGACGGTCGCCCCCCAGCCCCCAAGTATTGTTATTGGTCCTCATAGCAACGCGTAGCGGAGCAACGCGCCAAGTCCCACGCAACACTGTGCCCACACAGATATCTACCATATCTTGAACAGCCGAATTTACAATTTTTCTAAATTCCTTTCTAAGATTGACTTGTATATACAATTGCAAACTCAAGTTACTCTATAGACACACACTCCTCCTACACAAACAACTTACACACAAGACACTCACAAAATGTCACCAAACACGCCTTACCCCCCTCCAAACTCCACCACCAAGACCAACTGGGCCGACGACGACGATGACGACTTCGACTTCGACACCTGGGTCGCTACCGCCGACACCTCCGCCCCGTCTCTCTCCTCCCTCCCACCTCTCCAACTCCCCGCCAACGAAGACGAAATGTCTTTCACATGCACCTTCTCCACCAGCGCCGGTGAATCCGCGCCCTGGGCCACCCCCCCCCCCCTGCCCTCCACCCCCACGCTCGAAACCCCCGATTGGCGCTGCGGCGCCGCCATGCTCGCGTGGCGCGCGACACAAAAGGGGCCCGACCTGCCCGCGTACGTGGAGATGAGCGGATGGGATAATGGCGTGCAGTGCGATTGGAGCCGAGTGCAGTACAGCCAGCACTGGGGGAATTGGAAGGTTGGTGGGGGCATGGATTGTAGGCGAACGGCGATGTTCAGGGGTTCGCGGCTGAGGGTGGAGGAAGTGGTTGAAGAGGTGGATTTCGCTCCGGAGCGGGTTGAGATGGATTCGCCGCTTACTATCGTCACGAACAAGGATGCGCTGAAGACCTTGCGTATTCCGGATGAAGGCTACTACACGGATGACTCGCCGCTTGTTTCGCCGACTGGTGGGGCGCGCGAGGAGGGCGTCGAGGTGTCTGTTTCGACGTCGCAGGTTGGTCTTGCGGCGCTGAGGAAGTTCACGCGACATCGTCGCGTGAACTCTCAGGATGCGCTGAAGAAGATCAAGAAGTTGGATGAGAGTGAGATCGACGACGGCGAGACGGCCGAGGAGGATCAGGTGATGGCGTTGGATGCCGACGGGGGAGATGGTGGGTTGCTAGACGACATCTCGATGCGTCTTTCCGATGCGGCGGCGAAGAGCTGGTACTTCGTCGCCACTCAAACTTGGACGACTGCTGGTGCCATCACATCCAGCATTGTGCTAGGAGGATCGATCTACTTGCTGCGCAAGGGCTGAGTCCTTGTTGCGTTTCCTTTCCTGTACAACACCGCGTGTCGTCACATTCAGACAGCCGCAATTTGTTTCACGAGCATAGCGATGGAGTACGGAAAGCGTTTAAGATGACACTGGTGTATTGACCCGGCAAGCATTGGATCGAAAGGATGGGACTGGAGTTGTGAATGCTTTGGATTGCGATACATACCCCAGGCCTAGAAGAGCCTCATTGATGATAGCAACAATAACGAATGAAACTTTAAAACCCCAATGCACTTGAGAAACAGTGGCCCACGTGCTCACAGAAGCTCACTCCATCAGCTCTGCTGACCTTGTACTTCCACTCACCGCTGCTAATCCTCACACCATAGTTGTATTGGCGATGCACCTTCAGCGAAGGATGAACTTGAAGATACCAGTGAGCACAAAGCTGGCACCCAATACGCAATCGCCGCCCTGACCTGTGTTGTCGCCGGAATCTGAGGCTACGTTGTGCCCTGGAGTTGAGGCTGAAGATTGAGCACTCTGCGAATCCAATGAGCAACGATTCTCTTTCCGAAGAAATGATCAGAGGATGCAATGAGTACGATGACCACGACGACAATGGTGAGAAGACCGCTGTTCTCCTGCACTGTGTCACCCATTGACTTCTGATAGCCCTGTGATCCGAGATCTGGGATTATCGATATCGATGATGTGGCGGGACGTGTGGAGAGAGCTTGTTTATCCGTTGAAGCTGCAGGAGTATATGGAGTGATCGTTGCAACGGTATGCGGTGGATAAAAGTTTGTTGACGCTGCGGCACGACTGCAGCTGGATTGCAAGGACTTGAAAATGTTAGTACTGTTTCTCACTCGCCATAAATACTTACTAGGTCTTTGCAAACTTTGTCTGCGACTTCTTCCCAATCAACGCCGCTGCCGAAGATGTCGTCAAAACCATCGGGTCCAAATGCATCCAGAATAACATTCTGCATATAGCACGCGTTCCCGAGCTTGTCAAGTTCTGCTAGCATTGAGCGACCCATAGGGTCCTCTGACAAGCGGCTGCGCCGCTGTGGTTGGGCAGAGGTAAGGGCCTTGAGAGCGTCAGTTGAGAATGAGGAGAATGTCGCGGAAGTTTACCTCAGCTTTGAAAACTTTGTCACAGTTGGGAATCGTTTTGACATTATTCGATTTGGACTTGCGTTGGCCAGACATTGTAGCGATGGATGCATTGACGATGCGTGTAATCAGTGATGACTGAAGATGATGTTGAGCGGTGCAGTGGTAATTGATGGGAGGATGATGTTGGAGGAAGAACCGAGTCGAGCGGAAGAAACTGTTTACAGCAGACAGGGCGACAGCTGCTGCCCAAGAAAGTAGGTAAGTGCCGCGTGCGTCGGTGAGTTAAGCGCGCTGTGAACGTGACTTCCGAAACCCTGCGCTCTTACCCTTCATTTTCGTCTGCAACAACCAAAATTTTAGAGTGAGCAAGTGTGAAGATTCGTAAAGTTATTGCATTACATGCTGTCCTCAATGTTACATGAGCAGCTCTAATCCTAGAGTATTAAGCTGAACCTATCCCCGGACCATTCTTCCGATTCCATCGCCACCAGCTTCAAGCACGAACTCACTGCGCCGGCGAGTATCTTCGTTTGGCCGAAGTCACATGATGAGCCCTCTCTCGTTGCACCGGCCTACCGCGATCAAAGCCGCCAATTTCTTTGTCCATGACCCATCTGCACGACTGCATCGACATCCTCCTCGACTTCTCGTCGCTCACATCGCTATCCACAAACGCGGCAGCCCTCTCGATGTCCTCATGGGGATCAATTGAGCAGCACGAGAAGGTATTCTGCAAGAAGCGTTGGGGGAAGGTGCCGTATCCGATTCCACGATGAGCTTGCAACAGGCCGTATCCAATCCATAGGAGGAATAGGAGACCGATGACGATGCTGGCGATACGATCACCCTCTTCGCATGGGAGTTTAGAGGTGGTTGTATTATCGCATACAGTAGCATTCAATACGGCGGTGGTGAGTTGATTGGAATGGCGGCAGATACACGCTGTTATATTCACTTCGGCGGTGGCGGTGGCGGTGGCCATTTCGGTGGCAGACATGGCACAGGCGCGACAAGCTGATTGGGTATGTGAGTTGTCACGGGAAAACTGCCAGATGTCAGATTTGAGCCTCGTGAGTGCAAAAGGGTGAAGCAAGTACCAATGGCGTTTTTAAAGCAGTGAACTGAGGATGGATTGTGCGCTGGTGTCACGAAGAGCCGAGTTTGCGGGGTTGTAAGTTTTTGGGAAGTCACGATCGTGAAGTACCAGAGTACGCGTTTGGCCAGATTATGCGTTTGATGTAGACCACGTGCTCGACTAATTCGTGCGCTCTTCACACCGTTTGTCACGTCGCTCTTCACAGAGCCCTTATCACAAAGAGACGTTATCACGAAGGCTACATGTAGTCGTCAATGTCGGGCATGCGAAGGGCTTCGCCATGTGATGTGGCAGCGTGACACACAGTACGTGGCCCAGACGCAGCATTTGAAGA
>Ga0265780_10008596_pt1 | contig 12388 bp, 9 predicted proteins | sample P1T30metagenome_FD_192432 | JGI IMG/M metagenome (GOLD analysis project Ga0265780, IMG submission 192432) | Plant litter microbial communities from East Loma Ridge, Irvine, California - P1 T30 | ecosystem: Environmental > Terrestrial > Plant litter > Unclassified | place: USA: California... | reverse complement strand
TTGCGTTCGCGGCAGATGTCTGCAGTCAGGTCCAGTGGGAAACCGTAGGTGTCGTACAGGGTGAAGGCGGTGCCGCCGTCCAGGTTGTTTGGGTCCTTGGCCAGCTGGGCTTCCAGGATCTTCATGCCGTTTTCCAGGGTCTCGCCGAAACGCTCTTCCTCGGCCTTCAGCACCTGGGCCACGCGTTCCTTGGCTTCCGTCAGTTCCGGATAGGCCGAGCCCATCTCGATGTCGAGGTCGGCGACGAGCTTGTAGAAGAACGGACGGGTCTGGCCCAGCTTGTGGCCGTGGCGCAGCGCGCGGCGGATGATGCGGCGCAGGACGTAGCCATGGCCTTCGCTGCTCGGGATGATGCCGTCGACGATCAGGAAGGAAGCGGCGCGGATGTGGTCCGCGATCACTTTCAGCGAGTTGTTGTTCAGGTCAGCGGCGCCGGTTTCGCGCGCGGCGGCCTTGATCAAATTCTGGAACAGATCGATCTCGTAGTTGCTGTGCACGTGCTGCAGCACCGCGGCCAGGCGCTCCATGCCCATGCCGGTGTCGATCGACGGCTTCGGCAGCGGGGTCAGGACACCGGATTCATCACGGTTGAACTGCATGAATACCAGGTTCCAGATCTCGATGAAGCGGTCGCCGTCTTCTTCCGGCGAGCCTGGAGGGCCGCCCCAGATATCGGCGCCGTGGTCGTAGAACACTTCGGTGCACGGACCGCAAGGGCCGGTGTCGGCCATCTGCCAGAAGTTGTCGGAGGCGTAGCGCGCGCCCTTGTTGTCGCCGATGCGGATGATGCGCTCTTTCGGCACGCCGATTTCGTTGGCCCAGATGTCGTAGGCTTCGTCGTCCTCGAAGTAGACAGTGACGGTCAGTTTTTCAGCTGGCAGTTGGTAAACTTTTGTCAGCAGTTCCCAACAAAAGTTGATCGCGTCGCGCTTGAAGTAATCGCCGAAGCTGAAGTTACCCAGCATTTCGAAGAAGGTGTGGTGACGCGCGGTGTAGCCGACGTTTTCCAGGTCGTTGTGCTTGCCGCCGGCGCGCACGCAGCGCTGCACGGTGGTGGCGCGCTTGTAGGGGCGCGAATCGAGGCCCAGGAACACGTCCTTGAACTGCACCATTCCGCTGTTGGTCAACAACATGGTCGGATCGTTGCCCGGCACGAGCGGGCTGGACCGTACGATCGTATGGCCCTTGGACTCAAAGAACTTGAGGAACTTTTCGCGAATTTCGGAAGATTTCATGTTGGCGGATGCGGAAAGAGAGCAGTACGGTATATAAAGAAACGATTATATCAGTCAGTTGTGACTTATTTGCATGGCGTGCAAGGCGGGGTTTCGTCACCGCGAGTCAGGAACGCCTCCCGTAGGGTGGGCACTTGTGCCCACGCGGATTGGCGATACCGATAACGGCACAGGCAACAGCCCCATTTGCGGATGCATGTGGTTTTCAGCGCTTATGCCCATGATCGTGCGATGAGACCGCGTGGGCACAAGTGCCCACCCTACAACCCAGTATTCGCGCACCCAGTCCAGGTGCCAGCGTTAAATGAAATCCGGGCCGATCAAGTCGATGCGGTCGGTGCAGAACGCATCCACGCCCCAGCTGAGAAGCTCTTTCGCCCGCATTGGCTCATTGACGGTATAGCAAAACAGCGCATACCCCGCCCCCTTCACCGCCAGCGCCAGCTCGCGCGTCAAATGCCGGTGATTCACATGCACCGCCACCGCCCCCAGCGCCTGCACCCTTCGCTCCCAATCCGGCGGCAGCTCGCTCATCAACAGCGCCCGCGGCATCTCGGGCGCCACTTCGCGCGCTGCCTCCAGCGCCAGCTCGCTGAACGACGACAGCAGCGGCACCAGATCCCACCGCCCCCCCGCAATCTCATCGGCAAACATCCCGGCAGCAATCCGCGCCACCGCCCCGCCGGTCTCGATGTCATACCCCGGCGCCGGCTTGATCTCCATGTTCATCCACACGCCATGCGCCTTGCAAAAGCCCGCAAACTCGACGAACAGCGGCACCGGCTCGCCATCGTAGGCACGCGCGAACCAGCTGCCGGCATCCATCGCCGCCAGCTCCAACGCATCGTAGTCGAACACATTCCCCGCCCCGGCCACCGTGCGCCCGAGATAGGGGTCGTGCATCACCACCGCCACCCCATCGCGCGCCAGCATGATGTCGTATTCGATGGCGCGAAAGCCGCGCCGCATGCCCTCGCGCAGCCCGGCCATGGTGTTCTCCGGCGCCAGCGTGCCGCCGCCGCGGTGGGCCAGCACGCGTACCGGATACGACCAAGCGGGAACCATCATGGCGCGGCCATCCTCGAAGACAAGTAAATAAAGCCCGCCACGTTCGCCGCCACCGTCGCCCAAAACATTGCCTGGAAAGACCGCTTTGCCGACTTATGCCGCAGCCATTGCTGGGCCAGCAGCCCACCCGGCCAGCCACCCACCAGCCCAAGCAGCAGCAGGGTCCGCTCGGGTGTGCGCCAGTTGCCCTTCTGCGCCGCCGATTTGTCGATGGCATACGCCACGAAGCAGCTCAGGCTGGTAACGGCATAGGCGCCCGCCACCAGCGGCGGCAAGTCCCAGGCCAGGGTCGCGCCGGCATACAGCAGGGCAAACAGGAGGAGAGGCAGATAAGGCATGCGGCCAGCTTAGCGCGGGCGCCAAGTAATTACCAGCAGGCAGCAACTGGCGGCTTTTGTCTGTTGTAGGTTCGTCAGCGTACCGAAAACCGGTGCTCAACCGTCCTACCCTCTTCTCTCAACGTCAATGAAGCAGGAGGACACATGGGTTTTGATTTAGGGAATTTGCTCGGGCAATACCTGGGCGGCGGCGCGAATACCGCGCAGGCATCGGACGACTTCGACCGCGCAGCGCAAGCGGCGCCGCGCGACACCCTCGCGCAGGGCCTGGCCCAGGCATTGCGTTCCGACCAGACGCCACCCTTCCCGCAGATGCTGGCCCAGATGTTCGGCAACAGCAATCCGGACCAGCGCGCAGGCATGCTGAACCAGCTGATCGCCGGCGCCGGCCCTGGCCTGCTGGGGAAACTCGGCGGGCTCTTTGGTGGGAACGGTGGCAAAGTCACGCCGGAACAGGCTTCGCAAGTCTCCGAGCAGCAGATCAAGGACATCGCCGAACAGGCGCAGAAGGAAAACCCGGGCATCCTCGACCGCATGGGCGAGTTCTATGCCGAACACCCGACCGCGGTCAAGGCGATCGGCGCCACCGCGCTGGCCGTTGCACTCGGCGCCATGGCGCAGGGCATCCAGCGCCGCAATTCAACTTCCACCCCCGAAAAGGAGAACAACGTGGGCATCCTGAGCAATATCTTCCATAAGATCTTCCCGCAGAAGTCGGCACCAGCGCCGGCGCAACAGCAGAACGCGCCAGCCGCCGCCCCAGCTCCGGCCGCACCGGCCCAGCCAGCCGGCCAGGCCGCACCGAACCCGGCGCCAACCGCACCGGCCGCCGCCGCGCCCGCCTCCACCCTGAACCAGCAGGTGGACGTGGAAGAAATCCTGAACGCCAAGCTCAAGGCCTCGGGCCAGCAGTTGAACTGGCGCACCTCGATCGTCGACCTGATGAAGCTGCTCGACCTCGACTCCAGCCTGGCTGCGCGCAAGGAACTGGCCGCCGAGCTGCACTACAGCGGCGACACGGGCGATTCGGCCTCGATGAACATCTGGCTGCACAAGCAGGTCATGAAGAAGCTGGCCGAAAACGGCGGCAAGGTGCCGGCCGACCTGCAGTAACTGTTCACGGTAACAGCGCACGGTAACAGCGGCGGACTGGCGCCGGCATCGCCGCCCGCCAGTCCGCCAGTCCGTCAATCCGCCAGCGTCGTGTTGGCGGCGGTTCCGCACGAAAAGCAGAACCGCGCGAACGCGTTCTTGCGCGTCTTGCAGCAGCCGCAGCGGTCAAACAGGCCGATGCCGCAGTGCGGGCAGTAATCGATGCTCGTATCCTTCAGGTCGACCGTGCGCTCGCAGCCCGGGCACACGCTCTTGGCCAGGCGTTGCAGGGCCAGGTCGTAGCGCATGGTCTGGCGCCGCGCCACGTCGGGCAAGGCCTCGCTTTCCTTCTGGCGCGCCAGGTAGCGCTGCAGCGAGACGATCGCGTAGCGCCCCACCACCACCGTTACCACGATCCCCACCACGTAGCGCACGTAGCCGCCATAGCTGGGCAAGTAAGGCACCAGCTCGAAGAAGAAGGCGAACAGGGCAAAGTAGATGAAACCCCAGGCAAACGGCCAGTAGGTGCTTTTCCGCTTGTGCGCGAACAGCCAGCCGGCGATCACCAGCAGCGGCAGGGTCAGTGCCAGCCGGTACAGGAATACGCGCAATTCCTTGGAACGCGCCGCCTCGTAGTGCGCCTGCACTGCCGGGCGTTCCAGCACCTGCCAGTTGCGTTCCACGCTTTCGGCCTGCTGGGTGGCGTCGAGCATGGCCTGGCGCTGGGCTTCGACGGCCCCGAGGGCCTTGCGCTCCTCGGCTTCCAGCGTGTCGAGGGCTTTCGTGCGGGTGATGAGTTCGGTGTCCTGGTCGGGCCGTGCCGTGACCCTGCGCGTGGCCAGCCAGTTATCGAAGGAGGCCCTGGCCGAGGCCGTGTTCGAACGCGCCACCTCGTGCTGCTGCTCGGCCTGCTGGAGCGCGGTGCGGGCGGCGGTCTGCTTCTGTTCGGCCGCATCGCGCTGGCTGTGCAGGGCAGCCAGGCGCTGCGGGTCCATGAACTGCTCGACCGTGAGGGGCGCCTCGACGTCCCACAAGTTCTCGACGATCTTGCCGCCCAGGCCGATCAGGAAGGCGGCGAAAATGAAGGCAACCAGCCACAGCGCGCGGCCCATCCAGCGCTCGGTCAAGCGCAACCCTTTCGACATGACGTTCTCCTCGATTGACGATGGAGCGCAGCTTGTCACATGTCAAAGCGGGGAGCCAGCTGGCAGAACGAAGGAGCGGGATGCGATACCGGGGGTATCGGAAAGTGGACGTTGAATGCGTGGACGGCACACCCGCCGCGTGCATGCGCACCGACGGGTATAGCCGTCCACCCTACGGCACTCAGAAGTACGAGAGACCCAGCGCGCGGCGCACTTCGTCCATCGTCTGCGCGGCGGTTTCGCGCGCCTTCATCGTGCCCTCTTTCAGCATCTGCAGCACTTGTCCCTTGTCCTGGGCAAACTCTTCGCGGCGGGCGCGGATCGGCGCCAGCATTTCCTGCAGCACCACGTCAAGGCGCTTCTTGACCACGCTGTCGCCCAGGCCGCCACGGGTGTAGTGCGCCTTCATTTCTTCCAGCGCTTCCTTTTCCGGATCGAAGGCGTCCAGGTAGAGGAAGGCGACGTTGCCTTCCAGGTGGCCCGGGTCTGCGACCTTCAGGTGCAGCGGGTCGGTGTAGACCTGCTTGACGGCGGCGCGGATCGCGTCGGCGCTGTCGCCCAGGTTGATGGTGTTGCCGAGCGACTTGCTCATCTTGGCCTTGCCGTCGATGCCGGGCAGGCGGCCGATTTCCGGCACCAGGGCCTTGCACTCGACCAGGATGTCGCGGTTCGCGATGCGGTTGAAGCGGCGCACGATCTCGTTGCACTGCTCGATCATCGGGATCTGGTCTTCGCCCACCGGCACCAGGGTGGCCTTGAAGGCGCTGATGTCGGAGGCCTGGCTGGCCGGGTAGGTCAGGAAGCCGGCGGGAATGTCGCGCTCGAAGCCGCGCAGCGCAATCTCCGTCTTGACAGTCGGGTTACGCTCCAACCGTGCGACAGTCACCAGGTTCAAATAATAAAATGTCAACTCGGCCAGTTCCGGAACCTGGGACTGGATGAAGATCGTCGAGCGCGACGGGTCGATACCGACTGCCAGGTAATCGAGCGCGACTTCGACAACGTTACGGTGCACCTTGTTCGTGTCGTCCATGTTGTCGGTGAGCGCCTGGGCGTCCGCAAGCATGACGAACTGGCGGTACTGGTCCTGGTAGGCCACGCGGTTGCGCAGGCTGCCCACGAAGTGGCCGAGGTGCAAGGGGCCGGTCGGCCGGTCGCCGGTCAGGATGACGGGCGCTGGCGCTGGATGCTGGGTTGAAGCTGGGGTGTGTTGCTGGCTCATCGGGTTTCCTTGTTGTGCCCCGATCCTGCCGCGCTAAACGAAAAACGCCACCTGAATCGAGGCGGCGTTCATCGAGTCACATCATCTCTGGGCCGCGCGCTGTCAGCGGCGCCACCAGGTGCAGAGCGAACGATGTGGTTTCAAAAAATTCATGGATGGCATGGTTGCAGGTTGGCGACGCGCTGTCAACCGCGCGTTGCACCATCGGCATCATTGACCGGGCCAGGGGGACCCGGCGAACCGCACCGAACTGAGCGAACTTTTTGCTTCCGGCTGCCATCTAAAAATTTCGTTGTTGTCAAAAATATAAAGAGTGGTGATTTATGAATACCAATACGAGCCTGAACAGCCAATCCCGTCCATTAGAACTCTGGGGCGGCCTCGAATGCACCGTCAACCGCGTCCGCGACGACTACTTCAGCCAGCTCGACCGCAATGGCCACGCATTGCGCGCCTGCGACATCGGCCGCTTTGCCTCGCTCGGCATCCGTGCCATCCGTTACCCCATCCTCTGGGAGCGCACCGCGCCCGAAGGTATCGCCAAGGCCGACTGGTCCTGGCCTGACGAACGCCTGCCCGCGCTGCGTGAAGCCGGCGTCACTCCGATTGCCGGCCTGATCCATCACGGCAGCGGCCCGCGCGACACCAGCCTGATGGACCCGGCCTTCCCGGAACGCCTGGCCGAGTACGCCGGCGCCGTGGCCGCGCGCTACCCCTGGCTCGAGTACTACACGCCGGTCAACGAGCCCTGCACCACCGCCCGCTTCGCCGGCCTGTACGGCGTCTGGTACCCGCATGCCCGGGACGACCGCAGCTTCATCGAGGCCCTGCTGATCCAGTGTCGCGCCGTGGTGCTGTGCATGCGCGAAATCCGCAAGGTCAATCCGAACGCCAAGCTGGTGCAAACCGACGACCTCGGCAAGACCTACAGCACGCCCGAACTGGCGAAAGTGGCCGACTTCTACAACGAGCGCCGCTGGCTGGCCTGGGACCTGCTGTGCGGCATGATTGGCCCTGAACACAAGCTCTGGAGCTACCTCACCAAGACCGGCATCGATGCCGCCGAGCTCCTCTGGTTCCGCGACAATCCCTGCCCGCCGGACGTCATCGGCGTCAACTATTACGTCACCAGCGAGCGCTGGCTCGATCACCGTCCGGAACGCTACCCCGAACACCACCGCGGCGTGGCCGACGGCATTCCTTGCGCCGACATCGAAGCCTCGCGCGCGCTGGCCACGCCGACGGCCGGCATCGGCCCGCTGCTGCAGGAAGTCTGGGACCGCTACCACCTGCAGATCGCCATTACCGAAGCCCACATCGACGCCAATCGCGAAGACCAATTGCGCTGGCTGCTGGAAATCTGGCAGGCCGCCAACACGGCGCGCGACAACGGCGTCGACATCCGCGCCGTCACCGTCTGGTCGCTGCTCGGTTCCTTCGACTGGAACAGCCTGGTCACGCAGAACCGCGGCTACTACGAACCGGGCCCCTTCGACGTACGCTCCCCCCTGCCGCGCCCGACCGCGCTGGCGGCCATGATGCGCGAACTGGCCGAGGGCAAGCCGCTGTCGCACCCGGTGTTGCGCGGCCAGGGCTGGTGGCGCCGCCCGAACCGCTGGCTGTGCACGCCGGTCGCCACGCCGGCCGCGCTCACCTCGATCTCGGCCGACGGCCACAGCCTGGTCGGTACAAGCGCCGCGCCGATCCTGATTCTTGGCGCCAGCGGCACGCTCGGCCGCGCCTTTGCCCGCATCTGCCAGAAGCGCCACCTGCACTACAAGCTGCTGTCGCGCCACGACATGGACATCGCCGATCCGGCTTCGGTGGAACGGGCGCTGGCCCTGCACAAGCCCTGGGCCGTGATCAACACCTGCGGCTATGTGCGCGTGGACGATGCCGAAGGCGACCTGGAACGCTGCTTCCGCGAGAACACGCAAGGCGCCGCGATCCTGGCCGAAGCCTGCGCCCGCCATGGCGTACACCTGACCACCTTCTCGAGCGACCTGGTGTTCGATGGTGCGAAGAACAGCCCATATGTCGAAAGCGATCCGGTGACGCCGCTGAATGCCTATGGCCGCAGCAAGGCCGAGGCCGAGACTGCGGTCCTCGACAAGCACCCGGGCGCCCTGGTGGTGCGCACCAGCGCCTTCTTCGGGCCCTGGGACCGGCACAACTTCGTCACCCAGGCGCTCGGCGCACTGGAGCGCGGCGAGTCGTTCACTGCCGCGAGCGACATGACCGTGTCGCCGACCTACGTGCCGGACCTGGTGCACACCTGCCTGGATCTCGCCGTGGACCGCGAGAGCGGTGTCTGGCACCTGAACAACGCCGGCTCGGTGACCTGGTACGAACTGGCGAAGATGGCGGCGGACAAGGCCGGCATCGATGCCTCGCGCCTCGAAGCCCGTGCCGCATCGGAACTGGGCATGCCGGCCCCGCGCCCTGCCTACAGCGTGCTGCACAGCGAGCGTGCGATCCTGCTGCCGAAGCTGGAGAACGCGCTGGACCGCTTCATCGAACTGCGCGGCACCGACGATCCGGAGTACGAGGAACTGGTGAGGACGGCCGAGTCGCGCCAGCCGCTGGCCAGCGGCCATCGCCAGCAGGAGGAAACGCCGGCTGAGGCCTTCCAGGCGAAGAGCTTCTAAGATGTAGAGTGGACCTCCGGCACCAGCCGGAGGCCTGCTCGCTCCTCCGTTATAAAATGCCAATGCCAGCCACCAACCGCAAAGGCCCCCACCCGTGCACGAGCAACACGCCTTCCCCTTCCTGCGCGAAATCCTGCTGTTCCTGATCCTCGCCGGCATCCTGATCCCGACGCTGCAGCGCCTGCGCATCAACCAGGTGCTCGGCTTCCTGGCGGTCGGCACGCTGGTCGGCCCCTTCGGCCTGGGCCTGGCGGCAAGCCACGTCCCCTGGCTGTCCTGGCTCACCTTCCCCAGCGGCCCCGGCGTGTCGATGCTGGCTGAGATCGGCGTGCTGTTCCTGATGTTCATGATCGGCCTCGAACTCTCGGCCGCACGATTATGGGCGCTGCGGCGCTGGGTGTTCGGCGCCGGCAGCGCCCAGGTGCTGGCCAGCGCCGCCATCATCGGCGCCGCCGTCGTCTTCCTGCTCGGCGCAGCCGTCCCCACCGCCATCATCCTCGGCCTGGTGCTCTCGCTCTCCTCCACTGCGGTGGTCATGCAGCTGATGAGCGAGCAGGGAAGCACCGGCACGCGCCTGGGCCAGGCCGCCTTTGCCGTGCTGATGCTGCAGGACCTGGCCGTGGTGCCGATCCTGATCCTGATCGGCGCCCTCGCCAAAGGCAGCGGCGACGGCGCCGCCATGCTGGCCGTGGTCACGATGGCCAAGGCCAGCGGCGCCATCGCCCTCATCTACCTGGTCGGCGGGCGCGTGATCCACCCGCTGTTCAAGGCCTTTGCGCGCCAGCGCCAGCCCGACGTCTTCATGGCGCTGATTTTATTGAGCACCTTCGGCATCGCCGGGCTGTCGGCCGCCGCCGGCTTGTCGATGGCGCTCGGCGCCCTGATCGCCGGCCTGCTGCTGGCCGAGACCGAATTCAAGCACGAGGTCGAGCTGATGGTCGAGCCCTTCAAGGGCCTGCTCATGGGTCTGTTCTTCATGACCGTCGGTATGCAGATGGACACCCGCCACATCGTCGCCGCGCCACTGTGGCTGGCGGCGTTTGTCGCCGGCCTGGTGCTGATCAAGGCGGGTGTAATCGCCGTCATCTTCCGCATCGGCCGCCTGCCCTGGCCGCGCGCCGTCGAGGGCGGCCTGCTGCTCGGCCAGGGCGGCGAGTTCGCCTTCATCGTCATCGGCTACGCCATCTCGACCCGGCTGCTGGAGCCCGAACTCGGTGCGCGCGTGATGCTGGCGGTCGGCCTGTCGATGTTCATCACACCGCCCCTGGCGCGCCTGGGCCGCAGCATCGGCGAGCGTGCCGAACAGGGCAGACGCGCGCAATTGGCTGAAGTCGACGAAGCGGCGCTGGCCGCCGCGCGCGGGCGCATCATCATCGCCGGCTACGGCCGCGTCGGCCAGCAGCTGGGCAAGCTGCTCGGCGCCCAGCGCATAGCCTTCATCGCTTTCGAAAACAACGCGAAGATGGTATCGACGCTGCATGCGCAAGGGGTGCCGGTCTACTTCGGCAATGCCGCGCGCTGCGAGCTGCTGCGCCGCGTGCACGCCGACGAAGCGCCGGCCATCGTCCTGACCATGGACCATCCGGCATCGGCCCTGCAGGCGGTGCGCGGCATCCGCCGCGACTTCCCGCACGTGCCGCTGTTCGTACGCTCGCGCGACGAAAAGCACGCGCGCGCCCTTCGCCTGGCCGGCGCCACCGTGGTGGTGCCGGAGACGCTGGAAGCGAGCCTGCAATTGTCGGCGTTCGTGCTCGAAGCGATGGGGCTGGACGAACGCACCGTCGACGACATCGTCGACCGCGAGCGCGACCTGTTCGCGGAGCAGCTGAACGATGCCGGCCTGCGCGAAGCCGGCAGCGCGCGCACCTGAACCGTGCCGCTATAATCGGCGCTCCACTTACCTTGGTAAAAAACCATGCCTGAAACCGGAACTTCGACGGCGCTCGGCCACATCCGCGTGCTCGACCTCTCGCGCGTGCTCGCCGGCCCCTGGTGCGCACAGAACCTGGCCGATCTCGGCGCTGACGTGATCAAGATCGAACGTCCCGGCAGCGGCGACGACACCCGCGCCTGGGGACCTCCGTATGCACAGGACGCGGACGGCAACAACACGAGCGAGGCCGCCTACTACCTGTCGGCGAACCGCGGCAAGCGCTCGGTGACGGTCGATATCGCGAGTAGCGAGGGCCAGGCCCTGGTGCGCGAGCTGGCGCGCCACTCGGACGTGGTGCTGGAGAACTTCAAGGTCGGCCACCTGAAGCGCTATGGCCTTGACTACGACTCGCTAAAGGCGATCAAGCCCGACCTGGTCTACTGCTCGATCACCGGCTTTGGCCAGGACGGCCCGTATGCGCACCGCGCCGGCTACGACTTCCTGATCCAGGGCATGGGCGGCCTGATGTCGGTGACGGGCGAACGCGACGAACTGCCCGGCGGCGGCCCGCAAAAGGCCGGCGTGGCGCTGACCGACCTGATGACCGGCATGTACGCGACCATCGCGGTGCTGGCGGCGCTGACCCACCGCGACCGCAGCGGCGAAGGCCAGTACATCGACATGGCCCTGCTCGACACCCAAGTGGCGATGCTGGCGAACGTCGGCAGCAACTACCTCACCAGCGGCAAGGCGCCAAAACGCTGGGGCAATGCGCACGCCAACATCGTGCCCTACCAGACCTTTGCCTGCGCCGACGGCCACATGATCGTCGCCGCTGGGAACGATGGCCAGTACCGCAAGTTCGTCGAGGCCGGCGGCCGCCCCGAACTGGCAACCGATCCGCGCTTCGCCACCAACCCGCTGCGCGTGCAGCACCGCGACGTTCTGGTGCCGCTGCTGGCCGAGATGGCGGCCACGCGCGGGCGCGACGAGTGGATCGCGACGCTGGAGGAAGTGGGTGTGCCCTGCGGTCCGATCAACGACGTGGGCGAAGTGTTCGCGAACGAGCAGGTGCAGGCGCGCGGGATGGCGGTCGACTTGCCGCACCCTGCGGCCGGCAAGGTGACGCTGGTACGCAGCCCGATGAAGATGTCGGCCACGCCGGCGACCAGCGACAAGGCGCCGCCGCTGCTGGGCGAGCACACCGAGGAAGTGCTGCGCGATGTGCTGGGCAAGAACGGCGGCGAGATCGCGGCGCTGCGAGAAAAAGGTGTGGTGTAGCCATTTTTTTCCTGCGGCGCTTGTTACGGGTTAGTGCAGCTTGTGCTTGAAGTCGGACAGCTCGGCATGCACGCGGGTGACCATCGCTTCCAGGTGCGCCGGCATTTGCGGCATCGAACGGCTGATGCGTTTCGCTTCATCGCCCATGTCTTCCAGGCTGTCGACGCACTGGACGATTTTCGCCTCGTCATTCGACTGCATCACATCGCGCGCCTGTTTCACTTCACGCGAGATTTTCTCGATACAGTCGCGCATTTCGCGCGGCGTATCCTGCGACGAGCGGCAGGCCTGCTCGGCTTCACCGATGGTTTGCTGCAAATGGCTGTAGCGTTGCTGGATTTCGTTTGCTTGCAACATGATGACCTCCGTTTTAAAGAGAGCAGCCGATTTTAGCGCCGGCGGAAAATGCTTGCGTTAATTGCGCACGTTACCCGGGTGAAAGCGTCAATGCAATGATGATGGCACGCTTATTCGGATGAGCTGTAC
>Ga0265780_10008595_pt1 | contig 12389 bp, 10 predicted proteins | sample P1T30metagenome_FD_192432 | JGI IMG/M metagenome (GOLD analysis project Ga0265780, IMG submission 192432) | Plant litter microbial communities from East Loma Ridge, Irvine, California - P1 T30 | ecosystem: Environmental > Terrestrial > Plant litter > Unclassified | place: USA: California... | reverse complement strand
AGGATGGTGATGGCGTTGATGATACGCCGGCGGAAGATTATTCCACCGCAACTGGTAGCTTTGGTTGTGATCGAAAACGAGACAGTTGTCCAGGTGGCGGCCTTGATCCTGTCGACAACTACATGGACTACTCCACCGAGTGAGTTGAATTCCTTGTTCTCTTTTTTGGAAGAAAGCTAATCAGGATGTAGTGATTGTTATACCCATTTTACCCTTGGACAGGAGATTCGGATGTACAGCCAGTGGTCGGAGTATCGCGCACCGTACAAACGGAGCTAAACCTCTCTGCGCCTTGGGAAGCCGCCAGACACATTTTAAGCCGGATGGACGATGGTGGAATGATGGCCGCGGACTCAGATCCTGCAAGACCATGGCGATGTTGGGATTCGAGTTCTGCGCGCGTTTATGGGCTTCTTTTTTTTGTTTCCTTGAGAGGTTCGACATAGTAGCGGTCCTTTTTTTCGCGGCTTATTCTTTTTCGTAGCTTGCTATCCCTCTGTCTATCTTGTTTCGTAGTTTGCAAGTCCGCCTCTATCGTAAGAACTCCTGATGCATGGTGATGATATAACGAAGCACTTGAAAGTACATACGCGTGGACGCGACAAGATTTGCCGATGACGTAGCACGGCCGCACGTCAGCCGCGTTTCATCTCAACCATGTTCGAATGACATTCGCTTTGTTGCCACTCTCACATCGGATGAGTTCTCCTTATACCTACAAAATCACTTCACCATGGCTCTTCCGCTAGGCATATTTCTGGGTGGCTGCGTGATCGCAATTCCGGTCGTCACAGGTGTGGCGCAAGGCGTCGAACATCAGAAGAAACAGAATGAAGAGGCCGCGAACGAGTCGCGCATGTGGAAATTCAATTGCTTAGTCTCATGCGACGCAGATGACGAGATCGCGGACGAAGAGCTGAATAACGCGATTCTCGTGGTGCGACATGACAAAGTTTGGGTGGTGCCCCGCGATGAAGAGAACAAGCCTGTTCCACCGGTCGAAGGCACTGAGCCGCCGCTGCATCCATTCGCTGGCTTCTACATTCAGTATCCAGACGAGAGCAGATTCCCACCAGAACGGGGCTTAGTCACCACGATTAGTGACGATCCGCCGATGTTGAACTGGCTCTATTGCGACAAAAATACATTCGAGCTGAAGTACAACAACCGCACTGGGAGTATGGAACATCATGTGGGCGTCTGGGACTGGACCGAAGATGAGACGAGACTTAATTTCGACGGCTGGGAAGGATTCATCGCAATCGACGAATGGAATGGTGCAGATGAGGATCCTAGTACTCCATGGGGCAAAGAAGGCTTGCGCTGGGCCGTGTACTTTGACAAGGACGACAACGGACTTGCGGGTCGTCACAAAAATCGCGACAGGTTTGAGATCACGCTAACCAGGCGCATTCAAAGTGCCGAGGAGCAACTCAAACAGAACGAAGCTGCGGAAAAGAAGATGCAAGTCAAGAGTCGCGGTGGGCTAAGCACGCAGTTTAGTGCGCCGACCAAGGAGAGAGACAAGGAATGGGAGAAGAAGTATGGTGAAGAGGCCAAGAAGAAATTAGAAAAGGAAAGGCAAGAAGCCCGCGAGAAGTTGGAGAGACAGAAGAGAGCGGAGGAGGAGAAAGAGGGGACGATATGGCAAGGGAGTCGAAACGCACCCAAGGAGGGCTAAGCAACTTGTTGGCCGAGTCGTGATCAGCATCATGCTGCGACGAGCAAAAGGCGCTTTGCCATGGAGCAAAAAGATTGGATGTGAAAGGCGGCAGGTTCAGCACGACCATCGAAAACACCGTGCATTTCCAACTGATGGTACCAACTTATTATTCATCAAAGCTGTGATCGAAGATCGATTCCAACATTCGACATTCATCAATCCTGAAGTGGAGATGGAGAAGCTGGCAATCGTTACATTGAGACAGCGTTATTTGCCGTGCAGAATGTCTCATGCTCGCATGGGGCAGATCCAATACGAATGGAAGATGATTTGAGCGGGTTGCCTGAAAACATACAGCTGAGCGCGCCTGGAGCTTCGCTGAGCCACGCATCCATCTGATCGGGAAGAGAGGTCAAAGCGCAAATCAATGAACTGTACGCATATACAGCGCCTAGGTGCGCCACACTTAGTTGTTCCCACTTTTGTTTCGACATCTAGGAGAACTCATGCAAACGCCCAAGGCTATACATAGTGCAAGCATGCGACCTTCTGCACATGCTCGACAGACACGTTTGATGGTCCGCAGCTGAACCAGTAATTCGTTTCGAAGATGAAATTATTTAAAGGTTTTGATACATCAAAAGAATCAAAAGGGTACCGCTGACCGGGAGCGCGTAACTGTGCCGCATGCAAGCTCCTCGGCATTGTCACGAACCCAACCTTTACGAGCCAAGATTGCGCTGCGCCATGTTCATTGCATGAAAACAAGCAAGATAGTATCAGACTTGACAGGCTGCAACAAATGAGCAATCATTTCTATGGGTTTGGCACACTTCAGCCACGAAGGCTTGGGCGACATGCAGGTTGAGTGAGTTTGTGGGCACGCGCAGCTGTTCCTATCTCAAATCCAGCGCATAGAGTCTCATGTGGCTAAGACAACCCAGGCGAAAGAGGCAACGGGTGAAGAGTGCGGCCTATGGAGCAAACATAAAGTGACGGTGGCGTCCTTGAACCGACGAGGTCCAGCAAACACGTCTTGTACTTATTGAGTAGCCTCTCAGAGTGATCCTGTCTCTTCATCACGTGTTGAGCATCATGTCACAATACTGGAACCCCACAGAAGTCTTGCAGCTCTGCAACGACCGGCGCTGCGTTGGCTATGCTCCTTCCCAAGGCCGGAAATGCCGGAATATCATTGCGAAAGCGAATGTTCAAAATTTCCAGAGACTGATTATGGAGCTCGCAGATCAAGACCCAGATCCTGACTTCCTGGAGCCGCAGCTAAGGGAGATTGCTAGATACGGACTGTGTGTTGCCTATCATAGGAGCCAGGCTGATAACATGGTACGCAAGTGGAGCGCGATGATGCTCGAAGCCTACCCTCCAACGGCGATAGCACCAGCGCCAGTCCGATACGAACGTTCAGTCTCTTCGTCGAACCCACGATTGTGTATTTCGCCAGAAATAACATCGAGGCGCTCGGCTGCAGCCCGAACCTCATCCTACATTTCGCCGTTAGAGGACGCTGAGCTCCGAACACTTCGAGAGCATGCGTCACGACTGGAAGACACAAGAATGAGGATACTGCGAGAGGAATCGTTGCTGTATGTAGCCCAGACGAGGAGCGAAGCGGCATCGACATCGCGTTCTTTGACATTCGGCATGTCCACAATGCAAAGCTCCAGGCGGCCCATGGAATATACATCAGATACTCTGCCCGCAAGGCCAGCATTGAGTACCCCATCACCGATCGTGGTACCAGTCGCAGCACCCAATACAACGAGCGAGCTATCAACGCCACGGGCAACATCAGTTGCAAGGTCTACAACGCTTCTCACGCCTACAACACCTCCAACACTTTCAACGTCTTCAACACCTTCAACGCCTTCAACACTTTCAACGCCTTCAACACTTTCAACGCCTATAACGCTCCCAACGCTCCCAACGCCCGCACCTCCGACACAACCCACATCCCCACAAGCCAGACACTGCGAACGCACTCACGTTCGCCGTCTCCCTCTCGACGACGAATGCCCCATCTGCTACGACGACACTCCGCTATCCTCATGCGCCCCTGGCGAAGTCGTCTGGTGTCGCTCAAGCTGCGGTCGCTCCGTCCACGCCTCCTGCTTCGAGGACTGGCGCGCTCAATGTGCGGGCCGAACGCTGACATGCATGGTGTGTCGAGAGTCGTGGGACGAGGAGTGCGAGTGTGAGGGATGTACGGTGGCTCATGCACGGAAGAGGGATGTCGAAGGGGTGTGTTCGATTTGCCGTGAGGACCTGTGTGCGGATGAGGATGAGGACGAGCCGCCGGCCCTGTCTTGGTGCAAGAGTGGATGTGGACGAAGTGTGCATCGAGAATGCTTTGATGGTTGGCGTGAAGCGTGTGCAGGAAGAGGTGCGGCTGCCACTTGTACGGATTGTCGGGCTGTATGGGTTGATGGGTGTGAGTGTTAGTCAAGCCGCATTTTGTACTATTAGTGGGTGGGTTTGTTGCACGATGTTACGGCCTTATGCTTTCTTCACATACTTGATTCGTCACTCATACAACATATGTACAATTATCGTAAAAACCATCAAAGCCCTTCGATCCCGAGCTTCTGCAGTACGCCGGCCAAATCGCCATCGACAATCGTGTCCCATCCCCGCTCATCACCCCAAGTGATTCTCTTCTGGTTCAGCTTCGCCTCGTCCATCAAGCCCATCAGCAACGGACTCGACTTGTTTACACCGGGATACGCATCAAACTCAATCTCACTCACACTCGGGATCTGCGCAAGCAAGGCTCTCACCAAGCCTACGCAATACTCCGTGTAATGAGTCCGGCCGACGAGTAACTCGCCAAACGAGGGATGCGACGACGGATCGATTTCTACAAAGACCCGAAGCTTGTATACGCGCGTGGTGGCCGCCAGACCCAAGCGGCTGTCCACCACCCAATGCTTGGGTGGCGACGTGAAGCCTGGCCCCACGCGCAATTCCAATCTCGTGATGTGCGCGCGATACTTCCGTGGCAGCCACGCCAACAGCGGATGTTTCTTGTTGATGTAGCGGCCATGTATCGGAAACACCCGAAATGTATTGCGCGCATAGAAGACTCGCGAGGCTTCATTGTGCATCTGTTGGGAGACGGTGAAGAGTCGTAGGTGCGGCGCTATGGTGCGCGTGTTCGTGGGGTCGAGGTCGAGCGTCTTCGGGAAGACCAGGAGGAGCTCATACACGCGTATGCGCAGCTCCGCAGGGAGGGCAAAGAAGCGGAAAGACTGAGTTGGGTCTGCGCTGCTAGACTCATCGTCGTCGGCGACGTGAAGCGTATTCATGCGCTTCACGAGCCAGTCGATGTCTTTGGTCTTGTGGCGGCCCATTATGCCTACAAATATGAACAACAACAGCACTTCTTTTCAGTCGCGATCGCCTTCTGAAGCGAGCGCACGAGTCGCTTCAGAGACGCTTATGCATCCATTGCGATTATGGGTTGTTGTCGTCACGTTTACGTTCGATGGCGGTAATGGAATGTCTCGTGCCTACGGGACGAACTGCTCATGCGTAAGGAGCAGAAGTTCTTGGGGGCCACGATTTGGTTTCTTTCTCCCCGACAATAGTGTCAACCTCAAATTTATGTTGTATAAAACCTGACGTCAAATTCTGTGGGTGATCAACTTTGGAGGAACAGAAGAGAGGGCGGCGATGCGCGAAGTTTTGTAGGACGGAGCGGCGGATTGGTCGGGCCGAGGGGGCCCGGGATTGTGTGGGGTAAGACCTGCCGACCGCTTCCATCACGTCGTTTGGTAACGCCTACACTTAGAACGTCACTTACATCAATGTCTAGGCTGTCGGGACGTTCATTTGACCTTCATCTTCGACTATTATATGAGGCCTGAGCTTTCGCGCGCCGAATAGACACTGGGTACCTGAAGGGGCGAAGACAGAACGCACACAGATTCGCTCACTACCTGCAAAGTTGACATCACGTTATCAAAAGGCTAACAGGGTTTGCGACACCTTGTATTTATGGATGGAAATAGTCACATATCTATGGGCTTCATCTACGTTGCGAATGAGGAAGCGAATGAGCGGAGGAACGCACATCCACCCAAGAGCTGGAGTGAGATACTTTAGGCTCTTACCAATACCCGAAAAGCCAGGCAATGCCTGCAGTGATTGAGTATACACCCAATACACTTAGGCCGACAACACAGATTTTGAAGCTGGCCTTGGCCTTGGCAGTCTGTACATGACGCCAGACGAAGAGTCGAACAACATCGTCAAGACACTCAGTCCAGAGCTTCAAAACAGCACCAGTCATACCGAAGTTGGCTATCTCGAGGAGTACCCGCCCATCATCATGATACTCCTTCATGATCTCGTCAAACTCGAAGCGATTAGAGTACCTGTACATCCAGTCTGCTAAGCCCGTGTAGAGATACACCTTGAGTTCGGCACGGAGATCCTCTGCGGACATCTTGTGACTGTCTACGCCTCGCATCTTGCGCTCGAAGTATGTCGACAAGAGCTTGAAGAGATAGTGTACGACCTTATCACGCGCGATGGCCTCGGGTCTATTGGGTGCGTGGCCCCGGACAACTGCCATGAACTCTTCGTTAGCGAGTGCACGGCGCGTCACAATCGGTTCCAACTGCTCAAGCAAGATATGGGCATCGTCTCGCTGGATCTCGATAGCCTGGCCAGCTTCCATGTAGGACGAGGACTCCAGGATGGTATCAAAGATCGTATCTTCGAGGGAGATCGTGGGCGTGTTGACCCGGGGTGACGCTTGGTCTATCTCGTCACCGCATCGACATGGTGGAATTGGTATGTCACCTTCGACCATTCGCCAGCATACGTTGTCATTGCAATGCAAGATGCAATGCAACGGCTCAGCTTTGACTGGGGGACGCGGGTCAACGAACTCAGGGAATGGCTCGGTAGTAGTGTCATCATCCATGAAACCAAGGATTGGTGATGGAGGCGCTACAGGTAGGCGTAGTCCGCCAGGAACTACGACCATGAGCGGGCTGGGTCGCGAGCGACGCGCCTGTATAGTGGTGGTGCTGGTAGCGGAAGTGAAGTCATCCATCGAGTAACGCATGGTGAGTGTGAAGTAGTTGAGGTAAGTGTGATATGGTTGTGATCTCGGAGGGTTGACGTTGTGTGTTCCAGCAGTTTACCTGGAGGGGAGAATTACTTATGACTGCACGACCAAGACATTTTGAGACTGAAAATCACGATGTCGAACTCACAGTGTCCAATCGATCACATCCGTGCACAATGCTCTAACGTTCTGTAATCTTCTTTCCTAGCAGGTATGCCACTTGCGTGCGTCGAGACATTTGGCTCCTTCCAAGCTTTCGCTCGCACACCCAGGTAAGTCAGGCGACAACGTCTCAGTAAATCCCATCACCTTGTGTAACATGAACAGGCAGGTAATTGTGTCCTTTCACTGCTTCTCTTCCGATCATCTACCTTTCTATCCAACTGTTTCACTGCACCTTCTGACACTTAAGACATGAGAGGGGATGAAAGTATTTTGACTCGACGCGGTACCTTGATTTAATTGAAAACAGTTTGGAGGTCCGCGCAAGGCCATCGGCGACTTCTAACTGCGACAACATTGTCAGGTTTCTAGCGAGCACATTTCGGATAAGGTACAGTAGATTTCCTCCAACGTGTATGTGGCGATGGACTTCATTTGTCATCAGGAGCGGGCGTTACCGAACAGGCTCGCTCAACACAAGAATGTGATACTATGCGTCTTATCGCAGGCGTTCTTACGAAAAACCATACCAGCTCCGACAATGTTTGGCAAGGTCAAATGACCTACATAGGTGGCATTAGCCCAAGACGGCTTTGGCGAGAAGAATATTCGAGTACATCAGCGATTTCAATGTGGGTCAGAGGCTATAATCACTGGTTGTATTAAACGAAAATTTTACTCCGCGGTTCGATATCGCCCCGATGACGTATTTCCTAGCTGTTGTTACAGTGCAGGCAGAGTGCACGTGCCTACCATAGGCAGGCAAGCACGGCCACGCTAGCGTTGTCTCACCCCGATTAATATATCTGCTTGCACCCTCTCCAAGCAAGGTCCTCTACCATACACTCGAACTTGACTCTCGAGATAGTGGACAACGATCAACCACTGTTCGACAGGGGTTGCAACCTGTATATTATAACGAAAACGACAGAGTCCAAGACTCACCCTACGCTTGTCTCGATCAAAAATCGAGCACTGGAGCTCAACTTTATCAAGATGCCTGTCGCAAATCTGCAAGTGAGCGCGCCAAGCTCAAAGTCTGTCGATCCAACCAAGTTCTCCCTACTCGACCTACCTGCGGAGATCCGCAACATCATCTATGAAACTCTTTTCAAGATCGAGACCCCGGTCAAGCTGTATATGTACCACAAATCTTCATGTTCTAATTGCTTGCCCACGACCGATACGACGGCTTTCTCTTGTATAGACCTCCTTCAATATGGAGAATCCGAGACACAAGACCTCGTGGACTGGCTCGCTAGCATCAGTACTTACGCGTCCACTGTCGCATCAATGACCGTCGAGGTCAGACCGTTGGACATCGATTGGGCAGCTGTGGATCTTCTTCCATTACTGAAATTTCTTTGGGGAAACGGCACCGCCATGCTTGATGTACACTTTAGCACACCTGGTACAGGTGTGCCCGATACCGCCTCAGCGCAGAATACTGAACTTAAGAACTACAAGACAGTCCTGAGCTTGCTGTTGTCAGAACGCTTTCTTAAACTTCAGCGGTACTTGTCCTTCCCGCGCTTGATGCCAGCGGTCTGTGTTTACAGCAGAGAAGCCGGGGGTGGTGGTGTCGCTCGTTATCATCCAGACAGTGGTGCGCACCATGAGGACTTCAGTTTCAACGAGGAAGAGGGTATTCTTAAGCTTCAGGATGATGGCGCAATCCTCTCACCTGTGCAGAGGGCTCTTGCGAGTTGGTGGATCTGCGACAAGATTCTCAAGTGCTTGATACCCTTCGAGGAGGTGGTGGCATACAACTTGACAGAACAAACCGTGACCCCGAGTCCCCCCAGCAGCTTCGCAATCAATCGAGAGTTATGGGTGCGCAGTCTCGGCTTCTTCGATTCTACTTCGACAGAGCTATCGCTTACGACAAATGAGACGACAACCACTTTCGAAGGGAAGTTCCCCTTATTAGGAAATTGGAAATATCTGATGATCTATGATCGTCCTCGACCTCCAGCTTTCCGGAGCGATCCCATACGGGTCCGGATGCGCTTCGTTCTTGCGGAAGATATTCCTCTGCGCGATGTCCGTATTGATGCCACGCCACTTTTCAAGGCAACAAAAAGTTACTATGGTCCTACTGAGCTTCTCGTCGAACTACAGAGCACATCCAAAACCTCCGTCTCCGAAGAGCCAACCTCGATGAAGCTCGTCGATTTCCAGGATCGTTTCTTAGTTGCTCTCGACGACTTCACAAAAGCGCACCCAATAGCCCCACATTGCAAATGTCCGACTATATGGTTTGACGGTCATCTTGCAGCACGAGACGTGGAGTCTGAGCTAATCACTCCATGCCACACGGTCTACACATCTTCAGAGATTTCGAGTGCTGCCACAGAAATTCGTGGGCAGGCTCAAGCTAAGAAGCGCCGGGAGTCTGGGGATCCCGCCGCGCCATCCTACGCTGGCTACCTCAGCTTTGACTTGCTCTCATCCCCTTTTAGGGTGGTAATGACTGACACGACGCTCGATCAACAGCCCCTAGCTTCGTGAGTACTCCCGACATCACACTCTACATCATTTACGCTAACAGTTGGTAGCATTTAGATGCCCACTCACGACCTTGCGCTTCGCTGGGATTACTGCTTCCTCCGCCTCAAGCTTCTTCTAACACGGCAGAAGAATTGGTTATGAAATGTTCGTTGAGATAGCGCCATCTCGTACACAGCACTAGCCTAGCCCGCACAAGATCACACCGCAATCAGAACACTCAGAGTCTTCTCCAAAACTCCTCAGCAGTTTTGACCACTCACCACGTGGCGAGCGTTGAAACCTCTACTCAATTCCCACCCCTGAAAGAAAACGACTTGGCAAATGAAGCTGTAAATAGCGAATGAAAAAAAAAACAATTCCCCCATCCTTGAAACCTTCCTTACCTGACTGAACAATCTCATCAAAGTATCTAGCTGTTGCGCTCCTCACATGCCAAATACTGACAATACTGCTAGCTTAGGTACACTGTCAGCTCGCACTCACTGTAGTCACTGTCAGACGCAGATCTGCACCCGCCGCGCCAGCCATCCAAAAAGGTTACAGTGAGCAATCAATGATTAACTTTACAGCGCAGAATAGTATATGTCGTGTAGGCCTACCGCGCGGCCTTACAGTCACCAACCAATACTCAAACTAGGAAACTGTTGAAGAGTCACATGACCTGATTATTCACGCATCTTGGCAACGAGGGTCTGCATAAGACATGCATCCATCGCATGAGCTTTTCCATCACGTTCGTTCTCCCACTTGAACAAAACAATGTGAGGTTAGAATGATCACATCCTCACACCCTGAATCGCAATAGCCAGAATAATGTATCATGTAATCATCAATTCATACTCGAGCGTCGTAAAAACCCTACTCCCAAACCGAATATCCCCATCCAACGTCCAATTCCAATTTGACTCTAGAGCTCCATGTATTCCTACTCCCAAAAACCTGCTCGACCATGATCATGACCACGATACCAATACTCGCATCCTCCTCGAATCGTTTCCAATCCATCTCAATCAAAGGAGCGTACGCTACACACCCACTCTAATCCAGCGGATGATCCCTCTCGCAATCCTGACACGCCTCGCCGCCAATCCGCTCAGCGCCGTAGATAAACTCCACCAAGCCACATCCCTCGCCCGGCGCGTTGGAATTCACCGGCCGACCCTGTGGCGCAACCGGCGCGGGAAACGGCACCGTGTCTGCCATGCGCAAGCCCGCGGCGCCTCGACCACGGTACGTGTACAGCCCGTTGTCGCTGCGGTGGTTGCGGCGCGCGTTGGGGAAGTTGTTATCGCGGACGGGCATCGCGTTGCGGGATCCGTGGGGCAGGCCGACGTTGCGGATTGTGGTCAGGTCGATGCCGGGGACGGGGCGGTCGGTGACGGTGGCGCTGCGGTAGGGGAAGTGGCGGTCGATGATGGCTTTTTGGGCGGCGAAGGGGGAGGGAGGGGTTGGGCCGCTGGTCTCGGTGGTCTCGAGGGAGGCGGTCAGATGCTGCTGGGCGCGCTGTTCGGCGAGAGGGACGGTGGAGGCGGGAGGTGGCATGGTGGAAAGGCGTTGCTGCTCTTGGTAGGTTTTCATAGCTGGCGCCATTTCGGGGACTTTCTGGGCACGAGGGTCGGGGGTGGACGCGCTGGAGGAGAAATGTTTCTTCTGGCGAGTCTTCTTGGGGGATCGAGAGCGGCCTTTCTGGTAGCCCTGATCGAAAGCGAACTGCACCTGGTACATGTAGTAGAACCACGGAATGCCATACGGGTCCAGTTCGTACTTGACAGGTCCAAGGAGGTCGGTCGTAGGGTCGAGCTTGGAGATGTCGACTTTCTCTGGACTGGGCTTCTCTGGAGCGCTTGAAGGGTTTGCTGGGTAAGGAACGAATTCCGTAGCGGTGGGACGTAGCTCGGAAGCGAGACTAGAATCTAGTGAATGCTCGCTCACTGCTTGACGGCGCGTTACAGGAACATACTGCTCGGCTCTACCCCGGCCAGACATCCCATCTGGAGCCCTGCCTAATCCAAAGGCAGACGACGCCGATCTTGCATGGAGCTGGTTCTCGTTTCGCGGGAGGGGTCCTAGTTCAATATTGTGAGCCATCATGACGATGATATCAGGGACATGAAATGGATGCCCGAGATTCGTACCAAACGTGGTAGACTTCTTGCTGTTGAGGATTGCAGGATCCATCGCCGAATGACCTGCAACACCAGTTGAAGCTTTGACAGTGCTGATGCTTGATGCTCGAGAACTCTCGGTGTGTTGATGGCCGCTCGTACGTGATAGATCATGCTGTTCATCGAGGGTCGATTTGCGCAACATTGATTCAACCTGCTCGATCGTATACCCTTCCTGTGCTGGTGAAGAGTCAGTCTCCGCTGCGTTCGGTGCAGAATTCACATGAAGCATGCGAGGAGGTTCAGGGCAATCCGGCAGGATGGGAGTAGTACCGGCACTATCGACAGTCTGAACATGGCGCGGGGACGCAGTGGTAGGCGTCTTAGATGTTCGTGGTGAATCGTGGCCCTGCAAATGGACCTTGGTTTTGGAAGATGTCAGTGACTTTGTCGACTGCGCTCGCTTCAAAGTTGAGCTCCGAGTCGGACCACGAGCAGAGGACGTATTGCCTGGGGCAGACGCTCGTGGGATGCGCGAGGTTGACGCGGCAGAAACAGGGCTCCGAGGGCTGTTGCTCGTGGCAGAAGCAAACGAAGCCGAGGACTTGTCGCTAGCGTTGGAGCGCGCGTCTACACGTGGAATGTCGATCCTGAGACTGGGCTTACTCGCTCTACCAACAGTTGCCGCTTTGACAGAGGTTTGCACGAATCTGGACTTCTGTACATTCTCAATGTCAGTATATAGTTGAGCAGCAGGAGTATGTTCATGCTCGTCAGGGAGTTCTGCAGTTGACTTGAAGCCAGGCGACAAGTCGGCAGTATCCCTTACCGGTGAACTCTGAGCTTAGTGGTA
>Ga0265780_10008594_pt1 | contig 12389 bp, 11 predicted proteins | sample P1T30metagenome_FD_192432 | JGI IMG/M metagenome (GOLD analysis project Ga0265780, IMG submission 192432) | Plant litter microbial communities from East Loma Ridge, Irvine, California - P1 T30 | ecosystem: Environmental > Terrestrial > Plant litter > Unclassified | place: USA: California... | reverse complement strand
CCGAAGCAGTCATAAAGCCTCACTCTTGGATGTCGAAGCTGATAATCATCAACCAGGTTGGAGATTCTGTGGCTACTAAGAGTAACTCAGAAGAGGATGCATACTATTAGAAATGATTCTATGAAGTCTGCGCTGCTGTCAGTGATAGTTCCAAACGTAGGGGGTGGGGGTTCAAATTACACGATCACTGTGAAGAAAGGAAAGCAGGTTCGGGCAGGGCGGGGAGCGAGAGGTAAGCACACGATGGCTTGGCACGAGCTAGCGAGGCACAGACATATTCACACGTCTGTGCGCCGCCTGGCGAGAATTTGCCGCCGATGTTCCGCCGACCACCGCAGGCCCCGCAGATACGCGTTCCATCCGATGCGCGACGCGACGATGTACACAGTGAATCGCTGTAGCGTCAGCGCCAGGCTGCCTCCGTTTGCCTTTCTACCGATCCGTTTGCTCAAATCCTCGCGAGCTTACACACCATCCAGACAAGGCTCTACCTTTGCAATACATCAGCGAGGCCATCGCATACGCCAACAGCGCGACATCCTCCAGCGACGGCCGAAGATACCCACCATTCCGTACCCGCCGACGCACGAATGACAAACTCGACGTTCACTGAAACGACTCGAAAAACAAGCGGGACACGATGTGTCTCTTGCGAACAGCAGTGGGCGCCTTAAGGTAGCAACAAAAGCGCAGGAAGCTTTGTTCGACCAGACACACCAGAAACTGTCGATCAAGTACACCCTCGCACCAAGCCGCGACAGATCACTAAGCCCAACGAGCCTCCGACAAAGGATACCACCTCCTGACTTCACGCATCCGCCACCGGTATCCCCAACGAACTACCCTATTATGTGCGACAACGTACAAACCCCTACTTAGCTCGGTCGGGCGAGGATACTACAATAGACCTCCGGAGCAAGCACGGCGGCTTATACTGCACCCAGGCAGCTACAACAGGACCCGAGCAAGCTGCGGCAGTTTACAACACCCTACCCAAGCCAGTCGAGCGAGAGGACTACAACAAGATCCAGACGCAAGAACGGCGACTTACACTGCACCCAAGCAGCTACAACAGCTTACGAGATGCTCAACGTTCGCGGGCGAGGGGACTACAGGAGTACTTCGGCGCAAGCAAGATGGCTCATACTCGACCCAGGCAGCTTCGACAGCTTACAGCACCCTGCTCGAACCGGTCAAGCGAGGGGACTACAACAAGATCCAGACGCAAGAACGGCGACTTATACTGCACCCAGGCAGCTACAGCAGAACTGAACAAGGCGCGGAACCTGATCAGAACTGTCGAAGCGAGGAGACTACAAGAGGATCTTGGCGCAAGCATGACGGCCCATATACAAGCCGGGAGACTACAAGAGGATGATCTCTTCCTCAGGCCACCAGCAAGCTGGAAGACCCGATGAAAAGCACCTAAGCGGCATTTAAGCCGACAAAGGCGGAGCAGTTGCTTTTTGGCACGTGCGCTCCAGGAGTTCATGTCAAAGACAATCCCTCTTTACTTCCCGAAGGCGGTTTTTAGTCCGTCACTTCGTTGAAACTGGCTGTAAACCTTTGTTTCCTTGAGCGGTTGGCTTTGTCCCGACTCGTAGTGGCATTGAAGCCGACTCTCAGTGGCATTGAAGCCGACTGGATGAAATCTAAGTGGCGCCTTGCGGTACCAGCTGTGTCAGCAGTAGAGGCGGCTGCAAGCCTGCGCTCTGGTCACACCAGCAGAAGTGGTGTATAGTGTCAGGGGTGGGGAATCATACTTACCTGGAGACGCTTCTTGAAGTTGACGGTTTCAAGATCAGGGTGAGCCTCTAGCTGGCCTCACTGCTGGAAGCCTGCCTCTTCTTGTACGCGGCGGCGGCGTAGCTGTAACCTACTCTCTTTCCAGAGAGTTGGGATGCAAATCCCATCTTACTGGTTGAGCACGAATTACATACCCAATAGCAGCGGCCTTGGAGCACCCTGTCATTCTGGAAGACCCTGGGTACATGCTTCCCAGTCACCGGACATTGATATGGTGACCTCTGGTCGTTGGATTGGTACTTGTGGAAGTGTACCTCAACCTCGCCCGGCATTAGTAACTCCTTAGTACAGTTGGGCCCCTGACACAACTTTGGAGTTCGTACGGTCTTTCGATGCATGAGCTTCTTCTCTTCGCGCAGCGGACGGTTGACTCCCATTCTCCTGCGGTACGCCATGCAGTTTCGGCATTCCACTTCTTCTCCTGGACGCTCAGGGTTGATAGACACGAATGCCATTGGTTCCCACAACGGATCTTTTCGTGGTACGATCTTCCTAGAGCAGTTGCCGCAAGCCGATTTGGCGTACGCGACCCAGTAGCGATACCCCTGAGAAAGGGACCACGTCGAGTTCAGGCCCACTGCAATGCGAGATGTTAGGCCTGCGAAGCGCCTACATTCCCGAACATTCTTGTATAGAGTGTCATTGATGAAGGGCTCTTTGCAATGACCGGGATCGGGACGGTGACCAGGATCCTCGATGGTTCCAAGGTAGAGCATGAAGAAAGTCTCCGCCAAACAAACTAGCCATGGATATGGAGTTTGACCGTAACGTGCAAGAGCGCGAAGGCATACAGTCGAATCGCTCTTCATCACCTCCAGAGCGTGCTTGCCTGTCTCCTTGCTAAGCTTCTTCGTCAGATACTGATTCCACCGCTGAGCAAGCCCGAACTTTCCAGTAGCAGCACCGACATACAGCTGCTGAATCTGCCGGCTACCGTGCATAATGTGTAAGATGTCGACGTAGACACCTTTTTCAATGTTCTGGTCGACCGACCCTCCAGGTAAGTTCACGAGGTCGTCAACCGTGAAGTCAGGCTTTCCGAGAGTGGAACGCACTGAGTCGTCAATGCCGCTGAAAAGACATTCTAGCAGATATTCCTCAGATGCGTTCCGCAGCATTGTGAGCATCCCTGAAACCATTGGTTTCCATGTCCTTCGCTTAACGCTTTTGGGAAGTTCCAAAAATTCGTTGGCGGTGGTCTTGAGGAAACGGATGATGTTGCGGGCGGTCTCTTCGAAACGTTCGAGCCGTTCCTTGTCCTCGAAGTCGACAGCAGCGTCGACCGCGGGAACTCCCAGTCGTGGATCAGAACTCATCCGGAACCTGAGTGGTAGGTTCTGAACAGTCGCCTTCTTCTCACTCTCATCAAGGACTTCGTCCTCATCTTGAAGCCCGTTTCCGATCTCTTCGAAAATCGCGCAGTCACTCGTGCTGGACAACTTTGCAGCTCTTTGCTGCGCAAGGGCCTTTCGTGCGTTACCCTTTCGCTTCCAACCAACAAGTTTCACACGAATCTCGTCAGCGGGCTTCTTGGTTGAATCTGTGACCGAGGATTGTTGCCCCTCGGTTTTCTGCTTCTTCTGAGGAGGGCCGAGATCCTCTGTGAGATCATCGGAGGCCTCAGGAAAGTCCTCATCGTCGCTCAAGTCGTCCAGGAGCGGCCCGTCGTTGTCATCGTCGGCATCAGAAACGTCGTCTCTGTATGCCTTGGTGCCGTAGAACATGGCGTATTCGGCTTCCAGTTTGGCGACGCGCACGAAGTCTGCCTTCAGGGCCTGGAGGTTTTCGCCGTCTCCCTCCGCTACCATCGGCTGAGCCACGACCGGTTGAGCCGCCGCATGTTGAGTACCTGCGTCCCCGGTCGTTTGTGCACGCCGCTTCGCATTCTTTGCCTCTCGCAGGCGATTGTCACGTTCGGGTGACGCCTTACGCTTGGCGTTGTACCTTGCGTGCTCCTCACGTTTTGCTTCGGCCTTGACGCGAGCATCTTCCGCAGCGTCCCACGTCTGCAGCCACGGGATTGTCATGCCACCCGTAGGTGGCGCCTCGCCTCGGCCAAGCAGGATCTGGAGGATCTCTGGCTTTCGCGCCAAGAGGGCTTCGTCGGCGTTCCATTGCCGCAGCCACGCTTCGTCGAAGACGTCTTCTAAAGGTGAGTATCACGGGTCAGCATTGTTCTACCTACTAAGCTCAGTGACTACGAGGCTGTACTTACTCGGTGGAGGTACCTCGCCTCGTTCAAACAGGATCTGCCCGACCCTGGCCTTCTCCTGCTCGAAGGCCCTCTGAGCCTTCGTCTTGTTCGCGCGTCGCGGCGGCATCGCTTCGAGATGCGATGGCGCTCGAGACTCGAGCGGGGATTGTAAATATAAGAGAGGAAAAACTGCTATGCGTACAACGATCGTACGCGTGAGCAGTGGGTGAGTGGTGTTGAAGCAGCTTCAATTGAGATTTTTCGAGGATATACATCGCGACTGCTCACTAGACCCTGAAGCTCGCGCCCACTTTCATCGCAACCGCGTGGTGAGGACGTCCCAAATCGGCTCCACCCTATAGAATACCATGCCATGGAAACAGGAACGCGATTTGGACGCATCATACGAACCAGCTCCTCCAGGCGACTCTCCTCATACCCAACAATCACGAAACACACGTCTTCTTCCAAAGGTATCTCGTGTTGAGGTTACGTGACGCGTGGTGAGGGCCCACTGACTCACATTGCCTGACGCTCCTTTCACATGCGGTCGCTGGGCATAGAAACCGATGGAAAGTGAGCTTTTCTGCCACCATACGAAGTTTGAAGAGAGAGGCGGATGGCATAGCAGACTTGCACTGATGTAGGGTCGCTGATGGGCCCGTCAGTCGCTCGTGGCACTGTCGCTATGTGATGATCGAGACCGTTGCGGGCGCCATGATTGGTCTTCCACATGGCCCCTTACCCTTGACTTTGTTGTTAACATTGCTCCTAGCTCCCGGACCCATATGCTCTCTCGCGTAGTGCAAGCGGAGGGATGCCATCCTTACGCACATTATGTCAGTGGTACCTAGCTACATTGTCCATACTAGAGCCCATGTCAAGTCTCTATGGCTGGCTTCCAGCGCCGCTATGATCTGGTGTAGAGAGGCATCACGTAGGTAGCATACGCGCACTGAGATCACGACGAGGGTACGACACCACGCTCTCTTCCTGTAGCAATACCGGCTAGTGCTTCATAGACCGCACAATCCTCACCTTCTCCAACAACACTGGCTAGTCATTCATGGCCACGCTATTCTCACCTTTTCCAACAACGACAGATGGACCTTCGTGGTTAGTTGCGCCATCCTTACCTTCTCCAACGACAGCGGATGGACCTCCAAGGTCACGCCATCCCCCTCTTGAATCACAACGACTGGTCCTTCATGAGCCACGATCTCCATTCATGCACCAACATCGTATGCGTTGCGTCAACAAGAGCTATGGCGCTTAAGGAATAGGTGAGACGACTCCAACGTAGCTACGGCGCGCGCGCACGACGGCTTTACGAACACTCTACATTCCGATGAAGCGAGTGAAGTACATCACGAGACTGTAGGTCGACGCTGAAAAGGGAGGATGTTGAATGCGGCCATAGATTCACGTACCCTGCTCATCAATCAATACACTCAAAGAGACCTGTTCGCACCTCGAGCCGTCTTGTCTCCGTTCACTTCCAGATACCATACCAACCCGAGTAGCACGAACCTTCCAGTGTCCTCCATCACCGCCCACCACATCACAGCGTCCGAACCCCTTCCAGCCTCCCAAGTTCCACTAGCCCTCTTGCTTTACAGCAGCAGCACCAACGCAAAGCGCCTCATCACCATCGCCTCTACTTCCTCCTGCTTCAATCATACTTCCCTTCGCCGTTAGCAGGCATCGCGCTGAGATCCTCTCCGAGTAACGATAAGGGCGACGAGACATACACGGAGTGAGTGTATGTTGTCTCATTGTTGTATATGGCGCACTCAAGAGTTGCGACATATATCTGCTCTCACTCATGTAACACATCACTCTCTACGCGGCTGGACCGATGCACTACTCCGTAGTCAGTCGAGGCAGCCCTCCATTCGATCATACCGAGGATTGACATCTGCTCTACCTACGAGCTACAAGCTCCACTAAGAACAGGAGATGCATCTTGCCTGACGACCTCTAAGTTCACGATCTTCGCTGCTCGGGTGGCTTCATACGTGGCGTCAGGTAGTCTGTTGGTTTAGAATGCCTCATCCTGTCACTTGAGAACTTAACAGCTATGTATCTCCTATCCTGTCCAGACTACCCTTCGTATGCTGCGAGCAAGCGCAAGGTACTCAATGCTCTATCTGGGTGCTCTTCGTGCGACGCGGATAGGGGTGGTACGATGCCGGTGAAGCAGCTCGCGTTCTCTCCTTCACCGAACACCCTGTTATCACTTGGCGACATCAGAAGTGGGCTGATTTATCTGTGCAGGGCATCTCACTCACGATGAAAAGCATCCATCTGCCACTGGAATATTCGAATGGGTTAACTTCGGCAGTCCTTTGGGCTGCTCCTATTCGTCCGGTGCGGTGAATGAGGGATTCTGCCACTTCACCTGGCCTTGGCTATGCCATAATGGAGACACCGCTTTGGCTGCCGGGCTACTGATTGGAGTCTTCATAGTATCGTGAGTCCAGAAGAAGATGCTCATCGTTCAGCATTTTCACGGTGAGGCTTTGGAGTCGTAGCACGATGGTCCTTGCTGCGGTCACCCTAGGACTATATAAAGAGCGCTTCCCCCCTTCCCAGTCCCCTTCTTTAAGACACCCACTCTCACGTCTGTAAGTTGTTGCTTTTTCCCTTCGATCCAATCCATTCCTTCATTCCGATGTCTCCAGGCATGATCATACCTCCCAAGACATTCCAGTGTCTTCAACATTCACCATCCATCCCTTACACTGCTGGATCTCCGCAGCACACTTCACTCCCTTCACGTTGCATCCTATCCACCATCCCCTATCGTACCATCGCATCATCAGCATCGAGGCCCAATCACCTCTTCCATCATCGCATGTCACGTCATGCCATGTCATGATGTGTTGAGTTCATCATGTTCATACATGGATTGAACATTGACACACACTCAAATGGCACTTTTCATCATTACATTACTAACGCATCGTAGAAATCAACACCATGGCCAACTTCAAGCAAAGTGGGGGCACCCACAACCACTACCACTTCGCCGCCGGCGACAGCAAGGCCGTCGCTGCTGTATGTATATCTCTTTCACTCAACGCTTCTCGTACACATCTTCACACCCATCTACCAACATGCATATCTTCTGCTTGATCCTCGATGGATCTTCCAGCACTACCCTTACCGACATACTTCTCTCCTCTATCTCAAACCATCTTGTTCTCACGACATGAGCAACCCCTATCCTCTTCATCCCCTTCCTTTCGCATGGGTCTTGTTCCAGTTTTGGTCTTCCTTTCGGAAAGATCTTTGCATTTGGATCACTCATTCCTTTTCAGTCATCCTGTTATTGGTATTCATGCTAACGTAAATCTAGGCGCTCCGCAACAACAAGGGCCCGCGGCCCAAGAAGAAGGTCGGCGGGGAGGCCGGCCCCAACGTATGACGATACCGACTCTTTGTTTTTTTCGCAAAGCTCACTTTCACTCAGCGATCCACCCAACGTCGTCGCGCTGCTCGCGCAGCGAAAGAGGAGATCGCGGCTGCTGCTGCTGCTCCCGCTGCCGTTGCCGCCACCAACTCTGTAAGTCAATCCCCCCTTTATCTGAAGCTCCTTTCAAGTCTCCTTGAGCACATCGACATTCTCAGTCTTTGGTGTAAAGATTGGATTCTATTCCATCTTCAATCACACGCAACACTTTTGTCAACTCTCTTACATCTTCACATGCTAACTATTGATCTAGGAGCCCGCCGACGTCGCTGCTGCCGGCGCTGCCCCCGTCGTCGCCCCGGTCGCCGCCCCGGTCGCCGCCCCCGTCGCCGCGCTCGAGGCTGCTGCGGCGCCTCCCGCTCCTGTAAGTGCTATTCAATTCCTACTCAACGTCCTCGTTTCATTAGATGACTTCATCTTTGCAACACGAAACATCCATCTACATCCCTTTTGTTTCCTCAACATCATCTGTATACCGACGATACCTCTCCCTTCAACTCCCCCTTCATTTCATTACCACATCTCTCATCTCTTTTGTTGTTCTATGATGGATTTCTTCATCGTTTTCAACGTCACTGGTCGCTTCAATACGCAGTATGTATACTAACAAGCTTTTAGGCCGACAACACCCCTCCCGCGCCCGCGCGCCCCGCCGCCCCGCCCATTGTGGCCGCTGGTGGTGCCGGTGATGCTGCTGCTGGCGCTGCTGCTGGTTGCCGTGCGGCTGCGGACGCGCAGCCCCACGTTGAAGATGTCGACGAGGAGATGGGGGACGCCCCTGACTGCTTTGAGTATTTGGGCCTCACGGGCATGATGTCGCGTTTGTGGGAGCAGTAGTTGTGCGCAGTAGTGTTGTCTGGTCTTTCGGCCCGGTCCCGTGTGTGGGGCTGGGCCATGTATGAATGAACAATGTCTCCGGTATATACCTATCTGAATATGCTATAGTGATGTGTGAAGTACTTTGAAGAAGCCAAACCTAGTTTTTCAATGACTCGAGCCCCAATAACATTTCAGCGAAAGCTAACTTCTAACTGCATTGACAAAGATGTTTATCCTTTTGATAAATAGATGACTACTTGCGTTGCTAACTTCGTGCGTAACGTGAGCAGATACAAGGAGTGTGCAATGGGTTTGAAAGAGAAATGGAAGGCAGCATCATAAAGTTTTCGTGGTTTGATGCCGGAATGTCAGACGTGCCAGACGTATACACTACGTCGTCTGTGCCCGGGTTGTTCATGCCAGGCGCAGTGTATCCTTTAGAGTGTGTCAAACTCTACACCTTCGGCAAAACGTACTTCATTGTAGACGGCAACTAAAGTATAGGCTATGCATCTTCGCGACACTGTAGTCCGCTCAACGTCGATTATAGACTTAGCCAACATTGAACTTTGTGTACTAACGAACTCATCAAGCCTCAATATGAACCCTGACTCATGATGAGCGGCATAGGCTTGCGAACCGCGCACCGATTCGGACTTTCCGCTCGTAAGAGCAGTAGGGTCTAGACGAACTCGCAGTATCATGACTTTGCGCGCATAGTCCGTTGAACGCACTGAAGTACTACAGGCTTCGTCATGAGCCCAGCGACCGAAGAATGTCAGGCCGAAGTATACGTCTAGTCGGGCATAGTCGTGAGGGATCTGAACAGCCGTTTGGTCATTTCAAGAAGTACATCTATGAACTTACACCAGTACAGTCTGTTCACGTGCTATCATCAGGACATGTTAGTGATGCAGATGATGTGTCGCGGCAAGGAGATGTTTTTCGAAGACTCTCTGAGTAGCTTGAATTGCAGTAGAGGCTGGAGTACTCAAACCATTTTTACCGAGCGTTTCTCATTCCAAGGGTACGCTGAGGTGTGACCGGCTCTACTATAAGTAAGTTCTACAAGACACGATGAGCCCATGTATGCGGTAAACATGTAGGCTGCTTTACACCCATTGAATGCTTTCTTCGCTCTCAACACGGTATATAGGGCTTGCAGCCGCCTGTACTACCTACACAGCTGGTAGCGCGAGGCGCCACTTACATCCAGGAGACTTCGTCGCAATACTGCCGGCTACTATAGCCGCTCTCGAAGATTGAGTTACACGCCGCCCTAGCTTTATCACAGTTGGCTTCATTGCCGCTACGAGTAGGGACAAGGCCAACCCGCTCAAGGAAACGCAGGCTTACAACGAATGTTCCAACGGAATGACGGAACGAAAACCGCCTTTGGATCTCGATGGCGGATGCGTGAGCAGGAGAGGACGTGTACTTGATCGAAAGCTTTTGGCGTGCCTCTTGATGTGAAAGACAGTATGCTTTTGGTTGAGAGGAGCTCATACGCTGTCGTCGCTAGCTTCAAACGCTTACTGCTATTCGCGCGATTCCCATCGTGTTCCGCTTTTTTTTCTTCCGAGTTGGTCGAGCGATGTAATGTTCTAGTATGAACAGTGATCTGGTAGTTCGCGTGTCGGCAGGTTCTATGAGCGTAGTAGTCCAGGAATTGGTGTGAATGGAGGTGGACATCGCGCTGTTTAATGAATACGATGGCCAAGGAGTCCGCACCAGAGTTGTATTGTAACAGCGTTATGGTGACTACATAGGTTTCGAGGTGTATCTATCGTCACTTGACTCACCCTTGAATTCTTTTGTCGTCGGACAGCGTCACCTCGGATGGGTGATACGATAAGTACCTAGGTATGCGTGCACCTCAGGAAAACGACCTCGGGAGCTCCATGTAAGCAAAGCATTGAGATTCGATCTGACTCTAGCGAAACAGCGATCAATCACCTGACCAATGTAACGCATCGTAAACGTTGAGCCTTCGCCGATGGTGTCATTCGTTGGCGCCGACATCGCCATTGATGCAGGCACCGCGCATGGCGGGGTTGGACTTGTGCGTGTGGCGGGGCAGGACAAACGCAATTGCATTCAATGAAACACAAATGCCTTCGCAGTGTGTCTCCGTTCGTAGACAATCGTCAATCAGACTACGGCGACGCCAATGGTGATCATGCAGCGGCCTAGTCGACGCGTGCAGGCGACCCGGAATTTGACAGGGCGAGACGCGGTCCCTTGACTCAACTGCGATCCCGGAGTCATCACAACATTTTTCCCCACGGGGACCATTACTTCACATCGTCTTTGGGACATACACGACAGCCGTCACCAATTACACTTTTTTACTTTGCATTGCGCTAGATCGTCGATTGGTATTACACATAATGTCCTCACACACAGCATCGCAGCGGTACCTGAGTACCCGAGGAGGATCCTATGACGTGAGAGCGACCCAGCGAGGATGCGCTCAGACGGTTGCTAACAGGGCATAGTTCTCCTTCGAGGAAGTCGTCCTCAAGGGTCTCGCTTCCGACGGCGGCCTCTTCATTCCCGAAGAAATCCCCACGCTGCCCGACGACTGGGCGTCCAAGTGGAAGAACCTCTCCTTCGCAGACCTCGCTTTTGAGATCTTCTCTCTCTACATCTCCTCGTCCGAGATCCCGGCTGCAGACCTGAAGGACATCATCCACCGCAGCTACTCCACATTCCGCGCACAAGACGTCGTACCCACCGTCACGCTCGACAAGGAGAAGAACATACATCTGCTGGAATTGTTTCACGGCCCTACATTTGCCTTCAAGGATGTCGCGCTTCAATTCCTCGGCAACCTCTTCGAGTACTTCCTCGTGCGCAAGAACCAGGGCAAAACTGGACGCGACCGGGAGCATCTGACCGTCATTGGCGCGACAAGTGGTGATACCGGCTCAGCAGCCATCTACGGTCTGCGCGGAAAGAAGGATGTGTCCGTCTTCATCATGCACCCGCATGGCAAGGTCAGCCCGATCCAGGAAGCGCAGATGACGACCGTCATGGACGCCAACGTGCACAACTTGGCTGTAGACGGCACATTCGACGACTGCCAGGTAGGCATCCTCAGGAGCAGCGGCTGGCATAGCTAACACGTCCAGGACTTCGTCAAAGCGCTCTTCGCAGACCCCGAGATCAACAAGACGCACCAACTCGCCGCCGTCAACTCGATCAACTGGGCCCGTATCCTCGCGCAGATCACCTACTTCTTCTACTCGTACTTCGACCTCATCAAGCAGGAGTCCTTCCTGCCCGCCTCCACCGTCCGCTTCGTCGTGCCCACCGGCAACTTTGGCGACATCCTTGCCGGCTTCTTCGCGAAGCGCATGGGCCTGCCAGCCGAGAAGCTGGTCATTGCCACAAACGCGAACGACATTCTACACCGCTTCTGGGAAACTGGCAAGTACGAGAAGAACCCCGTACATGGCAAGCAGGCTGAGGGCGGAATCCCTGAGGATGGCGCCAAGGCGCACGAGAGTGGAGTCAAGGAGACGCTGAGCCCAGCCATGGACATCCTCGTCTCGTCCAACTTTGAGCGTTTGCTCTGGTTCCTGTCATACGACGTGTATAGCTCAAACTCAGACGCGGTATCACAACGAAGGAGTCAAGCCGGTGATCACGTACGGAATTGGCTTAACGACTTGAAGACGAACGGTGGTTTCGCCGTCGACAAGCAGATCCTCGAAGCAGCACAGTCCGACTTCGCCTCGTATCGCGTCAGCGACCAGGAGACCCTCGAGATGATCAAATACGTCTTTAACGCAGAGTCATCGAAGAGCTACGTCCTCGACCCACACTCTGCCATCGGTATTGCAGCAGCGCTCCGCTCAGCTGAGGTATCCAAGCCTCCCTCTACACACCACATCGCGCTCGCGACAGCGCACCCGGCGAAGTTCGCGAATGCGGTCGAACTCGCGCTGCCAGAGCAGAAGGAATACTTCCAAGAGAAGGTACTGCCAGTTGAGTTCAAGGGTCTCGAGGACAAGCCGCGAAGAGTCAGCCATGTCAAGAGGTCAGAAGGCTGGCAAGGCGTACGCAAGGTCGTCATTGCAGAAGTAGAGG
>Ga0265780_10008593_pt1 | contig 12389 bp, 11 predicted proteins | sample P1T30metagenome_FD_192432 | JGI IMG/M metagenome (GOLD analysis project Ga0265780, IMG submission 192432) | Plant litter microbial communities from East Loma Ridge, Irvine, California - P1 T30 | ecosystem: Environmental > Terrestrial > Plant litter > Unclassified | place: USA: California... | reverse complement strand
CGGTTGGCTCGGAGTGAGGGAACAGACCTCACTTGATCAATGTAGATCGTGTGAGGTGGTGGTTATTCTTGGAGGGTGACTCTCGTGTCCCACACGGACGATTCAATTTTCTCTGCCTTTTCATTCTCTTTCGGTCGTTCCTCTGCTCTTGCTGGGTGTATGGTTACTCCCTGTTTCCATGCTGCTTCTCTTCCCTTTCTTACTGTCTCCCTTTCGGAGTTCGGATTTGAATTTTCAAGATGATTTTCCAGAAGAACTCTCCCACGGTGCGATCCCCTTCCCTCGTTCCTCTCGATGTTATCCCACTCACTTATCCGACACGTTCGCTGGTATGATGGTTCCGAGAACTACTGGTTCGCACCCTGAGCCCAATCTGAAGGCGAGTCTCGCGGTGAGAGGTCGTGTGGATCCGCGGAGGACAATGAGGAGTGCGAAGCACTCGAAACGCCAGAAGTCTGGCTCGTCTTTCTACCTCTCAGCTGCGGTATAGGGGGGAAATTCAGCGACGGTGGCAGTTGCTGTACGTTTGCTGCATCGGTGCTGCTTAGTGGTACCTCGACTATTGATCGCAAAGGAGGGAGCTGGTTTGTTGCCTGTCCCGCGTTTGGGTAGCTGCCTTGGTAGAAAGAGGCTGTGTTTGGCTGCGTTTGTTGTTGAAGCGTGGGATGCGATGGTTGCTGCTGCTGCTGATGGAGTTCGCTTTGTTGCGAGAGTTGGCGTTGGTGGAGTTGTGGTGGCTGATGATTCTCGTGTAGTTGTTCATCGTAGAAAGCCCGTCCCTGCTGCTGTTGCTGCTGCTGTTGTGATCGCTCATCTCTCTGCACTCCATTCGCAGGGATTGCGCTCGTGACTTCTTGTATTAGTGCACCCATATCGCTTGTGGATGCGTGTGATCGCACGCGGTAGTAGATTTGCTGGGCCTCAAGCTCAGGCCTTGACTGTATCTGGAGCAATAGATCACGCGCCTCGTCGCGCTCCCTCTCTAGCGTGCGTATCTTCCGACGAAGAGCTGACCATCGACTCTCGCCTTCTTCGGCATTGTAGCCGCAGTCGGTGTGTAATGTTCGACAACGAGAGCATACAGGTCTGTGTAGGTGAAATCAGTACGGGATCCGGGGGTACACAGGTGTCACTACGTACCGCTGCCCATCGCACTGGGGAAAACAGTCAGCACAGGCATGTTCAAAAAGCTTCCATTCACAGCGAATAGTAAAGGCTGGAACTTACTCGCGATTTTCTCTTCTGACAGGCTGTGCATGCACTTTCAATGAGAGTGCGTTTAGACTTTCCATCACGAGACCGATCGGGTCCTTTCTGAGATCGGTTTGGCGGAATCGGCGCGCTTTTCTGCGAGCTACTACTGTTCGCAGCTGGCGTGGAGGAACCTTGCGACATCTGGACGATGTGTTATGTGAATTGACAGGGCGCAAGGTATGGCGTCTGTGGTAAATTGAGTTGTGATGTTGCTAGTTGATTGGGAGAGTGCAGGAGCGGTTGGGGGCATCGATGGGGTCCTTGTGGCGCCTTGATAATGTCCTCCATGCAGCGGGCTTCGAGGCGCTGCTAGGCGGGCGGGTCGCACTCGATATCGCCAGCAAAGGTGACGATCTCAGTTTCTTGACGATTGCGCTACGAGTTGGAACATGTAGTGGCCAGGCAATCTTCAAGTAAGGCCGCAGCTGTGGAAAGGGAAACTTTGGAAACACTAGACGTGGCCAGTGACAACCGATTGGTTGCACTGGCATCTAGTCTGACGAGGCGCACTCGATGCACCCAATGAAGATTTCGATGAACTCGATGCATCGAATTTCAATCATGGCGTCGAGCCGGGGGGGCGGGCATCCCCACCGTAACGCCAGCTATGAGGGCGAGTTGCAAAACCCCAGCCTAGTAGGTTAGGCACGCGGGATAGCTACCGGCATGCCAACCGGAGCAACCGAAGAAGCCCACAGCCTTAGTCGAAGTCGGGAGAGTAGCCACTCAGCCGCACTGGCTGCTGTGGCTCTGCTGACAGATTCGCAAAGGGAGCATGCGATTATTTGGTACATCGCAGTACCGATTCGAAACTAGGTTTCGAAAACAATTTGCACGGGATATGAAGACTTCAACAGCATCTGCCTCCGAATCGCAGGAGCGTTTGTCGCGAAGCGTGACAGCGTCAATAACGTCTTGGTCCCCCAGCCAGGGTTCGGAGAGCCGAGAGTAGCACGAACATGCATCCACATCAAGATGAGAGTCGCAAGGGCTGCGAGTTCCCACTCTTGGGGTTCGGTCTATTATGAGATCATGAGGAGAAACTTGATCGCCCACGATTGGTCTGAGTGCTTGTGAGTGTACCTAGCCGTGTTGGCGCTTTAAAGGACTTCAGCATCTCGGCGTGTGAAGGATTTCTGCCGAGTCTGATATACTTGCCGACCACGAGCACTGGCACTACCACGGTGCCACACTTCCTGGATAAGAGTGGCTATGTCTCGCACTATGATAGTGACAGTGGCGGTAAGTGACGGCGCAGGTGGCGTTAACATGGAGGATGTTGGACATGTAATTGTCAGTAGGCCTCTAGCTGACTGATCATTATTGCACAGAGAAAGGAAGCATGCGCCACTGCACCAGACGAGTCGATGAAATCTGATTGGTGAAGACGACAGCTCGAGTCGGCTATTCGTAACATCTGTGCAAGCGTGATGCGGCGGTGACGTGAGGTAGGCGCGGAAGGAGTACGAGTTGTCATTTCTGGTAATCTGCTCGCGAACGCGTGACAATGGTATTGTAGTTGTTGGTGATGGGTAGAGCCAGCCTGGGTGATATGAGTGAAGTTGGCCATGTCTTTCATCTGATCACCAGTTAGAGCACGGCGGAGCTAACCCCGGTGGCAATCCGTCCAATCGTCGACCGGGGACAGGCAGACAGACAGACGGTAATCCTTCTTGCCTTTCAAGAAATAACAACTAGCATTTTACTACCCAAAATGGGGTTTTATTTCATGTTCTACCCATATATGCCTGGTATCCTCAAAAGAACCTGGTGTGGCGCCGTTTCTACGACCTGGCGTGCCATACAGCACTTGTACTGCTTACATACAACCATACTCCCAATCAGACATATGTTTCGCCACAAGCTATGAGCTGCAGTACTACTACGGTATGCTTTACCGTGTCCACTTACCGTAAGCTAAGGCTCCACATCGTTTTATACCGAACCCAACTAATGCCAGATCACGATTCCGACTGCGTCCAGACCGTATACGATCGCACCGCACGCTTTCGTCGGATCCTTAACTATAAGGACGCTGATATAGCTCCTTTTCTTGACTAACCGCCACTCTCGTGGGGCTTCTCGACAACATGGCGGAATTGTTATCTAGTACCCGGCCACTCTCCCTCTTCGCCATGAAATCATGAAATAAATTCTCCCGAATCAAACCATTGGAACCACACATTACGCGATGCCACAACACCCGCCACCGTAAAGGACAGCTTGCTGTAGACGAAGATGGAAAGAGTAAAATTCCGCCTGGTGGCGAGTTCAAACTTTTGCTCCGAACGATTCCCACGTTTCCGGTGACTGTTCTTTGCTAACGACGAAATGATACAGTTATCTGATCTCGATGACAGACAATAGCAGACCGGATATGGTTTCCCTACGTGGAACTCGGAGAGCGAGACCGACGCCCCCGTTTGATGCACGGCTTCACGGAGAAGGCATGTACACAACACAACAGCCTTTCCAAACCAGATGCAGTACTCCAACGGTAAAATGCAAGTCGCCATAGAGAACACATCACCCACTCCTCGTAACATACCGATACCCAACATTCCTCCTTTCAGACAAGCAACGACTTTCTCGTAGGGCCAGAACCCATCGATTTTCCACGATCCACATGACAGGCAGTACCGACATCGAATTTCCAAAGGATGTACCCTTGAAGGTTCCGCCCTCTTCCTTCCTTCCTTCCATCCTTCGTCCTTGCAGCCCTAAGGAGACCGCCGAGACTGGACTACGGCGCAAAGGCAGCCGTGCAACTGACAGGTACCCGTAGTCTACTCGCTCAGGAGCGGCACAAGAAGGGATCGCTCTTTTGAAGCGAGAATGCACACGCGTCGTCTGTCATTGCAGCGGCGAGCATTCGTCTACATGTAGTGAGCAGCCGGATAGACCTCCATGGAGGTAGCAAGACGGTTCGATCAATTCTTTCAGTTGCAATAATGAAGTCAGTGCGTGCTGATAGCATTGAACGACGAACTCAAGAATTGCAAGGTGACGGGAAGCAGTAAAAGCTCATATGGCGCTGGTTCTCATGTCGGGTTTGCCATAATCTGCGTGGTGATTGTGTAGGTGTATATATATGTGTTGCATCATAACATGTCATGCACAAGCCAGAAGTGAAAAATTCGAGACCCGACAGTCTCCGTAAGCAGCGGCGGAGTGTAAGCATGTGACAACGACGAAATAATGATCCCGCGCCATTGTCTATTACTTTCCCGCTCCTTTCCTTTACCCCTATGCTCATGTTTAACACCTGGCTCCCTTTCCCAGACCGCCTAGAAGAAATCCCGGATATGCATGCGTGCGCCGTCGCTAAGCGGACAGGCAGAGGTGGCGATGGAGAGAAAGGGGTCGTTGCGAGCGAATCTGTTTAGTATGTTTCGCCCAAATCCTGTTCCTGCGCCTCTACTGCTTTGCGACTAGGCGGTCTCGGCGCAAGTGAAGGCGGCGCGCGCATTTGTACGCTTTGCCTTCGCGCGTGTTGGGTCGGCGCGGGCAATCCAGACGTCCGCCTACCAGAGTCCTCGATCTCGGGCGCTTGTTGTCGGGTGTGCTCGGAGATACTTTGCGAAGAGCGGTGCAGGCTTTTACGTGGTGAGACGTTACCTGCAGAGCTGTGATGGAGAGTGTTGTAATGGGGTCCGCTGATGGAGCTGCGCGGACGAGCGATGGTGCTAGTATTGGGCGGTGCGATGTCACGGAAGTTCCCCCCCAGTGGTGTGTCAGCACCAGAGTGACTTTCTGGGCGTGCGCTGCTGATGCGACTTTCCGGGCGTGTACTACTAATACGGCTCTCAGGACGAGTACTGCTTATGCGGCTTTCGGGCCGTGTGTTGCCGGCACGGCTGATCGGTCTGTTGAAGTTTACCACGGGAGGCGGTCGGTCGGTGGCCATCGAGGATGAGGGCCGTGGAATTCCGTAGGAAAGACGTTTGATGTGGCTGTTGTGGCGGCTGATTGCGGGTGGGCCGGCATCCTCGGATCCCGAGTATGAAGACGTGTTGATCGCGGACGGCCGCTTGCTGGAGCGTCGAAGCGTAACGGATGAGGGCACTGCGGCCCGAGGAGAGCTTTTCGGAGTGTTGTGCGGAGGCGGAAGTTTTGACCGCGCGTTGTGGACTCGCTCTTCGATCTTCTGCATTCGGTTGCGCAAACTCTTCATCTGGTGAAGTGACTCGGAGCGTGCCATCACGCCCTGGTTCGACCGGAGTAGGGGCGTCTTCAAGGATCTTATTTCTGAAGGAGCCGCGCTGCTGCTACCGGAAACGATGGAAGGGACCCTAGTGTGCCTAGCCGACACTGCTCTAGAACCTGGAAGTGCAGACCGTGGTGTGGCAGCAGCATCGGGCATGAGTGACATTGATCGTTTTGCAGGAGGGAGCATGTGTGGATCAATCTTGACATGTGCCGGTGCGTCCGAGAGAGGAGGTGACGGAGGCGTGAGCGCCGAAGTAGTGTCAGACTTGGTGGGTGGCGTAGATGCGGTTGGTGATGTTGGTGTCGCAGCACTAACCTCGCTGCCTGGACTTCGTGTGCGCAGGTTCTTCACGGCTAGAGTGCTTGGTCTCCCAGACCTGAGAGACTCGATCGTAGCCTCTGCGCGCCGAAGCTTCTCTAATCGGATATCGTGCTCAACCTTCAAATCACCCAACTCATCTCGCAAGCGTTGCGCCTCGATCCTGAGTCCTTCTCTTTCTTGCTCGCCGATCCTGATCTCCTCTTCCATCAAGACGCCTCGCTCGATCGCTACATTCAGTTTCGACTCCAGATCGTCCATGCTGCTCGACGTGTTCCTTGCTTGGCGTTCATAATCGTCGTTCGCGACCTCGATATCTCTGAGTTTCAAGGTTAGGCCGCGGTGCTGCTCTCGTATAGTCGTAATTTCTTTCTGCAGCGTGTTCTGTGCGCTGTTTGCTTCTGCCTTTGCCTGCTTGTGCTTTCCCTTCCATTCATCCACCTCGAAATTCAATTTCTCGACTTGCTCCCTTAGCTTGCGCTCGTTCTTCTCGGCGGCGTCAACATCCTTCTCGAGCTGGTCCTCCAGCTCCTTGCTCGAGGCTTGGTAGTCGGCAAGATCGGTCTCGAGTTGTTCGTACTGGCGCTTGTAGTATTCTAGCTCCTCGTCCCGGCTCGCGCCTGGGCGAAGAGGAGAGGACGACATGGGCGAGGATAGGTGTGCACGTTGCTAACGGCGCATCTCTCAGGGCGAAAGAGTGATGTTGCGACACCGATCGGTCGGCGCTTTCGGAGTTCAGAGTTTCAGAGTTCGCAGGGGTGGTGTTGGGTCGGTGTCGGTGTCGGCGTCGCGCTCCGGGGTGGCGGCGAGGTCGGTCGCGCGTCGAGATCGATTTAGTCGGCGGTAAGTGTGTTGTTCGTCGCAGTCGTCGCAGTCGTTGGAGGGCGGTGGGCGGTGGGTGGGCGGCGGGGCTGGTGGGCGTCTCAGTTTTGGGTAGATGTTGACACCAGAGTCGGCGCACAGATGCTAGGACAAGGATGACGCTTGATGGAGTCGCGCTCGTCGCTAGGAGACCGAACAAGAGAAGCTTTAAGCCCACGGTCACATGTGCAATTGAAATGATGGGATTTGATTAATCGACAGGGAAGACTTTGATGTGGCAAGATATAGCAGTCTACGGCTTACTGCAGATATCACTGCTGTAGATGCATGCTAGGTAGGCCTAGCTGTAGACTTCAGCAATACCTACCTAACAAATATCATAACAAGACGCCACTCTTCAATCAATAAGGTGGCGCTAAGGGGTCTTGAAGCCGCAAGGATTGATGGCTTAGCGGGGGGTCGTTATTCTGCGATTCTACATTCTACACACTCTCTTCCCTCCTCCTCCGTACGCATTTCTACTACCATCACATCTTTCTTTGCTTTCTGGAGTCGGCTCTTCGTATACGCTTGTACTGTCCTGCACTGCTCACTTACGACTTACGCCTCACGAAATAACGACCACTAACACCTCAAACAAGCCCACTTACCACAACACCCCTCCTCCTCCTCCTCCTCGATACAGCCCACCATGGCCGACTTCGCCTTCCAAAGGCAGGATGAGTCCAAGGTCATCACTTCAGGAACGACACAGACTGTGCCTCTCACGTGTCACGGCCACTCGAGGCCGATCACACACCTAGGCTTTTCCGCCGCCTTGAACACCCAGTCCACCAGCCCGCAATTCTATTTGATCAGTGCCTGCAAAGATCAGAACCCTATGCTGCGCGATGGTTTGACCGGCGATTGGATTGGAACCTTCATCGGACACAAGGGTGCTGTCTGGAGCGCCAGGCTGTCCGAGGACGCTACGCTGGCAGCAACCGGCAGCGCCGACTTCAGCGCAAAAGTCTGGGATACTTTCACCGGCGAGACTCTCGTGACCTTGGACCACCCTCACATTGTGCGTGCCGTTGCATTTCCGCCCGGCCAGCGCCCTGGCGTCCTCGCGACTGGCGGCCAAGACAAGAAGCTGCGTGTTTTCGACATCTCCAGAGCCACGACCGCACCATCGAACCCCGACGCTCCTACCAATGGCACCGCGGGCAGCGACTGCCCATCTTATGAGATCGGAGCCGGAGACCACCAGGGCTCCATCAAGTCCATCATTTGGACCCGCGACCCAAACTTCCTCATCACAGCGTGCGAGGACAAGATGCTGCGCTGGTACGATTTGCGGACTGGTCGCGCCGTTGCTTCCTTCCAACTCGCTGCGCCGCCCACTTCGTGCGAGCTCAACGCTGGTTTGGACAACAACCCTGACGGCACCGTTTCCGTCGCCGCGGGCAAGAATGTCTATTTCTTCTCAGGGTCGCAGCCGGGACAGCTGCTCAGCCATGTCAAGACAGACCGTGAGGTGGCATCTGTCGCGCTTAACGGTGCTGCGAGAAGATTCGTAACAGGCTGTGCGACGGATACTTGGGTGCACGTTTGGGACTACGATGCGCAGCAGGAGGTTGAGACAGGCAAGGGACACCACGGACCTGTGTGGACGACTGGTTTCAGCCCGGACGGCAAGCTCTATGCCACAGGTAGTGAGGACGGTACGATCAAGTTGTGGAAATCCGCGGTTGGTGGCTATGGACTGTGGAGGTGAAGGAGCTCCTCTGTGCAAGTTGTCACTTTGAGTGATTGCGTTCCGCGGCTTGCTTTCTGAAGCACAGAAGGTGGCATTTGCCGTTCTTATTCTCGGTCCTGAGGTGATGCGTCGCCACCCAGCGTCCAAGCTATCATCGGCAACAGCTAGAAGACCACGAATGATCATCAAGCCTTTGGGCAGGCACACGGATCTGGAAATGACACCGTCCTGACTCTTTGTCGCCATTTTCGACTTCGAAAGTGGAACGATTTCGACTCACACCACTCAGTCACCCGCGCGGACCACAGAGAGTCGGCCAGAACCGGGAAGGAGCAGAACTTTTGTCAGCCGGGCATGCAGACTAGATTGTCATATTCAAGACATTGTAAAGCCCCAGCACTCACGCATGAAGCCAACCGCTTCTCCAAATTAGCTAGGGAAAAAAAAATCCAAAGACAAACGAAATTTCAACAGGCCAAGTGTATACGATTTCCCGGTACCAAGTACCCATGTTGAGTCTCACTAAACGTCGTTTGGCAACTCACAACAAATTGAATACTCGAGGTCATTTTGATTTTGCCAGGAACTGGCGCATAATCGGAGACTCAAGATTGGAAACCGGAAACCAGAAAGGTTGTCTCTCTCTCTCATTCTCTCTAGGTGAATTCCAGCAATCTTCCTGACTACCTACGTATGTAGCGGGATATCAGCAAAAGTGGGCAAGTTAAAGGACATCCAATTGCAACGTTTAGCATGCGGGTAAGGACGGATGGTTGAAGTTAGAACAGCTCATCATGAACAATTTGACAAACTGATGATGATGATGATGATAACGATTACAATAATAAACTTTAAGCAGTAACTAAGTAAAACGTAGTAGAGCATAAACACTGACTTTCAGCGAAGCGAAGGGTAAGTCAAGAAATGCCAGCGACAACATAGCCTAGTCATCTCCAGTGTGACCCATTTTTAAGCGAAGTGTGTGAAAAAAAAAAAACAATGATAAAATGAAGTGCCAAAAAATAAGATAAAACCAAATGCACATCAGGCTCCAAGCAATGCTCGTCCGTCCATGCTCCCCCATGTTTCCCTTTCTCTTCGCGTTCCGCCCTCCTCTTTCTGCTTATCCTGCGCCGTTCTGTTATGACCTGTCCTTGCGCCTGGCAAAAGGAAAAAGAAGAAGCCCAAGATGTGAGGGGTATCGATGATATTATGTGTTCTGTCCTGAAGGCAGTAAAAGTTTCTTCGCAAAGGGGGAATCTTAGTTTGTTGCGTGCTTCGTAAAGTCCGTTTTGTTGAGGAATCCAAGAATGTGAAGTTTCGCTCCTGAGCGCCTGGATGCCGAATGTTGAGAAATGTTTTGTGATGTATGATGTTGTCGTGGCGGGTGGTGGGTGCTGAAGTGGTGTTGAAGTGATTATGGCACGTGTGGAGGTGGGTGCTGGTTATGCAAAGGTCTGCGGCCGACCGGGCAGTCCGTGACTATTTGCATAACATATGGGAGGCGCAGGCATTAATTCTGCGACTTTGCTCATGAGAGGGTCGCAGGGTGGAGTTTTAGGCTCTAGGGAATGAGCTCAACGCCCATACATGTAGTTGCTGTTGTTGAAGGTGCTGAAGCTGGCACGGCTATCGCGGCCGAACTTGCCGTTCATTTCCTGCGGCATGCCACTAGGTCCAGACATCGACATGGCTCGTGGCCCGGCGTGATCAGAGAAACCCTGGTGTGCGTATGATCCGGAGGCGCCAGGAGAGCCGAATGGGTTTGTGAAGCCCATTGGATCAAAAGGGGATGCAGCCGCTTGATGGTGTGGTGCCACCGGCTGGTTTGGGTTGAAGACGGCAAACCCGGGAGGCCTGTTGATGCCTGGAGGTGGTCCAGATGCCGCAGTGAAGTTGTTCCCATTGCTGGCATGATGGCCGTGGTTGACATAGCCTGGTGCACCCATGCCCGGGTGATGAGAATAGCCGCCATTGGATACCATGCCATGCGGCTGGCCGGAGCGGACACCGAGAGGGTTCTTGGAGTAACTCAAGCGGATACCTCCCTTCACGCTGTTGTGCAGCAGCTGTCCATAGAGTTCCTTGAGTGCCACCGTTGCGTAGCTAGTATCTTCAAACTCAACGAAGCACATGGGACCGTTACCCTTGGTACGGAAACAAAGGCGCTTGTAGCCGCGCTGCTTTGCGAAAATGGTCTTGAGCTCGTCCTCGGAAGTATCCGCTGGCAGGTTGCCAACATAGAGGGTGTTGCAGGGTGGGTGCTGGTCGGCCGGGTTGACTGGCGGGAATTGCGGCCGTGTCATGTTGAACGCGTGAGGTGTGTTCATGTTGGTAATGTTAGTTGGCGAATGTGGCGTGAGGATTTTCGACGATTGGAAGAAGTTGGTCGGAGTTGCCGTGTAGTTGCTTGGGGTACCGCTTGTGCCCGTGCTCAGAGACAGTCTACCGAGTTGCTGAGACATGGGTATCTGCGCATGGCTTGACCGGCGAAGTTGTTGTCCGCCTTTCGCAAAAGCCAACGGATCTTTCAAGATCATCTCGCCTTCGTCATCATCGTCGTCGTCGTCATCGTTGTTGATGACGGCTTTTCCAGAAATGCGGTTTCCATCACTCAAGCCGTTAGTCATGGGTGAAGTAGGCGTGAACAGCTTTTGAGGAAAGCCATTCCCATTACCATTCACGACGGACTCGGGCGTAGGCAGTGGCGGCGAACCCTTGTCGAAAGATTGGAACGTGCTGTTGTATCGTGATCTTCCAGGCGGTGGTCCGCCGTGGGAACTTGCAGAAGAAGTCGAGCCAGTCTCTTGACGAGAGGTCATACCGTCGATCGTAGCGCGGCGTTCGAGCAGTCCAGGGCTTTGTAGCTCGACTATCATGGCCACGTCTTTGACTGACTTACCCTGAAGCTTGTTTTGCGCTTCCTGGGCTCCGGCTTGTGATCTGAAACGCGCAACGGCAGTCGTGTATCCACTGTCTTCGACATATGGCGATTGGATGATGTCGGCGCCGATCAGATCGCCAGAAAACAACAGCATTGCGTTTACCGCCTCACTGCTGGTGTGACGCGGCATCCTCCGAATCATGATTGTTGTTACCAACCGAGGGTCCGACCCGAAAGCCGAAGGGTCGGAGTTGCTGGCTGTTAAGAGAGGAGGAGGCTGACTGTCAAGCGATCGATCTGATGCATGACGCGCGGAGAAGTTTGGGAGTCCATAGGCATTTGTAGAATAGGCTGGCCTAGACGAGCTGGCTCCCAATTGGTCTAGAGGGTATGATGACATTGGTGGTGACGTGGTGTTGGAGCCGAAGCTGGTGTCGTGTAGCATGTTGGACGAATGCGCGTGTGTGTTGTATTGCTGAGGCGTGCTTTATGGTGTGGTAGACGACCTCAAGAAGTCGAGATCCAAGTCGTAACGTGGATCGAGAGTCGATGAGAACCAGGCTTTCAAGCGGCGCCCTAGTCAGGACTTGCAGTGTACAGATGGATTATTAATGCTCTTTGCGACCGGACGGTTCAATTCCTAGCAATGGTGGCAGCGTATGCGACTGAATGCGCGTGGTCGCAGCGGCCAATCAGAACCCGATCGCGTTTCGAAGACCTGACGCGCGCGACGCCGACGGTTGAAAGAGCGACGTAGGGCCGAGTAGGTGTAGATCGCAGGGCAGGCGTTGTTCTCGACTCGTTCGAGCAGAGTGAGCGAGAGTCGGAGTTGGGCGCGCAAAGTGTTGTTGAGCGCGGCGAGCAGGCCAGGCCACAGGCGGCAAAGAGACGGACGGACAGTGACGCGATGCGATGCGATGCGATGCGAGACGCGAAGGTGGGTGGCTTTGGGCTGCGCTGTCAAAGCCACTAACAAGTGCCGATTGGCGAGGAATCTGCACGCCGGGACGATTGATGCAGTATGGCCTTGGGGGTGGTCTGGCTTAAGAGAATAGAGTGTGTGTGTGAGAGGGGTGAGGGAGTAGAAGTGGGAGGGAGGTTGAGAGAGAGAGAGAGAGAGAGAGAGAGAGAGGAAGAGCGAAAGAGCGATCGGCGTGGGAAAA
>Ga0265780_10008591_pt1 | contig 12390 bp, 15 predicted proteins | sample P1T30metagenome_FD_192432 | JGI IMG/M metagenome (GOLD analysis project Ga0265780, IMG submission 192432) | Plant litter microbial communities from East Loma Ridge, Irvine, California - P1 T30 | ecosystem: Environmental > Terrestrial > Plant litter > Unclassified | place: USA: California... | reverse complement strand
ATCTCGTCCTTGACGGCCTTGTATACGAAGATCGGCATGGATGGAGTGCCGTGAAGACCCATGGTCGCTCCGGTCCTGATGGTGTTTTCCGCGATAGGGTCTGTGAAGATTTGTAAGTCAGTGTCATCGTCAGAATTAACATTTCTCACAAGGGGTACATACCATCGAAGACCGCCTGTCCTTGCTTGAAGTACGTGAAGATATCCTGTCCCGCGTACGTCTTCACATCAGCGTAGAAGCACTGGCGACCAGCTTGGTTGAAAGCATCAGCCTTCTCTGGCTTGAGGCTGTCTTGGACATACTTTCCGAAATCAGGATACGCGTTTCCCAAGCCCAAGAAGCCGGCAGCACTGAGACCAGCGAAGAGTCCCTTGTTGATGGTGTTGAAAACATTTTCGACGTTGGGAGTCACACCGCCGATGGCCATGCCAACAAAGGGGATCTCTGGGGCGTAGTTGGCTTGGAGTTCGGCGGCCCATTCGGAAGCCAAAGCGCCTCCACTATATCCCCACATCTGGACCTTTGCAGAAGAGTCGACGCCGGTGGTGGCGCCGGAAGCGAGCGCCGCACGAATGCCATCGAGGGTTGCGTAGCCTGCTTGGAATCCAGCGACGAAAGTGGACTTGGGTCCCTCCCAATCCGGCGAGTTGACGATCCAGCCCTGGTTGAGCGAGGCAGCAATGAGGGCGGCTTCAATACCTCCTGTTCCGGCATATGTGGTGTTGGACTTTGTTTGGAGCGTGTAAGATGGTGCGCAGTTGATCTCACCACCGCTGTCTTCAGCGACCTGGTAAGAGAGCAGTTTCTTTGAATCCGCGTTCTTTGGCACCATCACCGTGGTGACTGTGGCCACCGGGTTTCCGAGCGAGTCAGTGGTCCTGTAGAGCAGTTGCCAGGCACCCTTCAAGTTGAGAGGAATGGTTTGAAACAGCGAGAGGGCGCTGGGTACTGGTCGGCTTCTCAAGATAGCACCAGGTTTTGCAGACTCGAAGCCAGCAGGTGGTGTGTAGAATGGATCATCAGAGGGAGGGATGGGGGCGCTGCCTCCAGCTCCAAGGAGTGAACCAAGTAGACCAGGTCTGGGAGCGGCAGCAGTGAGTCCGACCAGCGCAAAAAGCGCGACCTTGATGGCAGAAGCCCTCATGTTGGAGTGAATGGGATGCGATGCGTGCGAGAATGTGATGATAGCGATGTCTTAATGTGCGCAAGAACATTCGCCTTATATGTCCATCTCTCCCCTTCCTGTTCAAACACCTAAACAACAACCTCTGGCCTTAGGTGTCAAATTCCGTTCATGTCGTCACATGAGCATCTCGAAAGCTACACGAGCATGGTCGACTAACGACTGGCCGATTGGTTGCCTTCTATTTACGAGCCCGACTAAAGGCATGCCGATTGGTCGTGACGGCCAAGTTCTACCATCGGACAGGTACGGCCATTCATACGCAAGCTCGGAGCCTCGGTGTCGAATTTAGCGCCCGCTGCGTCGGGTCCTATAGACGAATGCGAAAGCTTATTTTGATTGTCAGGAACCACGAAAGCTCCACTCTCGACTGCGTTCCTCTCTGGAAAGAAGACCATGAGTGGGTCTGGCCTGTTCGAGCCTTGGAAATATCCATGAATTCCGGCGAGAACTTCGGAAATACCAAGCTACTAGCCAGAGCTTATGGCCGCCACCAATCGGTTGACAGCACGGGCAAAGACATGTGAAATCGTGACCACGAAAGTCGAAGGATTTGACATGGAATCTGGGGAAGATCCCCACGGGGAATACGCTACCCCTGGGAAAAGATGGAGACGGTGGTGTTGAGCGGGGTATGTGGTACTGAGATGTTTGACCAGAACGCCTTTCCAAGAACTAACGTGTTCAAAATCATACCATGCCCATAATACTCCGCAGTTCTTTGCATCATTCGAGCAATCTAGCCTGACCTGAACGCCTATTCAAAAGCTACTCCGGAGAAATGCGAGAAATGCCATGTCATGCCTATACCTCTCCGCAGTCTTGTGCATCATTTCAGGCATCTAGCCTGACCAGAACCACCCGGCCTCATTTTTCTCCTTTTGTCCGCTCTCGTTGTTTTCTCTAGGGTTGATAGTAGGAACATCACACGACATGTTTCAGTGGTCGGGCTCCTGCTCGCGCTGGGTGTGCATGTTCTTGAACCCCTCTCGTGGCCAACACGAGATCGCTTCTTTGGCACTGCTTCAGTCGTCACATTACCATCAGCAAGAACTGCCTCATAAGAGCTGGTACTCTGCTGGTGGTCATGGATTCTGTGATGCGCTCATACTCCATATTTCAAACGACTGCCAATCGACGTTGTATCGTTCACATCAGCCTTTTTTCGCGTATTTGAGATTTTCGATGCGCTACCCTCGACTCGCAGGAGCGAATAAGCTGAGAAAGAAAAGCTAGGCAGATCTCATCAATCGCCACGCAGAAACTGTTGGAGCAACTGCTCTAGCGGCGTCACCACCCCTTCAAAAACTGCCTGTTGGAAAGCCTCATCGTCAAGGCTAGATTCTTTCCGATTGAAATCACACCAGATACATCGTCGGACCGCGGCCACGTAAGGTGGATAAGCTTCATGTTCAATTTCTTCTTTGACGAGCCGGTCAACCGTACACCAAACAACCCCTGGTGTGCCTTCATAATCTTGGTCTCGCGGTATTCGAAGTTCTTCGATTGGCTTGTCGTATAGAAGTTCGATAAGCAATATCCCAAGCGTGAAGAGAGTCTGGTTGCGTATGACTTTCCCAGCCGCTCTTTGGGGACCTACGGACTGGGTCGTGCATGGTGTTGATAATTTGCGGTATACGAATGGATGATCGTAGAGCGCAGACAACGGAACTCCTGGGCGATGAATGAAGTAGACGTCGTTATCGCTCCAGTGCTCGTCCAGCCAAGGCGTCCTGTAGAGTTGGAGCACACTTGAAGCCAGATTGACCGCGATTCGAAGTTTATCGTGATGTCGCAATGGCCTGGCGACGTTTGCATGCCTTGTAAGCACTTGCCGCAATGAACAAGCTATCCATTGTTGCTGATCAGAGCCGCTTGATACATCCAGTGGGTAGATGCCGTGTTTTCGATTGACGTCGTCGACCAAGTAGCCGATACATAGTTCGCGTTTCGTATCGCCAAACGCTGTGACTGCTTTGCACAGGTCTTCTATGTGTGGTGGCGTAAGACTCATGTTAGATGTACCTGGGCTTTCGACGAGCGTGATAGTGCTACTGCTGCTCGATCGAGTCTCAGTCTGCAAGAACCGGACCGTTTTTAGAGGCTTGGGCGAAGTGAGAGCTCTGTCCATGTATGGCGGCTTCTTGTCAGGCTTATCGGCGATGTACCGGATGTCCGCTTCAGTCCATTTCCAATAGTTGCATGATATTGGTCGCGGCGACGATGTTCCCACACTTTCGTCTGTGAATATGACACGAAACGGCGTATGATCTTGTGAATCCTCTGCTTGCTGCGAAGTCTGGCACCGACTTTCCAGTCGTAACTTGACTGCGTGACCACTACAACCGCATCGCAATCCTGATTTCAGAGTTTCGTACAAGGAGCGTGCATACTCTTGTAGAACACGAAAGTTGGGACACTGGCTTGATTTAGATTTTTTGCGCGACGGTTCCAGTTCGAGGGACTGCTTGGTGAGGTTGGACAAATACTGGTTGTGCGTTTTCAGATCGTTCAGTTGTTCCGTGTATTCCGATTTGCTAAGCCCAAACTTCAGTCTTTGGAACTCTTTCTTGAACAGCTTGAGGTCTGAGAAAGGAGGCTAACCCAAGTCAGTTCATGGCATCCCACTGAAAAAGATATTACTGAAGCGAACCGACGGCTGGGCCAATAAACAAACGGCGAAAAAGTACATAAAGTGGGTTCGGAGGCATTTGCTTTGTAGCCCATGCGTCGACAAGAACACAATGCCATACGCGCCGCACTAGGTATGAGAAAATAGGGATGATGACTTACCTTGCCGTCAGGGCCCAGCGCTAGTTTGTCCATGATCTTTTGTAGCGCTCCTGCCATTCCCTGCACATTGGCCAAGTACACCTCATACGCGCCGCGTAACCTATCTTTCAAACACTGTTCGATAGTCTCGTCCTGCCAATCCTGACCGCCTACATTCGCCAACATCTCTGCCATTCTATCAATTCTGACGATTCCTGTAAGGAGATGCTCAAGGGTGTTGACAAATGTGACCTTCTCCGTGTTGATTCGAAGTAACAAGAATCTCAACTCGGATTTGAAGTGCCAGAATCGTTTGGCTGTGCTGACACCCTGCGCATAGTGCTCCAAGGCTGAGATAATAAGCGGCAACGCTCCAAGCACAATGCCAGCGACCTCAAGGCCCGACATTGTGGTGAGCAAGCGACTCGCGCGGTAAGTTTAACAGAAGCGAAAAGGTTTGTGAAGCTGCTCAACTGTTTCTTGCTGTTCCAGATCGATGTTGTCATTGACAGTGGAGGTCAGCTGTGCCGTTCCAAGGCTGCGCTGCGCATGGGTGCCCGCAAACGTGGCCCCCACTTCCACGTTTGTCGTGCAACAGTATTACCCGGAAGCACCCAGGCTGGACGCTTCTCAACGGGAACTATCAACCCCCTCATTATCTTACTCCTTGCGTTATCTCGAATCTATTCAGAACTGCTCTGATGCCTGAGTTTTGATCTTTTGAGTACCGCGAAACATGCGCGGAAAGTCACCCGCAGGAACCGCGTCCCACAGAGTTTTTAGACGATCAGAGTTGGCTGGTAGCAACTCCATACACTTCCGAACGATTATCCGGTGCTGTTTCCTGGAATAGCCCTCGACTTATCTTTGACAATCGAACATACGTGGAGTATCGCATCAAGACGAAGCATCGACCATGGCGACCCAAGCAGCTGAAGTGCTCGTCGCAGCGGCATCTTCCCGTGAGGAAGTCACGGAATCCGACGATCTTTCTTTGGTAGCACTCAATGTCCACCACTGCCTAAAAGACTTCCAAGCAGTGTGCAACAAGCTTTCAAGCGCCCAATCAAGCATAAAGACCAAGCTCCCGCTAGCTACCCTGAAAGATATATTTGGTGGATTCAGGCTATGGTCGTCGAATGTAGGTGCGCATCGTACGGGAAGAGGTTCTCTCGGCTACAAGCTTCGTGAAGCATCTCACATACGTGACCAAGTTGTTCAGCTTGTCCAGGGTATGAAGGCTGTCTTGAACGAGGTGTCGGAGATAGTGACGGGCCAGCGACCATCCTGGGAAGTTATGTCTGATTCGGAGTCAGATACGGAGGAAGATAGTGCCAATGGCCTTCAAAAGCCGGATACAACGGAGCTTGCCCAACTTGCAGCTGAACTGAAAGAGACGAATGCCTGCCTCATGCGGCTGTCAGTCGCCATTCGAAATCCAGCTCCGCATGATCAATTCAAAGAATCCGCGCACATAGATACGGCTTATTACGAACCGTTCGACATCGCTCATGTCCGTGGAAAATTTCCCAAGGCGCCAGAATATCTCACGGCCCGGCTGGGCAAAGCCATCTCGCGTCGCCGACAATACCTACGTTACCGCGATGATCACTCGAAGAAGTACAAGCAAGGCCTAACAAGAAGAGGCACGCTTCCAGACATGGGAGCGCATCGTGAAGTGGAGAGTACAGTAGCATCTTCCTTGCCACCAGCTGTGAAGGCTAGCGTCAATATTGCCGATCTTGAAGAGGAAGACGAGTACGATGAAACACAGTCTGTCACTTCTTATGCATCCTCCGGTCATGATCCGGAGAAGTTACGTCCACCGCCCTTGCCGATGGAAGGCCGTGACGGCGAGCCTTTCGTATGCAAACTATGCTTCCGCTACACTGCAGTTCGACATGTCAAAGCATGGCAGAAGCATGTCTACCGAGACCTGCAGCCATACGTGAGTTGCTCATGACGTTCCAGTGTGACCGACTAACAGCCAGCAGTTATGCACCGTGGAAGATTGTGAAATGCCCGACAGGACATACGAATCAAGACACGAGTGGTTCCGTCATGAGACTCAGATGCATCGAAAATGGTGGCAGTGCGTCGATGGTTGCGATAAGCCGTTCCAGTCTTCTTCTAGTCTCCGGGAACACATCGCGCATGAGCATCCGTCGCTTGCAATTGGAGATCGTGTTGGACAACTCGTTCGTAGCTGTGAGAGGCACCGTAGTATGACTGCGAAGGCAACCTGTGTGCTGTGTCTGGCTGAAGTCTCTTCGTTGACGATGTTGCGGCGTCACGTGGGCAAACACCTGGAAGAACTATCGCTGTTTGCAGTACCTGCACACGTCAGCGAAGACCAAGAGGATAACGAAGATCCGGAGAATAGTGATGAAGGAGGAGAGGCAGGTGGCAGTCGAGGGTCGCTCACAGACTCATCAACGAGTTCACCGGCGCTGAGTATCATTGAGTGTGGGGTTGACGGCTGTGAGGCGACGTATAAAGGCTTGGGAAAAGCGCAATTTCTGGGCTTGCATCGCGCGCGCGAACACAACGGTCCGGCTTCGTTCTGTTGTGAAGACCATCTACGACAGTATATCAAGTCCGCTCTATGAGTGTGGCTTGAAGGAGTACCTAGACGTAGTATCAATCAAAAGATCGGGCATTCCGATAGCACGAAGGAATATATAGATGAGTGTTTCAGATTTGGCAGAGTCGATGCCGACTTGCGCTCGGCATTTCATTCTCGGTCTACGTACAGAGACCATGGGCGTATTCCATCCCAGGCCTCTGCCATCTTGTCGCTACGTAAACCTTCCAGTATTGCGGAACTAGTTTCCAACTCTTGCATTCTCTCTTGCGCATAAAGACCGTATAGATCATTCTAGATCTGGAGGCGCTCGACCTTGTCCTTGAGGGTGCGGATCTGGCCCATGAGGTCGGAAGCCTCGTTGGTCGTGATGCTAGCAGCGATGACGGGCCTGGCGACACCGCAAGCGCGGCCGAGGGCCATCTTAGAGGGGACGTAGACGTAGGGAACGTTCTTGTCCTCGCAGAGGAGAGGCAAGTGGAGGAGGATGGCGAGCGGGGAGGTGTCGGCCGCGAGGATGATTAACTCGCTGATACCACGGTTGAGGGTCTTGGTGGCCTCGTTGGCTCCCTTCTTGAGTTGGCCTAGATTCATGAAGTTAGTCTTTGTCTCACATGCGGTTCGTATGTCTCTTACGGTAGTGGGTAGCCTGTTGAACGAGGTCGAGGATCTCCTGGGAGAGAGCCTGGTCGGCTTGGGGCCAGGCGGCGCTGTTGTCTTCGGCCATCTTGTTGGAGGTTGAGGTGTGGTGGGTGGAAGGGTTCACTGCTAAAGCTCGTCCGAATGAGGATTCCTATAAGGTGTTAGCTATGCGACGCAAAGATGTGTGACCGAAGCTCGTGTGAACGATCGACGCTGTTTGTGGGGGAACGACTTACACTGCTTGCTCGCCCGGGTTGAATTTGTGGTGAAGGTTGTGGTAGTTTGGATAGAGAAAATCAAAAAGTTCGTAGCTAGGATTATCACTTGGCACACCTCACGTGTGGCGCTAATGACGAACTAGGTATAGGGCAAAACCGAGCGACGTCCAGCTCTTCGCCAACCATCGTCACCACTCCTCGACATCACATCCGCCCCCGTCGCCGCATCCACGACTCCCGTCCATCTCAATAAAGATCTCGACACCCTTCTAGACGTCTCGTCGAATACATACATCACCGCAAAGATGGTCTCCGAACTTTGGTGAGTGAACACGGAGCTCCCTTGTTGAGCATGCAGATAGCTCCAGCTTGCCTCTCTGGAGATAAGCTGGGCATGCGACTGTTGCATGAGCATCGGAGGAGCTTCTCCGTTATCACCTCATACGTACAATAGCTAACATGATGGATGCAGCCCCGTTTATGCCGTAAGTCCTCGGACCAACCTCCGCTTCGCCTCCCGACGCGACAGCACCGCGTCGACCCGTCCATCGTCATAGCTAATGAACAACTAGCCCTTCTTCGGCGCCATGGGCTGCACGTCAGCTATCGTCTTCGCCTGCTTTGGCGCGGCCTACGGAACCGCGAAGGCCGGTGTTGGTGTGTCAGCCATGGGTGTCCTCCGCCCTGACCTGATCGTCAAGAGTACGTGATGAACCGCTCGCGAGATGTCGCAATGCCCAGCACGCAGCTAACACACTCCAGACATTATTCCCGTTGTCATGGCGGGTATTATTGGTATCTACGGTCTCGTCGTGTCCGTCCTGATTTCCAACGGTCTCTCGCAAGAGTCTTCGCTCTTCGCCAACTTCATCCAGCTCGGTGCCGGTCTCGCCGTCGGTCTGTCCGGTATGGCCGCTGGTTTTGCCATCGGTATTGTTGGTGACGCTGGTGTACGAGGAACTGCCCAACAGCCCAGGTTGTTCGTCGGAATGATCTTGATTCTCATTTTCGCCGAAGTTTTGGGTACGTCGCTTGAAACTCAACAAGAAGCTTGCACTAACATATGCCAGGTCTTTACGGACTCATTGTTGCCCTGCTCATGAACTCCAAGGCTAGCGACGCTCACTGCTAGACGATTACGCACGTTCGATTGCAGATACGACAATACAAAACTGCAACACTCAAGCAACGGCATCGATACGCAAAGTCGTTCAGCAATCTACGCATATGACGCGCAGTACCCACATGCGCGGCATGTCTCACGTCTCCATGTATTATTCGAACGGACGGACAATGAGGGCTTCGAAGTTGGGAAGCGAGGTGGTAAATAATGGCATCGGTTGAGGTGCACTTGCGATCCATTTGACGGCGTGTATTTTAGGGTCTCATCAATTTCATTCTGCGCTTGTAAACGAAATGCATTGGTTTCATTTAGACAATCTGCGCCCTGATCTTGTTGATGCTTGGACTGACGTGAGATAGCCGTGCGCAAGCTACCAAGTGATGCGATTACAACTCCATGCCACTCTCACGGCTGCAGCACGACCTTCGGATCATCGCGACCATACGGACGTCCCGGCGTTCCTACTAGCTCTGCTGGCTCCCTACATCCCATCTCTACGGCTGCATTCCCGCCATACAGTTCGCTGGGCGCCACCGAAGGATAGTGTTGCGCTTCCAGATTTTTCTCGTCGAGAGCGCTGGGCGGCAGCTCTACGGTAGCAGCCTGCTCCCTGCGTCTTTTCCTCTTCAGCTTCCATGCTAACAGAGTAACGAGTACTACCAATATGGCTATCGATCCTGCACCGACGCCGATTCCTGCGCGCGCACCAACACTGAGCGCTTGCGACGTGGTCGAATTGTCTGATCTTGAGGAGGCTGGATCTGCGCTGTTGCTTGGTGATGAGTGTGGGACGGGTGTCGATGCGCTCGCGTTTGATGATGCTGAAGCGTCTGATGTTGGCGCAGATGTTGCGGATGTCAATATCATGACGAAGTCGAAGATGCAGTCTCGCCCACGGTCGCTGCCAGGGTAAACCGCTTCGTTTCATCACTACAGCAGCTCGGATTCCCACAGCACCAACTATCCTCCCCACACTTCCTCACCGGCGCGTTCTCGCCCTGCCACTACAGTCCATCAGTACCATCAACTACGGTACAGCATAGACTACTTCACTCACCGTACTATTGTTACATATACTCCCCAAGCACTCCGCACTCTGCCACGTCGGATCCGTACACCCATTTCGCCACCATAATTTCACGTTCGCATTCGTTCCATCGAAAGCTTCGTAGTTTTGACACAGGCCGTTGCTTTCACATACATCGTCGGCGACGTTTGTTTGGCCCGCGCCTTGGTGGTTGGTGCCGCAGCAGAAAGAGTCGCGGTCAGGGTCGCTGAGGCAGGGTTGGTAGGATATATCGGTTATTGGGCTGCCGTCGCGGTTGTAGCAGGTGCGGTTTATTGATGCCATAAGGGTCTGCGGCTGGTATTCAATTCTGGGATGAGAAAAGAGAAGGAGCGGATGGCTAGAGAAAAGGGAATTGAACGGAAACAATGTGTGTTCTTCATCCTTGCTGTGTTATGATGTATTCGTTGCGCTGCAAGGGGCTCAATTTCACGGCTTGCCCTCTCACGGGAGCGCAGCCACTGTGCATAACCGCCGGAAGTTTGGTCTCAGCATATGCGGCTCGCCATTGGGTTGTTCATCTGATTTTCCCTTCTGTTTCCCTCCCATGCTCTCACGTTTCTGGGTTGCGGCGTAGTGCTTGCTTGAAGTCCACGGGTCTCTTTGCCCACCAAGATCTGCATTTCAATACCCAGGTGATCAAGCAAAGACTGGGTAGTCAAGGATCGATAGGAAAGGCTTCAGATACCCCAGCCATACCATTATCTTCTCATGTCGCACTGTCCCTGCATCGATCCAAGTCCAGTAGAGTGCACCCGCAGACGGTTGGGGCGGAGACCAAGAGCGGACTAGCGTGGTTGACCAACATCACGAAGGGCTCCTCCTTACTTTGCGCAGATCGATCAACATATCATGATGTATTAACAGCAATGCGCCTACCAATCGATTTGTTGAGTGATGATGAATTAGGAGACTTCGAGTGCTGCTTGCGTCGTAGATGATCTTATGACGCTGGATCGGGCTAGCTCCTTGGCGATCTTGTCTCCATCCCGCAGCTGCAGGAGTGTCCTCGCTATAACCATCGCCTTTCATCCCAGTACGACTCACCTACACCGTCGCGCGCCCGCATGCAACGACACTCGCTTTAGAAGACATCGACTGGACAAGAATCACACGCGGAGCAAGGGCACCATACGATGGACGTCAGATTCGTTGAGTATTGCTTTGTTGAATGTGCTGGTGCAGAAATGCGGGCACAACGCGGTTGAGTAACATTCGTTGAGTATTAACAGCCATAAGAAGAATACAGACTCCGCAAGCACCAGTAACAGTGGCTGGCCCGTGCCGCACATTTCACAAGGCCAGATTCGCACGTTGTCGTCACTCAGAGGCCTGTAGTTTAGAGCCCATACTCAAGCTCGGGGTACTCCTTCTTCAGATACCGGACCATTTCATCATGATACTTCCAATTCGATCCTTCGGGCGGTACAAACCCTTCAATCAGCGCCATTCGTGGTGACTCGAGGCTCAGATGCAGACCGGCGAATATCTGGCCCAGTCGCTGAGGTTGTTGAGCTGTCGGTAGGCGATGTAAAGACACTATCGTAAGATTTCTGAAAAAGATATCGAGCTGATAGGCGATGCCACGAGGAAGGATATACTGGTGTTTTAGTGAGGGCGCGCTGACGATAGAGACATCGACGTAGTAGTGGCTGAACAAGCCGCGGTCCAACGCGCCGTATATGGTTAGCCTGAACGTAGCAGACTCGACCAGGTAATTGGGATATGGCGGTACGGAATGTAGTCCAGAAGTGTTGAGTGCGATGACCCAGCTGCTGGTATCTCCGACACGACGCTGGGAGAGCAGGGTGTTCCTTTCTTTCTCATCTAAGGCGTCTTGACGTTTCAGAGGGAACATGTCGAGGCCTAACGATTCTGTGTCGACCCATTCGGAAGTGGTCATTTTTGTGGGGTGTCGTAAAAGATAACCCCTCTTGTCTATGAATGTCTCATGTGGAAAGACAGAATAGGCGCGATTCCAGGTGATAAGGTTGCTCAGAGAGGTCGATGAGGGCAGTAGCGCTTCGAGAACCGGAGTCATCGCTGTTTCCACGATGTTGACTTCGCTACACTTTCCATCGGAATTGACTCGACTCATTGTTATTCGAAGCTTCTGGGAGGGGTTAGCGAGACACGCGTGGAACATACGAATTAGCTGAGCTCATTCGAACTTACTGAAAGCTCTTTGTCCTCGGGCGTGGGAGTATCGAGACGTTCATAACCATCTTTTTCAAGGAAGGTGCGTAATGCATCAGCATTGGGTCCTTTCTGAACAAGGAGGCTATAAAGCCCGTGTTTACCGCCAGTCTTCACGACCGGCTTTCTCGCCATGAACTCGTACGCGAAATTTCCTCCTATGAGGATATTATTTCGGGCTTGAAGAGCGCGGAACTCGACAGGAGAAGTGACGAAATGCTTCAACCGGTCGTTGATGTTGAATTGAGTGCGCTCCACCAGCTTAACCAAGTCCATGAACGGCTTTGTGGTCTTACTGAGCGAAACAATATCGGCCATGTCGAGTTGCGCGAGTATGGCATCCTGGACTGGAGCATATCGAGTCAATAAATCCACGATCGGAGGTGTTCTCTTCGGTTGCCACCATAACTTAACTAGCTTAAACAGACTCTTATCTCTTAGAGATACGACAGCCAGGGAAAAGATGAAGATAATCATGGGAGTCAAACAAGAAATGAAGGAGAACATATTGGCGACTTTCGACGTTGAGTTGCTCGTGGAGGAAGGTTGAGCGACAATTGGGGTAGAGTGTATATTGAGATGATCAGGGGCTTCTATATACAGGAG
>Ga0265780_10008589_pt1 | contig 12391 bp, 12 predicted proteins | sample P1T30metagenome_FD_192432 | JGI IMG/M metagenome (GOLD analysis project Ga0265780, IMG submission 192432) | Plant litter microbial communities from East Loma Ridge, Irvine, California - P1 T30 | ecosystem: Environmental > Terrestrial > Plant litter > Unclassified | place: USA: California... | reverse complement strand
TCTCGGGACGCTTCACGTAGTTCACGATCAGCACCAGGATCGACAGCAGCCCGGCGGAAAACAGGAAGGTCAGGGCGTGCGCGACGTACAGGATGCGTGCGAACTGCTTCGCATCTTCGGTTCCGCGATCCATTACCAGGTCTTGCGACATCAGTATTCTCCTTCAGGGAAAAGCCGGAAACGCCCGGCTGGCGATCCATTGTAGCAGCGGGTGCTGCTACTTTGCCAACATAGGGTTCCTTGCCGCTTTTTCAAGACCTGTTACCGAATCTGTGACTCAACCCAAGCCACCAGGCGTCCCGCATCCATGGCTCCGGCCTGGCGCGCCACTTCACGTCCACCACGGAACAGCGCCAGCGTCGGTATGCTGCGGATGTTGAACTGCGCGGACAGATCCTGGCTGCGCTCGGTGTCCACCTTCAGCAGGCGCACCTTCGGCTCGAGGCGCTGGGCCGCCTGGGCGTAATGCGGCGCCATCATCTTGCAGGGGCCGCACCATTCGGCCCAGAAATCGACCAGCACCGGGATGTCGTTGCGCGCGACGTGCTTGCTGAAGCGCGCGCTGTCGACGTCCAGTGGCCGGCCGTTGAACAGCGCCTGGGCGCACTTGCCGCACACGGGCGCATCGAGCAGGCGCTCGGCAGCCAGGCGGTTGACCGCATCGCATTGCGGGCAGACGATGTGGAGGGCTTCGCTCATTCGGTTCTCCTTGATTCTCGATTCGAGGCCGTATTGTAGGACGATCAAGGGAGCCACGCCCAGCCATGCGCCGCGACGTGCGGGCATTCCGTAGAATCGCATCATTGTCTTCTTTATCATGTCGATGAACGAACAAGCTGTAATGCCAGGCTCCTTGCTGGTCGGCTGCGCTGGCTGGAGCGTGCCGAAGGCGGACGCCGCCGCCTTTTCGATCGAGGGCAGCCACCTCGAGCGCTATGCCGCCACCTTCCCGGCGGTGGAAATCAATACGTCCTTCTACCGGCCGCACAAGCCCGCGACCTACGCGAAGTGGGCGGCTTGCGTGCCCAAGGACTTCCGCTTCTCGGTGAAGGTGCCACGCGCCGTCACCCACGACGCGCGGATGGAGAACGTCGAGCAGCAACTGGTGCAGTTCGCCCACGAGGCGGGTGAGCTGGGCGAGAAGCTGGGCTGCCTGCTGGTGCAGCTGCCGCCGAAGTTCGGCTTCGTCGACGAGACCGCGCGGCTGTTCTTCCGGCAGTTGCACGACATCTTCGGCTGCACCGTGGCCTTCGAAGGGCGGCACCCGACGTGGTTCTCCGAGGCTGCGACCGAACTGCTGGTGGACAGCCGGGTCGTGCGCGTGATCGCCGACCCGGCCGCCGGCCAGCCGGGCCCGCACGTGCCGACCAGCGACGACACGCTCTACGTACGCCTGCACGGCACGCCGCGCATCTACTATTCGCGCTATGCGCCCGAGTATGTGGAATCGGTGCGGCGCGAACTGGCGCGGCAGACGGCGGCGGGCAAGACTTGCTGGTGCATCTTCGACAATACGGCGGCCTTCGAGGCCGTGCCGAATGCGCTGGAATTGATGCACGGCCAGTATGCGCAGCCGCTCGACGACGCTGCCATACTTGTCAAACCATGGTGACCGCCACCTTCCGTTTTTATGACGACCTGAATGACTTCCTGCCGCGCGAACGGCGCGGGCGCGACGTCAATGCTCCTTGCGCGCGCGATGCGACAGTCAAGCACATGATCGAGGCGCTCGGCGTGCCGCATACCGAGGTGGCGCTGCTGCTGGTGAATGGCGAATCGAGCGGCTTCGAGCACTTGCTGACGGAGGGAGACCGGGTCGCCGTCTATCCCGGCTTCGGCCTGTTCGATGTGACCGGCGTCCAGCGTCTGCGCCCGCGCCCGGAGGGACGCCCGCGCTTCGTGGCCGACGCCCACCTGGGCGGCCTGGCGCGCCTGCTGCGCATGGCGGGCTTCGACACGCTGTACGACAACGGCTACCACGACGACGAGATCGAACGTGTCGCGCGCGAAGAAGGGCGGGTGCTGCTCACGCGCTATCGCGAGCTGCTCAAGCGCCGTACTGTGGAGCTCGGCTGCTACCTGCACGCCATCGATCCATCGGAGCAGCTGCGCGAACTACTGGCGCGGCGACAGCTTGCCGGGAAGTTGCGGCCCTTTACGCTCTGCCTGCATTGCAACCTGCCGCTGCGGCCGGTCGCGAAAGAAGCGGTGCTGGCGCAGTTGCCGCCGCGCGTGAGCGCGACCCAGGACGAATTCACGACCTGCGATGCCTGCCGGCGCGTGTACTGGAAAGGCTCGCACCATGCGCGCATGTGCGCAATGCTCGGTAGCGTGGCGGCGAGGGCCGCTGATGTAGAATTGCCGCGATCCCCCAACCCCGATGCGTGAGAACGTGAGCGACACCGTTTCGCCATTCCCATTCCCGATCCGCACCGAATGCCCGCCCGGCGCCTGCGTATGCGAGCGAGACCGTGTCATGGCCGATCCGCAGGCCGACCACCGGCCGCTGGCTCTGACGCGCCAGCAGGAACAGAAGCTGGTCGAACGCATCGAACGCATCGAGAGCTACGCCGACCTGCAGCATGTGCAGGCGCTGATCTTGAAAAACCTGGGCGCTGAGCTACGCATCGAACCGGGCCCGAACGAAGTGCGTACGGTGCGCGGCATCATCGTCGTGCTCGAGGAAAAACCCGGCTTGTGCAAGAAGGCGCGCCAGGCGGTGCCGAGCGCGGTCCGGCGGCGCTTGAGCGAGCGGCCCGATATTGCCTGGGCCCTGCTCGACGCACATGATCTGTTCGGCGGTCAAGCTGGCTGAATGGCCGGTGTACGCGATTCGCATTGCTCTTATACAATAGTGTCGAGGCGGCATCGCCGCGCACCATTCGTCAAGAGGAGAACCACCATGTCGGGCTACAGCATCAATATCGAAGAGAAGACTCTCGCTGGCAACAACTTCCGCGAAGTCCTGTACACCACCGGGCGCAGCCAGCTGGTCATCATGACCCTGCAGCCCGGCGAGGAAATCGGCCTCGAACATCACGAAGGGCATGATCAGTTCATCCGCGTCGAAGCAGGCGAGGGCGTGGCGCTGCTGGATGGCGAAGAGCACAAGCTGGAAGACGGCGTTGCCGTCGTGATCCCGGCCGGGACTGAGCACAACGTCATCAATACCTCGACGTCCGAGCCGATGCGCCTGTACACGCTGTACACGCCGCCGGAGCATCCGGATGGCATCATTCATGCGACCAAGGCGGAAGCGGACGAGTACGAGCGTCAGCACGGGCATTGATGGTTGGGGGCGGCGGCCTGCGGGCCGCTGGTGCGGCTGCTCGTGGGTAGTTCGAACGCGGACTGCGGCAGGGACTGCGGCAGTGTCAGGTCTGACATTCAGACACAAGCTCAGCAGTTGCCGGCCGTGACCGTCCAGCCCGTGTCTGAATGTCAGACCTGACACCGGTTAAAGCGAAAAAAATGCCGCCCAGTCTTAGCTGAACGGCATTACGGCAGACGCCGGTTTATTACATCCGCTGGATCAGCGGCGGTAGCGGTAGGGGAAGCGCGTCCCGACGTGCCCACCCCAGCCGCGGTGGCCCCAGCCGCGGCCGAAGTCGAAGCCCAGGCCGATCGAGATCGGCGGGTAGTAGTAGTTCGGTTGGTAGACAGGTTGCGGCACGTAGACCGGCTGCGGGACGTACACCGGCTGCTGCTGCACGTACACAGGCTGGGTGGTGTAGGTGGTAGTGTAGCCCGACTGCGGCACCGACGTGGTGGTTACGCCGGTGTCACCTGACGCAGCCGCGCGCGAGCCGGTGCCGAGCGGCACGGGAGTCACGGACACAACGCGCCATCCGTTCGGATCACTGGGCTGGCCGTAGGCCTGGGCGCCGTAGTAGTTCTGGTTGGGAGCGGCGCAGCCGGCCAGCATGGCCAGCGACGCGGCGACGAAAAGTAGTTTCTTCATGACGGTCCTCCTGTTCCTGTCATGATAAAAAATTGCACTTTAGTGCGCACACGCTATTACAGCCGGTTACACATAGGGGGCGCTCGCAACAATCACCCCAGCAACGCCAGCAACTGCGGCAGCGGCACCGCACCTGCCATCGCTGCGTAGCCGGCATCGTTCGGGTGTATCCAGTCCCGGCTGTTGTAGCCGGCCAGCAGGCGGGTCGGCGCCTCCGGGTTGCGCAGCACGGCCTCCCAGTCGAGCAGCAGGTCGAATTCGCCGCAGGCGCGCAGCCAGTCGTTGACCGTGCGCCGCACCGTCTCGCGCGCCGCATTGTAGTAGGCGAAGCCTTCGAAGGGCGTCAGGGTGGAGCCGACGATTGCCACGCCATGGTCATGGGCGCGGGCGATGAGTTGCCGGTAGCCGGCAATCAGTTCTGACGGTTTCACCAGGGTGGCGCCGGAGGTATAGCAGATGTCGTTGATCCCGATGAGCAGCATGACGACGCGGAGATTCGGCGTGGCCAGCACGTCGCGGTCGAAGCGGGCCAGCAGGGCGCGTCCACCGATCATGGCGGCGCTTTCCTCGCGCAGCATCTGGTTGCCGGAGATGCCGCGGTTGACCACGCCCACTGCGACGCCCGCTTCCAGCTGCAGGCGGCGCGCCAGCAGGTCGGGCCAGCGGCGATTCAGATTGGTCGAGCTGCCGGCGCCGTCGGTGATCGAGTCGCCCACCGCGACGATGCACGGCGCCCCGCCGTCCACCAGTACTTCGGACAGGAAGGGCCAGGAAGCGATGGTGCGCGAGACGGCAAACGAGGTGCTGGCCGCGAAGTTGCCGGTGGTCGAGACGTAGCCGGCTTGCAGCGCGGCGCTATGGATGGTAGCCGCCTGCACGCTGCCCGGCAGGTAGAGGCTGACCGCCAGGTCGGTAAAGGGGGCGACGTTCAGGTAGACCGGGTCGGACAGCACCGGCGCCCCGGGCGGAATCGTGACCGAGCGGTCGCCGCCGAAGGTGAGCGGATTGTTACTGCCGGCTCGCACCCAGACGCCGCTGTCGCGCAGCCCGACCTGGGCGGCGCCGATGGTAAGCGGCGTACTGCCCATCTCGTTGGACAGTCGTACCCGCACCCGGCTACCGCCGATGCTGGCATGGGCGACAAGGCGCAGGGTCTGGTCGCTGAACGACAGCAGGTTGGCGCTGGTCGGCGGCCCGGCCGGCGCGCAGCCCCAGGTGGGACACCAGCCGTCGTAGCGCCAGGATTGCGCGGCTGCCGGGGTGGCGGCGGCCAGGCCGGCAGCAGCGATGCCGGACGCCAGGACGGGTGCGGCCTTCAGGAGCCGGCGCCGGCTCCAACTGCGCGGCGCATCTTGCCGGACGATCGGCGTGGCGGAATCATCGACGGGTGGCATGGCGCTCTCCCTCGCGCGGCCGACATGGCTGCGGTTCCGTTCCACGATAGCCCAGCGGCGCGCGCGCACAAATCGAAAGCGTGCGAAGGTTTGCGCTAGCTCGTTATTTTTGGTGGGAAATTAAATCAAGCAATGATGTTGAGCAAGCCATCGAGCCCCGAGAAATTCAGGTCCACCGAGGCCTGCGCCCGCACCACCGGCTTGGCGCGGAAGGCCAGCGAGAGACCGGCGACGCCCATCATGCGCAAGTCGTTGGCACCGTCCCCCATCACGATCGCGCGGGAGGGCGGGATGCCGATCTGCGCGCACACGCTTTCCACGGTGCGGCGCTTTTCTTCGGCGTCGACGATGCCGCCGGCCACGCGCCCGGTCAGCTTGCCGTTCGCGACTTCCAGCACGTTCGCATGGGTGAAGTCGAGTTGTAAACGGTCCTTCAGCCGGTCGGTGAAGAAGGTGAAGCCACCCGACACCAGCAGCGTCTTGAGGCCGGCCGCCTGCACCGCCGCCAGCATCGCTTCGCCGCCCGGCGAAATGCGCAGGCGCTCGTCGTAGACGCGCTGCAGCGCGGAGGCTTCTAACCCCTCGAGCAGCGCCACGCGGCGCGTCAGGCTGGCCGCGAAATCGAGTTCACCGCGCATCGCGGCTTCGGTGATTTCGGATACCTGGGCTTTCAGCCCCTGCATGTCCGCGATCTCGTCGATGCACTCGATGGTGATCAGGGTCGAGTCCATGTCCATCGCCACCAGGCCGAAATCGGCGAGCTTGACGCCGGCGTCGATGAAGCAGGCGTCCACGCCGGCTTCATAAGCCGCCGTGTCGATGCGCTCCTTGAGCTCCGGCGTCAAGGCCACATCCTCGCAGCGCAGCGCATGCTCGCCGATCGCCTGGGTGCGCGCAGGGTGGGCCAGGCGCGCCAGGCGGTCGAGCGTTTCGAGTGAGGCCTGCGGCCCCTGGAGCACCAGATTCTTGGTCATTGTGGTTCAGGCGAGGAGCTGTTTGATGGTCTGTTTTACCTGCGTCACGCGCGCTGCCAGGTCAGGCATGCTGGCGCTGATGCGCAGCTTGTCCTGGCCGGCCAGCTTGATGTGGCGGTTCTTCTGGATCAGGGTGATGATCTTGATCGGATCGATCGGCGGCTTTTCCATGAACTGAAGGTTCGCCGCTTCGTCGTGGGCGTCGATCTTGACGATGCCGACCGCCTTCGCCGCGATGCGCAGGCGGTGGGTCTCGATCAGCGCCTTCACCGGCTCGGTCAGTTTGCCGAAGCGGTCGATCAGCTCTTCCTGCATGCCGTCGATCTTGTCCTGGCTTTCGCAGTTGGCCAGGCGTTTATAGATCGACAGGCGCTCGTGCACGTCGCCGCAGTAGTCCGACGGCAGCAGGGCCGGCACGTGCAGGTTGATCTCGGTGGTGCTTGATAACGGCGCGGCCAGGTCCGGCTCCTTGCCCGCTTTCAGAGACCGCACCGCTTCATTGAGCATGTCCGAATACAGCTGGAAACCGATCTCCAGCATCTCGCCCGACTGGTTCTCGCCCAGCACCTCGCCGGCGCCGCGGATTTCCAGGTCGTGCATGGCGAGATAGAAGCCGCTGCCCAGTTCTTCCATCGCCTGGATCGCATCCAGCCGGCGCTGCGCCTGCTTGGTCAGGGTCTGTACATCGCTGACCAGCAGGTAGGCATAGGCCTGGTGGTGCGAACGGCCCACGCGGCCGCGCAGCTGGTGCAGCTGGGCCAGGCCGAAGCGGTCGGCGCGGTGCATGATGATGGTGTTCGCGGTCGGCACGTCGATGCCGGTCTCGATGATGGTGGTGCACAGCAGGATGTTGAAGCGCTGGGCCACGAAGTCGCGCATCACCTTTTCCAAATCGCGCTCGTGCATCTGGCCGTGGGCCACGCCGATGCGCGCTTCCGGCAGCAGTTCCGCCAGCATGGCGCGGCGGTTCTCGATGGTCTCGACTTCGTTGTGCAGGAAGTAGATCTGGCCGCCGCGTTTCAGCTCACGCAAACAAGCTTCGCGGATCACGGAGCCGTCCTCGCTGCGCACGAAGGTCTTGATCGCCAGGCGCTTCTGTGGCGCGGTGGCGATGATCGAGAAGTCGCGCAGACCTTCGAGCGCCATGCCCAGCGTGCGCGGGATCGGGGTCGCGGTCAGCGTCAAGACGTCGACCTCGGCGCGGAGGGCTTTGAGCGCTTCCTTCTGGCGTACGCCGAAGCGGTGTTCCTCGTCGATGATGACGAGCCCTAAGCGCGTGAACTTTACGTCCGGAGACAGCAATTTATGCGTGCCGATCACGATGTCGAGGGTACCGTCGGCCATGCCCTTGATCGCGTTGTTGATCTCCTTGCCGGTGCGGAAGCGCGACAGCTCGGCGATCTTCACCGGCCAGTCGGCGAAGCGGTCGGCGAAGGTCTGTGCATGCTGCTCGGCCAGCAGGGTGGTCGGGGCCAGGATCGCGACCTGCTTGCCGCCCATGACCGCAATGAAGGCGGCGCGCAGCGCAACCTCGGTCTTGCCGAAGCCGACGTCGCCGCACACCAGGCGGTCCATCGGACGGCCCGAGGTCATGTCCTTGATGACGTTGTGGATGGCTTCCGCCTGGTCCGGGGTCTCGTCGAAGCCGAAGCTGCCGGCGAAGTTCTCGTAGTCGATGTTCGAGTATTCGAAGGAGTGGCCCTGGCGCGCGGCGCGCCGTGCATACAGGTTGAGCAGCTCGGCGGCGGTGTCGCGCACCTGCTCGGCGGCCTTTCTCTTGGCCTTGTCCCACTGGCCGGAACCGAGCGAATGCAGCGGCGCGTCTTCCGGCGAGGTGCCGGAGTAGCGCGAGATCACGTGTAGCTGCGAGACCGGGACGTACAACTTGGTCTCCTTGGCGTATTCCAGGTGCAGGAACTCGGTTTCGCCTTCGCCCAGGTCCATGCTCATCAGGCCCATGTAGCGGCCGATGCCGTGGTTGATGTGCACCACCGGATCGCCGATCTTCAGCTCCGACAGGTCGCGCACCATCGACTCGACCTGGCTGGTCGCTTCCTGCTTCTTCTTGCCGGCGCGCCGGCCAGAGCCCGCATACAGCTCGGTCTCGGTGATGAACACCAGGTTGCCGGCGGCGTCTTCGCTCAGCTCGAAACCGGCCTGCAGCGGGGCCACGCCCAGCGCCAGCTTGGCGCTGCTGGCCTTGAAACCCTCGAAGCCTTCGACCGGCGCCAGTTCCAGTCCGTACTCGTGGAAGTACTGCTGCAAGGTCTCGCGGCGTCCGGCCGAATCGGCGGCGATCATCACGCGCGTGTCGGTGCGCAGGAGATACGCGCGCAGATTGGTGAGCGGGTCGTCCAGGCGGCGGTTGACCGAGATGTCGGGCAGTGGCGCGGACACTTCGGAAGCCGGTAGCGAAGGATCGCGCGCGATGGTCCAGCGGCCGTGTGGTTTGGCGCAGGTGAAGAACTGCTCGGCGCCCAGGAACAGTTCGCGTGGCTCGAGGATCGGGCGTTCGCGATCGCTTTTCAGGAATTTGTAGCGCGACTCGGTATCGAGCCAGAAGCGCTGGATCGCGGCGTCGATGTCGCCCACCATCGCCAGCATCGCGCCTTCCGGCAGGTAGTCGAACAGGTTCGCGGTCTCTTCAAAGAAGAGCGGCAGGTAGTACTCGATGCCGGCCGAGGCGATGCCATTGCCGATGTCGCGGTAGATCGGCGAGCGCGATGGGTCGCCCTCGAAGCGCTCGCGCCAGCGGCCGCGGAAGGCGCTCCTCGCCGGCTCGTCCATCGGGAATTCGCGGCCCGGCAGCAGGCGCACTTCGCGCACCGGGTACAGCGAACGCTGGGTATCGGCGTCAAACGTGCGAATGGTCTCGATCTCGTCGCCGAACAGGTCGAGCCGGTAGGGCAGGGCGGAGCCCATCGGGAACAGGTCGATCAGGCCGCCGCGCACCGAGTATTCACCGGGCGACATCACCTGCGACACGTGGGTGTAGCCGGCCAGCGTCAGCTGGGCCTTGAGCTTGGCCTCATCCAGGCGTTCGCCCTGGCGGAAGAAGAAGGTGTAGGCTGCCAAAAACGACGGCGGGGCCAGGCGCACCAGCGCGGTGGTGGCCGGCACCACCAGCACGTCGCACTGGCCGTTGCGGATCTCGTGCAGGGTCGCCAGGCGTTCGGAGACCAGGTCCTGGTGCGGCGAGAAGGCGTCATAGGGCAGGGTTTCCCAGTCCGGCAGCAGGTGGCAGGACAGTTTGCCGTCGGCGAACCAGGGGATCTCGTCGAGCAGGCGCTGGCCGTCGCTGGCATTGGCGACGATGACGGTGAGCATCCGCTTGTCGGCTTTCAGTGCAAGCGCGGCGAGAGCGAGCGCGTAGGCATCGCTCGAGCCGTGCAGCGCCGGCAGGGCAAAACGGGTTCCTGGCTTGGGAAGATTTTTCTTGAGATCGAAGGGCATCGAGTGCGCAGTGACGTTCGCAACAGTGGCTGACCATTATAGACGAACGGGCTACACGACGCCGGGCAGGACGCGCGGCGAAGCTGGACTGGATACGAGGATGAGCATGAGGAGTGCACAGAAGCATTTTTCCGACCCGCGCGCGGTCGCGCACTACCTGGACGGGCCGCCGAAATTGGTGCCGGGCTTCGGCGATTTGCACCGCATGGCGCAGGTGCTGCTGGCCGAGCGCGCGCCATTTGACGCGCGGGTGCTGGTGCTGGGCGCGGGCGGCGGGCTGGAACTGCAGGCCTTCGCGGAGGCCCGGCCGGGGTGGATTTTCGACGGGGTTGATCCCTCGGCCGAGATGCTGGAACTGGCGCTGGATACCGTGGGCGAGCATGCGTCGCGGGTGGCGCTGCACGAAGGTTATGTGGACGCGGCGCCGGACGGGCCCTTCGATGCGGCGGTGTGCCTGCTGACGATGCATTTCATGGCGGCGTGCGAACGGCGGCATGCGTTGCGGGAGATCCGCCGGCGGCTGCATCGCGGCGCGCCCTTCGTGGTGGCGCACATGAGTTTCGGGCAGGAAGAGGATGAGCGGGCGTTGTGGCTGGCGCGGGATGAGGCGTATGCGGTGGCGTCGGGGGCCGGTGCGGAGGAGGCGCGGCATCGGCGCGAGGTGATCGAACGGGTGATGCCGGTGCTGGCGCCGGAGCAGGATGAGGCGCTGCTGCGTGAAGAGGGTTTTAAGGAGGTCAGCTTGTTCTACGCGGCGGGAGTGTTCCGCGGGTGGATCGGATACGCGTAATCCCGCAGGGTTTGAACGCGTGGGCGGACCGCCCACCCTACGATTCGCCTAACTTTTCGAAGATGCGACGCTCAACGGCCGGGAGGGCTTCGATCGCTTCCACCGCCTCTTCGACGCCGGCTTCGCTGAGCACCTGCAAGGTCGCCAGCCGATCCCCGACCCGCAGCGCCTGCGCCAGCGGCGAGCCTTCGTGCAGGATCGCCGCACTCACCGGCGGCGGCAATTCCCACTGCTGCGCAATGCGCGCCGATAGCACGCGCGCATGGCCACGCAAGGCGTGGACAAATTCATCGGACTGCGGCAACCGGCCCGCAGCATCGACCTGGTCGATCAGGCGCAGCGCCACCACCAGGCCGACGTTCTGCATCAGGCCCGCGAGGCAGGCTTCGAAGGCGTCCGCCCCCAGGCTTGGCGCGGCCAGGCTAGCGGCGAGCGCGGATTTCTCGGCGTGTTTCCAGAGCTGGGGCGAGGCCTGGCGCGCCAGGCGGCCGGTCTGGGCGCTGATCACGGGGCGGAAAGCGACCCGCGCCAGCAGCATGCGCAGGCCGTTCTGCCCGAGCAGCATGACTGCGCCTTCGATGGTGCGCACCGGCGCCGTCGGACGGTACCAGGGACTGTTCACTTCGCGGATCACCTCGGCCACCAGGGTCACGTCCTGCGCCACCTGGCGCGCCAGTTCGGTGGCGGAAGTCCCTTCTTCGCGCAGGCTGCGCAGTAATTGGGGCACCACGGCCGGCACCCGCGGCACCAGTTCGGCCGCGTCATCGGGCTGGCGCGCCAGCTTCGCCAGTTCGTCGAGGATCAACGCATCCTTCGTTTCGCCGACATGCGCGACCGGGCCGGAGAGCCAGCGGTGGAAGGCCAGGTCGAGGTCGAACGGCGCCGGCGCGGCCGGCTGGGCGGCCGGGATGGGAGTGGCGGGTGTGTAGTCGGCGGCGGCAGTGGCGCCGCCGAACCAGCGGGCGAACCAGTTTTTCATGATGAGTGGGAGAACATGCAGGCAGCATGATTCTACCGGAGCGGCGCCCGCCGCGTCGCCGGATCGCCGCTCAGCGGCCGGCGCCAGAGGTCGACGAATTCGTGGTGGTCGAATTGGTCGCTGGCGGCGTGGTAGTGGTGGAGGAGCCGGTAGTGCTGTTGCCGGTCGCGGCGTCGCTGTTGGTGGTGCCGGTATTGGTGCCGCTGGCGCCCGAGCCGCTGGTGGTGCCGGTGGCGCCGGTGCTGCCCGAACTCATCGAGCTGTCGGTGCCGGTCGTGCTGCAGGCCGCCAGGGACAGGGCGAACAGCAGCGCGCCATAGGAAGTGGTCTTCATGGGGATTCTCCTCGTGTGGATGGGTTGTTCCATCATGCGAGGCCGCAAATCGGCGGGAAATAGGATCACCACCTCACCCCGCGTAGGATGAAGCGTACATACTACGCAGTGGCGCCGTCAGGCAGGCAGCGCTTCCTCGTGGCTGGCCAGCCAGGCCAGCAGCTCGTGAGAGGGCAGCGGGCGGCTGAACAGATAGCCTTGACCCTTGGCGCAACGTAGCGCGCGCACCACATCGGCTTGCGATTCGGTCTCGATGCCTTCGGCGACCGTCTTCATGCCCAGGCTTTGCGCCACCTTGACGGTCGCTTCGATCAGCACCCGGTGGTGGGCGCTGGTGTCCGACTGGCTCACGAAAGAGCGGTCGATCTTGACCGTGTCCACCGGCAGCAGGTGCAGGCTCGAGAGCGACGAGTAGCCGGTGCCGAAGTCGTCCAGGGCCAGCTGGATGCCGAGCGCCTTGAGTTCGTGCAGGCGCGCCTGGATGTCCTGGTCCTGGGCCGCCAGGC
>Ga0265780_10008587_pt1 | contig 12393 bp, 12 predicted proteins | sample P1T30metagenome_FD_192432 | JGI IMG/M metagenome (GOLD analysis project Ga0265780, IMG submission 192432) | Plant litter microbial communities from East Loma Ridge, Irvine, California - P1 T30 | ecosystem: Environmental > Terrestrial > Plant litter > Unclassified | place: USA: California... | reverse complement strand
AACTTGCGCGTTGCGCTGTCTTGCAAGATCCAGCCTTCGGTCCATCTGTTTCTCTGCCAATGCTAGGCGATATGACAAGAGACGAGCCTTCTATCAGCTTTGCTAGTCCGAGAAACACAGCTGAGAACTCACCTGCTCAACTTTCCCTCTCAACTCTTCGATCATTTCCGTCACGCTCTCCTCGCCTTTGGGCAGATTTGCCACATACTCCCCTCTATCAAAATCCATTCCATTTTGCCATGGCTGAGTGTCAGCTCGTCCATCACGTTGATATCAAAAGCTTACTAAGACCAGCTCCAAATCTTTCTGGAAATCAAATGCGTTTCTCAGTGTCCATGCTGTGAACTTGTCGAATGCTTTGTCGATATGCGAGTCCATCAGTGTTTCCAGCTGGAATGAACCCTGCCTATTAGCTACCGCTTCCACACCTAAATATCAGTGACACACGATATCAATCTCCCTCTCCAGCTCAGTCCCACCATCCTGCCTATCTGCTATCGCCCTCGCCCAATTCTCGACGGTTCCCACAGTATTTGTGACTCGCGTACGAGCATCCTCCTCAATCTTCAACAAATGCCCAGCAGCCGAGAATCCAGTCAACTACTCCATCAGTACTGCATTGATCGCCCAAAACAAGGACGGACCTCATGTACAACAGCCTCCCTTTCCTCCTGAACTAATGTTGTTTTGGCGCGTTTATTCGGCTGAAAATCGGGAGTAAGGTTTTCTGGGATGTTTGGAGGTGGTAATGCATCCAAAGTGACTTTGCTGGATGATGCGATTGGTTGTTGCTGTTTGTTCCTTGCTGATGCTGATTTACGGGGCGGCATTGTATATTGAATCAGACAGTATTGTAAAGGTGCTCTACGTTGTTTACGTCCCTTGACGCGTCTAAGGATGGATGGCGGAGTGATAAGGAGTGGGTAAAAGATGACGTGTCATGCATTTATCCGGGGTAACTTATATCTCCAAGTGTATTCTAATCAACTGATACTATCTGCTACTACTGCTCGTGACTACCCTCATTTCTCTTCCTTAACTCTATTCAAGCACCCCCAGACATATACAACATACCCTGTAGTTCGATCAGTGGGATAGCTTGCATTACAACTCGCGACATCCCTGTAACCACGTTGAGCTCAGATGAGGATCACCAAGCCATCATGGGTAGTACATGCGAGTACGTCCATCTCTGCTCAAAGGCTTGTTGGAGGAAGCGGAACGGCGTCAAGAGCTTCAAACTGATATGATCAGATGAGAAGAATACCAAATGCCCCATTTACAGTTTGTCCGTCCATCCAGACGGTACTCGTTTAGCAACAGGGGGTTTAGGTATGTTCGCCTCGACTGCTGGCAGCAGAGACTGACGTGCAAGATCACAAGGTCAAAATATGGTCGACATTACCAATACTGGACGAGACCGAGGATACCGAGGCGATTCCAAAGCTGCTGTGCACCATGAATACCCATAGTGGTATGCCAGCTTGGATATGTGTGAGGAAGGAGAACTGACTCTCAGGGTCGGTATTGGCAGTGCGATGGTCGCACGACGGGAGATATTTGGCCAGCGGATCAGATGATCAAGTTGTTGTGATTTGGGGAATAGACCCGTATGTCACTGTTTCAGCGTGTTGGAGGGCGAATCTGATCTGATAGGGAAGCAGGCGGAAAGGTTTGGGGCAGTGATATCGTCAATGTCGAAAATTGGAAGCCTTTAAAACGTCTTGTTGGACATACCTCAGGTCAGCATCATCAATGTCGATGATACCGGTGCTGATCGACAGATATCATCGACGTCGCCTGGTCAAGGGATGATGCTATGTTAGCCTCGGTGGGACTGGATAACAGTATATGGATATGGGACGGAGCCTCAGGTGGTAAGCTAGCATCAATTACCTGGATACGAGGGCTAACCAGGTAGAACGTATACACCGCATAAATGGACATGAGGGCTTCGTCAAGGGAGTCACCTGGGATCCAGTCGGAAATTACCTCGCTACACAGGTGAGTGATGGTCTGGATGGAATGTGCTAAATTCAGTCGGATGACAAGAGTGTGAGAATCTGGAACACCGAGACATGGCAGCTTGAGCACAAGATCACTGGACCGTTCGAGAGTTCACCATCGAGCACTTTCTTCCGTCGCCTGAGGTGCGTTACTCAAGATCACTCCAAGGGTATAGCTAAGATCTCAGTTGGTCTCCTGATGGAGCTTTTATCGCTGCGAGCAATGCAATGAACGGTCCGGTCTTTGTTGGAGCTGTGATCGAGAGGGAGTTTTGGGGATCAGATGTCTCCTTCGTAGGGCACGCCAACACCATCCAAGTAGCTGTAAGTGAGAGTGTACACGTGCGATCGTCAACTGATTCCAAGGCGTTCAACCCTCGCCTATTCTTCCTTCCCAACGGCGAAAAGACACGAGCAACAGCATCAACGGTCCTCGCTCTAGGTTCAAATGATTTCAGTATTTCAATCTGGCGAAATATCCTCCATAAACCCATTGTCGTCCTGAAGGAGGTGTTCGGACGTAATCTCATGGATCTCTGCTGGTCACAAGACGGTCTCCATCTCTACGGATGCTCCGAAGATGGGACAATATGTGCGGTCGAGTTCGATCCGGAAGAATTTCCCGATAGAGACGAGATGGAGACTACAGATAAGATTATTGAATAGTTCGGGTACACGTCCAAACGCCAACCTCGACGTGCACCCCGGCCACAGCCTGTCATTCAAGAAATCGGCTTTGGAGCAACAACCTCACAGGCTACTAGCAAGGTCAACACGATACAACCCAGGAAGAACAGGAACGGAGATAACCGTCGCTTGATCTCTAGGACGGCGGAAGGAAAGGCGCAAAACAACACCAATCAATCGACATCGCTCAATAATCGAGACGCATTCGCAGCACCCGAACAGAGCTCGAATTCGTCAGGTCAAAGTCGAGCTGATATGCTCCGAGACGCACCTAATCGATCAGACTTTGGGAACGGAGTCAATCAGCTCGAAGCGAGGGGATCAAAGAGAAAGGCAATTACACTCGGCGAGAGCTCATCAGGACGAAGTATGGCCTCGTCTAAACCTAGGATATCACCGGAAGTCAAAGAGCTTCGAGCACCTCGAGTCCCTGCGTCTGGGGGCTCAGGATTATCCAGTGGAAAAATGCTCGGTACACCTCAAATCCAGAGTGTTCTACGAGCCAAACCCACCACAGGAACGGATGAATACTACATGGAAGCGGAGAATGCTGAAACACCTGCGGGAAGCAATAAAGTCACGTTCATTGAGGATGGTGAGGTTATCTGGCTGGATTACCTGCCGACCGCGATACTCGCCATGGCGATCAGTGAGAGCTTTTGTGCAGTCGCTTGCGAGGATGGTAACCTTCTTTTGTATAGTCATACCAGTCGACAGTAAGCCTCGTGAAGTGCAACCTGTATTTGAGCTGACTCTCAGTCTACTTAACGTCAAGCTCGAATCACCTTGCTACGCCCTTTCAGCACGAGGCAAATACTTGTTTGTCGTCACCACGAACTGTCATGCTCGAGTCTACGATGTTCCATCCGGCTTGGCAGTCTCTTCGGGCTCGATCGCTCATCTCGTCGAACCCGATATCGAGCATATCGATATAAGCCCATTTGGTACACCTGTAGTCATTACCACCGATTCCTCAGCATACGCATACGATATTCGATTGCAGAGCTGGGTACCAATCTGCGATAAATCTCACCTCAGTCACCATACCGCAACTCGCGGTGGTATTATTGGTCCATTATCGGATTTCGAGCAGAAATGTAGATCGTCATTGAAGAATGTGATGAATGGCAAGAACGCAAAACCGGAATGGTGGGATGAAACCCAGCAAATGGGTTTACTGGATATGAGGCTACGTGCTTCGGTATTGCTGGGCTCAAAGGAGGAGTATAGGCATTGGTTGTTGCAGTACGCGACTTTCCTGGGCGAGCAGGAGTTCACGCCTACAGCTGAGGAATTACTCAAGGAACTCATTGGACCAGTGTATAGGTAAGCTGTCGCATTTTCTCTCACTCAGTGAGAGTCACATCTGATCCCTAGTCATCCTGGAAAAGACTCCGCTTGGGATCCGGTCGTACTAGGCTACAAGAAACGAGACTTGGCAATGACCTTTTCAACTACATTGCGTATGTACAGTTATTCAAAGATAGAGGCGATGCTAACATGCAGTACGAGCAAATCAGGCGATGTCAGGCTTAGTGGGGCGATATCAAGCCATACTTCAAGCAATCGCAGATGAAGAGAGCGATATCTGATGAATGGACTTTGACGGACGACAGACTTGTTATCGCATCCAGGCAATTTGTATAGTATACATGACCCATCATCACGACCTTCTAGTATGCAAACCATGCTGGTGAGTTGGAGGAGGTCTGTGCTTTTTTCACCGCTCGGACCTTCGGTGACTTGCTTTTGGTTTCTCCTCCTCTCGCTTCACTTCCTATTCTACCTTTCTTCAATACTCAACAGTGACACCATATCTCATACCTCTCTTACATTTCCTATAACCAACATATCCGTTCAGACATCTAGATTCGACCGAAATGGGCGGCAAAACATTCGGTGTTGAAGCCCGTCGACTCGACTCCACTCAACATGCTGCGCTCTTCAGGTATGTGCAAAACCAACTCAGCCCATTCACACCATTTGGACTGAGGACAACCCGATCTCCAGCCGACAAGACGACACACGGTGACCTGGACGTGATGATTGGTAGTTATGCGAATGGACCGGGGTTCAAATATCAGTTCGCTGGTGTAGCGAGCGAATATGCGAATATTTCTCATATCGATTACGCCAAGTGGTGTAGGATGGCCAGTACGGTGGATTATCAGTGGACTGAGCAGGAGCTCAAGGATTGGATCAGAGACGTAGCGAGGGCATTAGGAGCCGTTGTCTGGCAGAAACATCGGATCGGAGCGATATTTGCTGTACCATGTCGCGTCATTGGTGATCTGTCGTTAGAAGCGGGCCGTAATGAGGTCAGTCCTTTACTTATTCATCGTTATATGAGATGCTAACGTCGATAGTGCTATCAGGTAGACCTGAACATCGTCCTACCCGACCGCCTGGACTTTGGCTTGTTCATCCTTTCATACGGTATCACACCCCTATTCGTCAACCAGGTTATCAAACAACTTTCGCCTTCGTTCAAGATCCATCATGAACATTTGGTGATTCATCATTCACCATACCCGGGCGAACCGGGAATATCGGTAGAATTGACAGGTAACGCCAACAAGCTCCTCGAATGGCTAGGACTGGACTATGATCGATGGCAGCGGGGTTTTGCTGCGCAAGCAGACTATCAACAATGGCTAGCTGGGATGTCTCAAAAAGCCGATGACTGGGAATTGGACGAGAAGATGAGGGGAAGTAGGATCGCTTTGGGTTGGGCTAGACTGGTCGATCAGGTGACCGCGATCAAGGATACAGCGGGACATCAAAAGGAAAGGATCCAAAAACTCGAAGATTTCAGGGAATGGCTGCGGAGCATCAAGTACTCGGAATTGGTCAAAACCCCAGATCACGAAGAGGTGACGTCGAATCAAGCAACAACAGAGCTGCCGGTAGCTACTCATAAACGAATCGTGATCAGGACAGAAGTCACTCTCGATATCAATCTGATTACTGGCGAGACAACCCAGGAAGGTTCTACCACTACCATCATCCAGCCACATACCGAAAAGACAAATAAACTCACCATCCATCCCCGAGCACTTGACGATTACGCAATCGAAACCCTACGATATTTCGGTAAATTGGAGGCATATGAACGTATTCTAGCGGAGAGGAGCATCGAGGTGGAGGTCAAGGTTGAGAACAGGAAAAGGAAGGAGCAGAATCGGGAGTTTGGCTTGGACCATGATAGTAAAGCCGCTAGGGATGTTAAGAGGGCTGAGGGCAGGTGGATCTGAGTGGTACTGATATATATTGACTCCTGACTATACCATTGGTTCTCTTGCGTGACGTGTCTATTCATGACATTATCTCCTTTCTGGCGAGATCCTTTCATCAACGTTTAAGAGTCCGACGCTACAGCGCTCGCCCGGCTGACACATAAGAACGAGCCTCAGAGTTGCTCTTGGTCTTCTTCCTTCTTACATATCCCTGCCCACCCTTTGAATTGATAGATTTCAGCTACCAATCTCATTTCAACTGTCACAAATCCTCTGTCGTCATGAATAACGGTCAAGACAGCCAGTTCTCGCAGACTGAGTCTGAGGCGTCAGACAACTGGCGAAATCAATGGTTGAGACCTCAGAATATTGACAGTAATCCGTCGCGCCCGTTTCAAAGCGCACAGGAACCCCATCCAGGGGAAGTCAGAGATTCTACACATGTGAATACAACTGTAGCGGCACTTGGCCAAGCTGACGCATAGTACTTGCAGCAATTTTCCTTTGGGGGCATGTGGAGTCATCCGGAAGACTTTGACCACCACACAGAGTCTGCTGGTGGAAGACGGGACCTCACGATGGGAGAGCCCACCTTTGACGTCGACAATCACGCCACAGAGGTCAAGTCCAGATCCAGGTCTCAATCAACCCAGAAGAAAAGGACTCCGCAAGCAAGGAATACGGCATGCGTCAGCTGCAACTCCCGCAGGATCAAGTGCGACAAAAGTGGAAATTTCCAGGGGAAGCATGCACGGCGTGCTCGAAGTCCTCTACACAGTCAACTACTCGACAGCTTACATCAAAAACCCGAGCGCGCCTGATGAGCGACGAAGCTTGGAAGTACCCGACAACTTCGCCCAATATGCCGAAGGGATTCCTTCTACCTTTCACCAACGCACTATGCCAGACCCTCCTCCCCGAAAGCTGGTGTACCTGCAGCCCAAGCCGTCATTGGTGGCGCATGGAGCTGGCGAAGTCGGTGGCGCTGGGTCTTCAGTGGGCCATCCGTATCAAACCCTACCGCTTACTTTGCCATCGACTACTGGCGAAGCCTTCTTTCCCGCGGTCCCCAACAGCTCCTCCGCCTCTGTCACACTTCCGCATCCCGGATCGTTCTACAGCGATGTATTCGATGCATCAATGGAACGGAACGCACCAAATGATGATGTCTGGAGGAAATAGAGAACTGTTTGTTATCTCTGATGGTTGAAGCGGTCTTAATGTGAATTTTGGAGATTTGTGGTAGACGTAGTGTACTGTACAGTATATAGCCCAAATCAGTTGAGTGTGTGTGTGCATAAATTGTGGCGTGATACGAGCCTTCTCTCTCGCCATTGGGGCTCTAGCTTTTGCCGTCAGATCACCGTCCAGTCTCTACGGTATTCGGCCTCTGTCTGATGGATATATCCTAACGGTCTGAGCATCTTGTGAGCTGGGATACGAACGACACTGCTCACAATTCTACCGTCACGGCGAGCGCCCAGCTTACCGGTCCTTCAAAAGGGGGTCAGGACACATTTGAGCAAAACGGGGCATTTTTGCCGCTGGTTGGTACAATGTACAGGACATACTGTCATGAGTATCCAATACTGAAAACAGATAGGTCGTCCATCTCCACACATCACTGAGCTCTTTTGATGAGACCGTCATGTAGTACTATTGACAATCCACATCTGCGTCCTTTGTGTTGTAACCCCTAAATACCCTCAGTACCTTTCATCTTGAATTTGAGCTGCGCTGCCTTCACAATAGCAACGCACTCAGCCCTATCTTCATCATTTACTCACTTTCTTTGACCCCAATCACCGCCACCGACTTTACGCACCAGCTGACCGATAATATCTGCTACATTCGCCAATGTCGAACCCGAACTCTTTACCCGACGACATTCATTCTACTGGCTCTAGACTTGGCTCACTCACCCATTCGAGTGGTCCTACATTCTCAGTAAGCTTACCGGCAATTTGGAAAGTAGCTGACTCCCAGACAAGGTTACGAGGACCCAGACAACCGAGCTCGAAAGTGTGTAGCTCGTGCAGGACAGACAAGACAAAGTGCGATGGCCAATCGACCTGTCGCAATTGTCAAAGAAAACAAAGAACTTGCGAATATGGCTTTGTGCCCCGAGCCCGAGCCCCAGCCCAATGATCCATTAAATCCTGCGTCTCATGTCGTTACAGCCACAAGACATGCGACAGAGCGAAACCTTGCGGACGATGTTCACAATACCGCCTCATTTGCAGTTTGGACGATCAGAGTCATTCAACCGAGCCACTCTCTGGAGCCACAGCACAGGGGGAGACCTCAGTGGCGCACCCTTCTTTATCCGACATCCAGCCCAGCACCCGGTCAATTGACGATTTGAGCCATCAATGCGACAACCTTCCGTCCTCTTCGACCGCCGGCGATGGGGCTATTTCCGACACCGAAATGGAAGAACCCCTCGGAAATATCGACCAAATGTTGAAAGAATGCCTGGAGTACTGCGATGTTTGATGCAGCAGATACATGTGGGGAAGAGGGAAGGAGCTAGGATCAATGCAGATTTGATAGCCAGGCGAGCAAGAGCGGCATGCATTACTACTATGGTCGTCTTATGGTCGACTTGTGTCCTTGATGTCAACATCTCGGTCTGAGATGTCCACAGCCGATTGACTGCGTGGCGTTGACTCAAGAGTGATACTTGTTATTCACCTGTCAACTGCTTAGCACTTGTTTGAACTTTATAAGCAATCAACAAGAGGAAGATCTATGGCAGCTCGAAGTATGACACTCACTTTCATGATCCTCAAAGGGGAAGGAGGAATAAAATCCAATGGATGGGTCATAACACAGTGGAATAGAGACGTGCCGATCAGAGACAAGGACTCATTCGAAGTTAAATGGTTGCGCCCTCCATCCAAAGATCTCGGACAATTACGGATCGTCGAGCATACGTTTCAGTCCTGTCTAAAATGATAAGTTACATCTCAGATCGGAATACACGAGCACCTACATGATGCTCTCTGAGGATTTCTACGATCGCTGATCACCTATTGTGCATCTTCTCTGTTCACGTGCCAATGCGAAAGACACACATATACCCACCAAGAAGAGTCTTCAAGAGCTAGTTCCCTAGATCAATGGTGCATCAATTGTGTCCCTGAGTAGAAAGCAGTCACTCATAGAAGCGCATGACGTACTCCGTACGGACGACCGACCTGCTTCATTGGCCCAGGAGAGTATGGTGTAGTCGACAGGGCTCATCATTCGGTGTGCTCACGTTTGTTCTGATATCAGGCTCACTGCTTAATTCAGGTGGATTGCCTGACCTCGAAATTGCAGCACGAGTCTGTCCTAAGCTAACTGTGACGTCGTTGCAAGGTGGCTTTTCAGATACGCGAGAGTGGTCAAAGGATCTCAACTCAAGTGTTGTTACATAGAATGCTTGATCTGGACGAAGAAACCAATCGGTGCAGGAAGATTGGTCTCCTCAAACCTCATGGCTGCCGAGTTCACCGAAGTCCACGAGGGTGGCCTCGTAGCCAGCATGTCCTCCCATGGCCCCTCAGCCTTTGTGGCAACACTTCGCCACAATTGGTCCAGCCACGTGAAAAGCGCGTCGCGTTGAAATGCTCATGTCGAATCCAAAATTCAAGCAATAACTATCCAGCTATGAGGTAAGTCATGAGCATACTCAGCGCCCAGCGCCCGCTATCAGTTCTTGAAATACTGACCTTACAGTCCGCCATCACCGACATTATCAGATTCAGCCATTCTCGACTCGCTAGAGGATTCAGAGGTTTTTAATCTCGATAGTCAGAGGGAGAGACGTATAGAGCAATTACAAGCGGAAGTCAAGAAGATTCAGAGTCTTGCGAGCGATTCTGATGGTGGATATGGAGATGTTCAGACGTTCAAAGACGAGAAGAGGCTGGTGGAGAGGATTGCGTGAGTGGAATACCTTGGAGTAGGAGCTGATGGGCAGGAAAGAACAATTCGTCTTGATCCATTTCTTTCATCCTGATTTCCATCGCTGTCAGATTATGGACGCTCGTTTATCGGTGAGCTAAGCCGATGGACTCTAAGGATTAAAGCTAATATGAATAGGAGATCGCACCTAAATACCGTCATACGTTATTCGTTCGAGCTTCAGTAGCGGATTCCCTATTCCTAGTCGCCAAATTCGAAGTCAAGGTATTGCCTTGCGTCATGAGCTTTGTCAATGGGAAATGTGTAGACAGGTGAGCAGCCATTCAGAACGCCATATCAGACGGCTGACGAAAGGTTGATTGGATTCGAGGAGTTTGGAAACAGCGATGTATTCACGGCCAAAGCTCTCGAGTTCAGACTACAAATCTCTGGTATGTCGCCTGCTCCTGCTTCGCGGTCTCTACTGATATACCAGGGGTCCTGCCAAGTGGTGACCTATCCTTATCGAATGCCCTACCCACCGCCATGACACGCAAAACAACCAAAAAAGACAAATATGACGATGATTCAGACGAGGAACGCTGGGGTGGAAAGACTGGAGCAAGATCAGGAAAGATGGGAATACGCAATGGATTCAGGACGACACGATATGATGATGACGATGACGAATAGACTACTTGTATGTATACATAACAACAGCTGAAAAGACAATACCTTAAACACCCCATCACTTCCGATCCCTCAACCTATTTGCCCATTTCTTCCCAGGCTGATTCGGGTCACTCATATTTGAGGTCCCCGCACGACTCATGGAAGGCCTTGGATCACTACTCTCGAGCCGTCGTGTTGGATCTGGGTTGAGTCGTTTAATCTGACTTGGAAGGGTGACATCAACGTTTCCCATACCCTCACTTCCTTTCCACCCTAGCCACTGACCCCATCCGCCATTCTCGGCCGCATGTCCAGCGCCAACACCGGCAGCACCACCGAGTGTCTCTTGTCGACCGGTCGGCGGGCGATTGGAATCAGTTCTGGACCGAGCAAAGGCTCGAGACGCCGGGGCTGGTGCCAAGCCGCCTCTCGGGATGATGGGCCGTTTGCTCGGATGGGGGATTAAGAGTGATTCACCGCGTGAAGACGCATCGGAGATAGACTGCATAGGCGCCCGGGCCTTAGGTGGTTTGGGTAGCCAGTCGTTCTGATCTTTCGAATCGTATACACTTTGCCTCGTGATCATGCGAGTTGTCGGTGGTTTCTCGGTAATGGTGGCTTTCCTCCTCGGCTTCCGATCACCAGGTGCTTTCATGGCCGATTTCAGGGGTTGATCCGAATCTTGGCGATGCGCCGGTGGTCTTCGCGTACGGCTCGATCCCTGCCTTCCCCCCATTTCAGGTGCTTTGCGTGCACCAAGTGCGGGAGGGGGCTGGGACGACATGGCTGATGTGACTCCATCGTAGGCGTACGGCAGGTCGCTCGAGGAGCGCTTCTGGGATGATTTGAGGGGTTTTCTATTCTGAAAATCGGGTAGGGCTGAATTATATGCGCTGGCGGGGGCGAGGTTTTCTGCAAGTCGCTGTTGCCTTCCAATATGCCTTGTCTTGCTTGGCTGACGATCGGAGGAATGGTATCCACTATCGTTGGATCGCGATTCCGGAGCAGGCGGAATCAGAGGGGTTTGCGATTCGTATGTCCCTTGCCGCGACGGGGGTATCCGAGTCGGATATAGAGGGATCATATTCTGGCGAGCTGATATATTAGGCATTAATCCAAGTACTCAGTTCAGTGACTCACCTGTTTCTTCCTTTGCCTTTTCTGACCTGATCTTCGCATTGGCTTCCTTGACTTTCGCCTGCCTTATTTCTTCCAATTCCTGTTCCCTTCTCAGATCGTCTTGCAACTTCATCTCATTCTCGAGCTTAGTTGCTTCAATCGCCCTATTCCGTAATGCCTCCAGCTTGGCAGCTTTATTGGTCATACTATCGAAAGTGGAAAATACGGAATCTTGAAACCGTTTCAAACTGCCTTTCCTTCCTGGGGATTTCCTCATAGATCCAGTGGGTAGACTTGTGGTAGGTGGTCCCAAGCCTAATGGATAATCGTCTCTACTGGATGTTGGCGTTTTTGTCGATTCTTGGCGTCGACGTTCTCTGTATCTGCTATCTTGCTTTTCATCTCGACGACGGCCCTTCGTAGCCTTGGTGGGTCTGGCGTAATATGATGAAGAGGCCGCCGATGAAAGGGTCTCGTCTGACGAATAGTTGTCTCTCCGCCGTCTTGGTCGTCTTCGCCTACTCCGCTTTATGGTCCCTCCATCCGAGACATCGTCATAACTCTCGCTCTCACTATCACTACTGTCGTATCTCTTTTTATTCTTTTTACCTCGTCCCCGTCCTCGTCGCCCTCCACCTCCCCCATCTCCACCATTCTGACCATACATCATTGGCATACCCCCCATTCCCATTCCCAGCCCCATTCCTAAACCTCCCATGCCCATGCCCATGCCTCCCATTCCCATACCCATACCACGGGGCATGATGTCATCTACATCCTTC
>Ga0265780_10008586_pt1 | contig 12393 bp, 9 predicted proteins | sample P1T30metagenome_FD_192432 | JGI IMG/M metagenome (GOLD analysis project Ga0265780, IMG submission 192432) | Plant litter microbial communities from East Loma Ridge, Irvine, California - P1 T30 | ecosystem: Environmental > Terrestrial > Plant litter > Unclassified | place: USA: California... | reverse complement strand
CCAGAATCAGGCTCACGGCGGCGGGCAAGTGGCACTGCGCGGGATGGTTGCGGCGCAAGTACCAGATGCAGCCAGCCAGTAGCACCTCGCCCGACTGAATCCAGAAGTTGCGCTGCTGGGCGGCCTTGGCATCGAGGTTGGTGATGATGGTGGTCGCGGCCTCGCGGGCAAAGCTGGCGGTGGCCAGCAGCGGCGGCGCGAGCGGGTTTACCCGGTGGCTGCGCGAGAGGTCGGTGAAGTTGACGAAGTAGGGCGTCACGGTGCCCCCGGCGTAGCTGCCGGCTACTTCCTCGGCCAGCGTGGGGAATTTGAAGTCATAGACGACGCCCGTTAGGCCCACGGCGCCCGCTTGCTGCAAAATGGGCTCAATAATGGACTTGCTTTTGCCGCTGCCCGCGCCGCCGGCTATGAAGGTGCCCCGAAAGGGGTTTCCTAGGCGCACATTCGGGCCTCTAGCGGCTCGCAAGCTGAACGTGAGGGGTTGGGCTCTCTTGGCCGCGTTGGAGGCGTCCTGGGGGCTAGAATAGGCGCGGTAGATATTCCACCCCACCCAAGCCAGCAGCAGCAGCGGGGCCAGGCTGCCGAGCCAATGCTGCAAGATGCCGGTGACCAGGAATAACCCCGTGAAACCTACCAAGGCATAAGCCGCCTCATCGGCCGCAATCGGACTCAATGTGGCGCGGTAGAGGCCCTGGGCTACTCGGGGCAAGACCTTTTGGAGCCCAAGCGCCACTAGATACGTCACCACGCCAAAAATCACGGCCCCCATCAAGACGGCCACCCAGTTAAAAAAGCTCGCCATAGCAGCACAAAGGAAAGTCGGGCTTAGGTACGGCCCGCTAGCCAAAGGTGCTTAAAACCCGGCAGTAAATCCAGGCACAAGACCGTATAAATAAGCACAACAACAATTTTTTATGCTATTGATTACTAATAATATATAGTTTTTAAAATGCGCGCAAATTACTGAGGTATAGCGGTTTGTTGTTTCTGTCTGGGCTGCGCCGCGCTAGCGATTCCGAGTTATCCACACCCTGAAAGCCTTTTTCCCTCGCGCGAAGCACAATTGTGTATTTTCTATTTGTAACCTATTTGTTATTTGAGGGGCTCACAAGCAATTAAAAATCAAAATGTTACGAGGTCGAAAGCTAACTTTTTATAAGCTAGAGCTAACTTTTTATAAGTGAAAGCTAACTTTTTATAAGCCAAATGAGCCTCGAAAGCTAACCTTTTATAAGTGAAAGGCTAACTTTTTATAAGCGAAAGCTAACCATATTTTAGAACTGTTAGTTAAAAAGGTTAGCTTTGAAAAATCATCGTATTTCCTCCCTTCTCAGGCCACTATGAATAAGGAATTAGAGGTACGTCAGGCTAACGCGCTGACCAATGCTCGCTATGAATACACCGAGACTCAGGCTAATATCTTCTTGGTACTGCTCTCCAAGCTACGCAAGGATTCTCCTGATGATGTATACCAAATATCAGTAACAGAACTGGAAAAGCTTACTGATAAAAGGTTAAATTATAAGCAGTTGAGAAACTCAACAGAGGAAATGATGGGGCGGGTTCATAAGGTCCACACGCACCATAATGGGAAAGAAGTTTTTAGGCAACTTGTCTTATTCAAGCGCATTGATTACATCTTAGGTACAGGCACTATTGAATTGGAATTCAACGAGTATGCTATCCCTTATCTATTTGACCTTAAGAACAACTTCACTTCCTTTCAAGTACAAGCAGCCCTGAATCTACCTAGCAAGCACGCGAAGCGTATCTATCAGATTTGCAGCCAGTGGAAGGATAAAGGGCAAACTAAGAAGGTTACTATACTGGATTTAAAAAAGACCTTAGGCTTAGCTGATGACAAGGGCAACGAGGAATACACCATCCTTGCCATGTTCAAAAAGAAGGTGCTCGATATAGCAGTAAAGCAAATCAATGAAAAGACCGACCTCCGTATTGACTACCAACTAGAAAAAGTAGGTCGGGCCTTTCAGAATATTTTCTTCACTGTCCAATCCCAGATTCCCGCTACTACAATACCCTTCGACTTGGTACCTGATGCAGCCTCTGACGCGCTTGGCATAACGTCGCACCAAGTTGAAAGCGCTGGCCGTCTACTCACACAATTGAGCATCACGACCCCCGAATTAGTAGCGCAAATTTTAGATAGTCCAGCACATGTTGCAGCCTGCAACAAGTTTGCCCACGACCTAAAAACTGGCAAACACGCTAAAGCGCATTCGCTCTCAGGATTATTGCTTACTGTCCTAGGGTTCAAGAAAGTCAGTAGTGGGCCGCTATTTGAGAAACCAACTAAGGTCAAATAGCCTTCCCTACTTCCCAAAAACCCGCTGCCAAAAACCCTTTTTAACTGGCTCAGGTACCGGCGTGGATACAGGTGGTGTTGCTAGCACTTCACTCGGCTCAGGTAACCGTTTTTGCAGTTCACCTAATTGCTCGCTTTGCGTAAGTAGCAGTTCCTCAATGCGTCCAATGCGCTGACTATTCATCTGACTAGTCAACGCATTCAGTACATCGTTCTGCTCTAACAAGCGGTGTTGAAGTTGCTGAATCGTTTGGTCACGCTCGGCTAGTTGCTGCTGTAGTAGAACTAGCTCTAGCTCCTGTTCCGGCTCACTAGCTACAAGGGAGGGAGCTTCTGCTGGCTCTTTGACTAATGAGTATTGGTCAGCTAAGAAGCTTTGACTAATCAGATAAGTGTTGCCCTTTGCTGTTGACTCAACCCGAATATGACTAGTCATTGCATGTTGCTTGACTAGTCGCCGGATAGTCTGTTCGGACTTATTTACGTGCTGGGCGGCCTGCTTAATCGTCAGAAAATCAGCGTTAACTTCCATATTGGCAATGACTAGTCAGAAGCCGCAATTTAAGGCCTTATCTGACTAGTCACGCAACACTTGACTAGTCAAGCCTTAAATTTTAGAGAACTAGTTAGTTATGCGCTGACTAGTCAAAAATAATTCATTGACTAGTCAGCCTGATTAGTCAGTTTTAGACTCAGCATTTCACCTATTATTCTCCTGCCGATGTGAAACGCTGGGATGTGCTGCACTTTCTCGACGTGGCAGTTTCTATTGAGGCACCGCCTATCCAAGTTGGGTTTATAACCTTTATTAAACGTGGGTTTAATAAAGGTTATAAGCTCGGCTGTTATTGAGCAACGGCCGCACAGCAGTTCAAAGGAACCCTAGGATACTTAAGAAAAACTCACGCCGCAACGTCGCCAAAATGTTCGCGCAGAACTTGGTTGATTTTCTCCTTGGTCAGGGGCTTAGTGAGGTAGCCCGCGATGGGCAGACCCTGCATCTGGGCCACATCATTGGGGTTAAGCGAGGTAGTAAGCATAATGATGACTACCGTCGGAGGCTCGATAACGGGCCGCTGCGTATAAGCTTGCAGAAACTCAAAGCCGTTCATACGCGGCATTTTCATGTCCAGCAGAATCAGCGCCGGGCAGGTGGGCGAGCTGGGCTGCGCACAGTGGGTATGCAGCTGGTTGAGGGCCTCCTGCCCATTAACCGCTACCAGGATGGTATCGGTAACGGCCAGGCGTTGCAGCAGGGTCTGATTGAGGTAGTTCGTGGTTTCGTCGTCATCGACGAGGAGGACACAGGAAAGAGCAGCCATGGGGGTAAACTGGTAAAAGCAGCAGGTATTAGGCCTTCGTGGGCGCACTAGTGGGCAAGTAAACAAAAAAGGTGGTGCCGCCCTCCGGCTGGCTGTGGACCTCAATGCGGCCCCCGGCGTTCTCGACCATCCGCTTGACCATGTAGAGGCCAATACCCGTGCCCTCCACGTGGCTATGAAAGCGCTGAAACAGGTTGAAGAGGCGGGGCAACTGGACCTCGTCTAACCCCAGGCCATTATCGTGCACTTCCAATATGGTGTAGCCCGGCCGCACATGGGCCTGCACATCAATATGGGGACGCCGGTCGGGGTGGCGGTACTTCAGCGCGTTGCTGAGCAGGTTATACACCACCGAGCGCAGGTTCTTTTCCGAAAAACGCACCAAGGGAAAGTTACTTACTTCAACCCGCAACTGGGCGTTGGTTTCGCGCAGTTGCGGGCCTAGGTCCAGGAGTACGTCCTCGACCACGGCGGCCAAATCGATGGAAACGGTGGCGCGGGTATGTTCCTTTTGCAGCTTCGTGACTTCGGTTAGGTGCTCGATGGTGCGCTTGAAGCGTTCTACCGCGCTCAGCATGCGCGTCAGCGTGGGGGCGATGTGCGGGGCCTGGGTCACGTCGGCCGGCAGGTCTTCGCGCAGCAGAAAGAGCAGGCCCTCGATATTACTGATGGGCGCTTTCAGGTCGTGCGAGGCGGTGTAGATGAAATTGTCCAGGTCGATATTGACGCGGGTGAGCTGCTGATTGCTGTCGCCCAGTTCTTCGTTGGTGGCTTGCAGCTCTCCGTTGATGGCGCTCAGTTCCTGGTTGAGGTGCTCGACCTGCTCGCGGGCCTGCACTTGGTCGGTGACGTCCACGGAGACGCACATGATGCCCGTGACGCGGCCCTCAGCCTCGCGCAAGGGGACGTAGGTGAAGTTATAATAGCCCGTTTCCCCGGCGCGATGGTGCGGCAGGTGCGCCGCCTGCTCTTGGGTCACGTACGCTTGGCCCGAGTGCCAGACCTGCGCGAGCAGCTCCCGGTAGCCCTGTTCCGCCAAGTCGGGTAGCAGGTCAAAGTACCGCTGACCCCGCACCTGGTCGGGCGGGCGGCCGAGCATCTCTCCCATGCTGGGGTTGACGACTTCAAAAACATACTCCGGCCCGCGCAACACGAAAATGGCGACCGGGGCCTGCTCAAACACTTCCCGCAATTGTTGCTGCTGGGCCTCGCGCTCCTGGCGGGCGAGCACCTGCTCGGTCACGTCGTTGGCATAGGTCACAAAGCCAGCAACCTGCCCGGCTTCGTTGCGCTGAGCCTGGAAGGTGAGGTCGAAGTAACTATCCTCGACGGGGCCGCCCTCGGTGCGGGCCAGCGGCACGAGTACCTCCCGGCCCTCGTAGGTTTCGCCCGTATCGTACACGTGGTGCAGAATAGCCATCAGCGGCTGGTCGGCTAGCTCAGGCAGCGCATCGACCAGGCGCTTACCCAGCAGCTCGCGGCTGGGGAACAGAGCCTGGTAGCCAGGGTTGACGAACTGGTACACCCACTCTGGCCCATCGAACATACAAATAGCCGCTGGGGTGCGCAGAAATAACTGCTCCCACTGCCCTTGCTGGCGCTCGGCGTGGGCGTGGGCGTGGGCGTGGGCGGCGCGTTCGCGGGCTTGACTTTCGCGCAGGGCCTCTTCCACCGGCGTGCGGGGCTGCTCGGCGGTGTCGGAGAAGCTGACCACCAGCAAGTCGCCGGCCCGGCGGGCGGTGAGCTGGAAATAGTTGTCGATGCCGTCAGCCTGGTAGTTTACGTCGTAGCGGCTCGCCTGCCCGGCCAGGAAGGTGTCGCGGTAAAAGGCGAAAATGCCCGAGTCCACGGCATGCGGATACAGCGTCAGGAAGGACTCAGCGGGGCGCTCGGGTAGGCCCAACATGCGCTGAGCGGCCGGGTTCAGGTGCTCGTAGGCCAGGTCAGTGATAGTGAGCGGGTCGGCGGCACGGTAGAGGGGCCGCAAGACGGCGAAACCGGTGAGGGAGATTTCCAGCGCGGCTTGGAGCAGGTCGGGCAGGGCAGCGGACGACAAGAAAGGCGCAGGGGAGGCAGAAACCATAGTTAAACGGGGTAGGACCCAGGGGGAACGGCTCAGCTAAGGTAGGGTTCCCGAGGGCCGGCACTTGGCTCGCATCAGCAGCGGATTCTCGGCTGAATGAGTGGAACGGGTGGCCCAAGACCACGCGGCCTAGCAGGGCAGGAGGTTGTTGGTGTCACAGGACGAACATAGGCTTGGGCCTGCTCCCCTTTGGCTAATATCGGCTAGTATCGCCCTGTTCCCCCTAAAAGGAGCTTGTCACATTTTCTAAACCAACGTTTATAAAGTGTGACAAACTGCACAGACAGAGGTAAGCAGCCCCAAGAAAGCTTCCTAAGAGTGGATAGCTAAGGGCTTTACCAGTAGCCAGATTGGTAGGAAAGAAGAGTAAGGGCTGCCTATATCAATATAATTTATTGGTAGCCAATAAGTTTGTTACAATAAGATAAAAAAAGTGCAATTATATTTGCACTTTTGTAATTTATGCCGCTACCTTTGCAACGCATTAAGGGAAGCAAAATATTATATTATTCAGGGTTAATTAGAGGTTTAAGTGGATGTGGGGACATCATTTAAGGATAATGTTAAGAAGCGGTTATTAGTAGTGTCAGTATAAATATTTTAAGTTTTACCTTGTAATTATACTATTTTATTCGTTATACGCCTACGGAATTAGGTAGCGCTATCGACTACACTATGTTAGCAGTAGAAGGCCATCAGGATTCCTGGTGGCCTTTTCGGCTTTTCGCACCTGCTTAGATAGCAAGTGCCCCCTTGTCTAAGCTTTCCAGCTAGCCGCACCCTTTAAACTCCTTACGTCTGGCGGCGCTGCGGAATCCCGGCCGCTGCTAGTGGCGGTGGTAAATGAGCTCGGCGAATAGCTGCGGCGCGGGGCCACTGTAGCGGCGCTAGTTTGGCGGCTGAGCTGAGCTAGGATGCCCTAAACAAACAGGATTTTGGGGGTAGTGGTGAGTAGCGTTCGTTTCCGGCTGGTTCTTAGTTTCGTCACTTAACATAACATTAGTTATACGAACACTCTTGGAATCAGTGCCGGTTTCGGCCCTTCCGACCACTGCGCCCGGCGTGGTACTTTTCCGGTTTGAGGGCCTTATCATCAGTATCGACTTTCAGTTAAGGCTAGCTTCCAAAAAAACACCCACTTAAACGGCCCGAAAACGCAAGTTTTTTGGGCCGTTTAAGTGGGTGTTTTTTTGGAAGCTAACCTTTATACCATTCTTTGTGAATAATATTTATTACTAATTATATTAAAAATTCTTTTCTAATATAAAAGTAATAACAAAGTAGGTACCGTTAAATCCAGCAGGCAATTGCATTTGCTTAAAATCTTTAACAACCCATCCCTCATCTAATGCTTGTGAAACTTGAGGAAAGTCGAGTTCCTCTATTTGTTTTTTGTTGTCGGGGTAAGCTGTTACGGTAATCACCTTCTGTGCCATATTAAAAATTAAATGAGTTGGAATTATGAGAAATTTTAAAAATACAATCTTAATCTATTTGTAAAGTAATGCCTGACATTTCCTTCTTATAGTCTTTCAATGAATATTCTATAAGTTTTTTTGCTGCAATCTTGGACATACCTTTAACCTTAACCATAATATTCGCCATTATTTTTTCAAACACGGGCAATAGTGAGCTATTCTTTGATTTTATTGAGTAATAACTCATTATTTTTAAATAACTCAATTCTAATACAAATTTATTATTCATTTTTTCAACAGCATTTTCTATCAAACGCGGATAGTCATTTCCCTGCATATCAGCATAAAGAAAAGTTGATATGAATAACTCCAACTCAGAAAAATCACCAGAAGCTTTTTTAATGTAACCAAGAATTTTATTAGTTAAAGGAACCTCTATAAACTCAGTACCTATAGATTTATACAATCCTGACTGAGAAATAATTGGCCCAAAATACATCAAAACTTCTGCTGGAAGGTCATGCTTTTCAAATTCAGGGTCATTTGTAATCTGACTAATAAGCAAAGATTGCATATAGACGCTCATTTTTGCGGACTTGGAAATAATTAAATCCAGCACTTCATTTATAAAGGCTGGGTCTTTAATATTTTCTGAGTTTTTAAGTACTCGCGCTGTCAATTCTAATGCACTACTGAAAACATATTGGTCGGGCAAGCTTTCTTTAACTCTTATACTGTCGTTAACAGGAAGCAAATCCATCTGCCTTCCCATTATCTCTTCTACTTCTTCATTATCAAGCTTCATACGCTTAGTACGATTAACGAGTTTAGTCGCACTAACATGCTTCAATAAAAAGGAAGTGGTTGGAAAATAAGCATCTATGTTCTTTTCATCATAGGCCGTATCCAATTCTGAAAACTGCTTATTTAATTCCTGCACTGCACGCACAAGCATAAGTTTATCATTCCGTTTATATCCTGTGTAGAAATCTATTTCTTCAACAAATAGCAGAAATGAATTATCACTTACTACAACATCTGAAAAATCTTTATTAGAGCCAATATTTTTTGCTAGAAAGAACTGAAAGAATGACTCAAATCTGAACTGTAGGGCGCCATTTGTATTATCATAGCGGAGGATACCTTTAGAAACAAACTCTTCAACCTTGTCTAATGCTTTTAGACGAAGCTGGTTTTCATCAAAGTTTTTTTGAAGTACTGATATAACGTCACTAACTTTTAAAGCATAACTATTTTCCTTATCACCAGCACTATACATCTCGAGAGCAAGTTCAGTTAATAATTCAACTTTTTTATTAAAGTTGTAAGCCCCAGCTCTAGTATTTGTCAAGTTAAAACCTTCTAATATATACTTCATAAACATCAATAACAACTCATAATTATTTGTAGGTTTATAACCTAAATTTTTTTCAATTATCCATAAAAATAGAGAAACTGAGAAGAAAGTGCGAGAGATTTTGAGCTTTTCAAAAACCTTGATAAGCTTTTCCAAGTGTTCTTTAATCCATTCCTGCGTTTGCCCACAGAACCATTTAGTGGCTAAGGATTTAAATTCTTTAGCTCCTACTGAACCTATATAAATATTTTTAAATCCAGACAAACAATTAGTCTCATTCTCAATAAAATAACTACTATGTACAGATGTAGCTGCTATAAATTTAATTTTAGGCCACTTAGTAATAAACTCCTGAATCTTATAGCTAATAACAGAACCTTCTTCGCCTACAACAACATTATCGACCAAGATAAGCAATTTTCCATCAGCCAATAATTTATCTAATTCAGAATTAGATATATTATTAATAAATGATTTAATCAAGCTTCTTATATTTTTATTTTTAATGTCAAGAAAGTCGATTTTAGCTGGCACTTTTTGGTAAAATGAAAAATACTCAGTCGCTTCTACAAATAGCTTATTGAGAAGCGTTGATTTTCCTGATTCTTTATCTCCAAAAAGCAAAAGATTTTCTGGAAAAGAAAATAAATCTTTAATATTAAGCTGCTTATTCTGCTCAAAGGATTCATAATTAGCTGGTGTATCAGTTAGTCTTGGTAAGACAAATATTTCGCTAACACTTCTTGGCGCAACTGAGTCAGTACCATATACAACAAGTGATTCATTAATATCATCAATTTTAGATTTGCCTAATTCACTCGTTAGATTCATGAGCTTATGATACTCCTCTCTACCACCTTTAGGCAAAAGCTTTGCCTTAAACTCTCCACCCTCTGCTAAGTCAACATCTGCGTCAAAGCTATTTCTAGCATTAATATATTTTCTATATTTACATAGCACATCTAAATCTTTTATATCTACTATAGTATACCCTGATTTATATTTATCATAAACTTCTCTAGGATTACTAAAGCCAGTTCTAGCCGTTGATATAAATAAATTACCATTATTACCAGTTTGATACATTGTATCGCCGCTGTGGGTATGACCGAAAAGAACCATATCAATGTCAGAGGTACGAAGTCTAGTAATAGCCTCTTCCTTTTCTAGAACTAATAAAATCTAAAGGGTGATGCATCATACCAATAATAAAATCACAATTCTTTCCTTTCAGAAAAGAAGATGCGTTTGCAATTTGTGATGTTCCCATTACTAAGCTATCTGGCTTTTGCTTAGTATAACACCTCCAAGAAGTATTAAGACAAGCCAATCCTATTCGCTTGCCGTTAATTTCAACTGTATGACATGACTCAAAATTAGAGATATACCTAGATTCATCTTGACCATAAAAATTCTTTTCAAAATCTTTAAACTCTTTCTGCCGTTCTATACCTTGGTGGTCTTTAGCAGAGTACTTTGAAACAAAAGCATTAACTTGTTCAACAGATTGAAGAGTAGCAGTCAAACCATTTTCTATAATTTCATCTATCAGACTCTCATCTATATCATGATTACCAGGAATAATAAATAAACGGTCATTAGCAAGTTGTAAGACTGCCGATATCGGTTCCCAAAAATCCTTTATAAAATTTTCGTATTTGTTACCTCCATCCTTAAATGACATTCCACCTTTATCTAATAAATCGCCAGTCAAGCACACTATATCTATCTTTTTTTCAGCATTTAAATGTTGTAAATCCTTTATAACAGCATTTAGATAGTACTGCTTAAAGGGAACAAAATTTGTGAGAGAAAGATGTATATCTGAAATATGTACAATGCGCAGTTGCATAAAATATTCTTTTAAGATTGTTTACTGTGTTTTTCTCTTCTACTGACTGTGAGCTTGATAACATCAAAAGTAAGTGCACGAGAGGTATTGCCAGTGGGTCTAGACCTAGCCAGTAATGGAGCCATTAAGTCATCACAAGCAACTTCAAGTTGCAAGCGCATAAAATCTTCTGCAATAAGCATCTAAGTCATAACAAGCACTACCTATGGGGACCTCGGCCCATCCTACGCTCAGGTTTTTGGATATGCTCGGATTTTAGCTGTTGTTGAGGTATCTGCTGCTGTGCAATGAGTTGCATAGGGGATGGCGTGACCAATTGCTTGGAAGCTACCTGTTGCACAACTTGGCGTTGCTGCTCTTGAATGGCTTGCATGCGTAGGACCGCACATTCCTCGGGGGTGCCGTGCTGCATCGTGTGGGCGTAACGGAAGGTTTCGACTAGAGGCCGCTCGTAGGCAAAGGCCTGGTCAAACGCCTGCTCTACCAGCTCCGAATAATGCTTACGCTCGAAGCCACCCGTTACTACCCCGCGCTGCGTGTTCTTGTGGTTGGTCAGCGGGCTCAGGTGGTACGGATTTTTTCGCTCTAACTCGCCAGCCAGCTTGCGCTCGTTGTAGCGAGATAGGTTTTCCGTCCTACTTACAATGATGTGAATGTGCGTCTGCGGGCCATGCTTGGCTTGGCCCTTGGCCACGTCGCCCAGCTGCACCGCCCGGTCCTGGTGATTGGTGGTGCGCTCGTGTTCCACCTTGGCGAAGTACACCAGGTCGCGGCCCTCAATGCCCTTCCCAAAGTTGGCCGCGTACTGCTCCATCGCCGCTCGCGTGTAGGCGCGTAGCTTCTCGGGGTCGCTGGCAATATGGCGCAGTTCGGCTTGGCTCGGGGCGAGCACCACCTGGTAGTACTTGTCGGCGGTGCGGTTCAGGTTGCGCTTATTCTGGTCAAGGGTGGCCACCACTTCGGCGGCCGGTACGTCCTCGCGGTCGAGGCTGAACCACTCACCTTGCACCTCCTTTTCGAGGTAGGCCACCAAGCCGGCGCAGCTACCCGACCGCTGCGAAATACCCTTGCCCGAGGCGGGAATTTTGGCTACCATCAGGCCGGATTACTGGGAGGTGAAACTGGGGCCGGGCTAGTCGGAGGGGTGGCTGGGGGCGCCAGGGGGGCCAAGACTTCTGGCCGCAATGCGACGCGCAGGATGCCGACTAACCCACCCTTTATTTGGTTTAGCGCGGGGTCTTCTTGCCCCTTAGCGGGGCCGGGCGGAATGGGGTCCGACTGGAATCTAGGCAAAAGATAGCTCGGCAGTATCAAGCGCCGCAGCACGCGCACGTACCAGCCTAACAGCTCTTCGACCTGCGCCTGGTGCAGCTCGTGCTTCACCTCAGCGGCCGGACTCGCCCCACTGCCGACGTGGTGCAGTGCCTGTACCTGGGCCAGCATAGGCTTTAAGTAGGTCTTCTCCTGCTCGCGGATAAATCCAATCGTGCGCTTGTCGAGGTCCGCCAGCTTGGCCGTGATTTTGGCTAAGCTGCTGGTTAGGTCCGGGCCGGTGGGGTTTCGGGGGTCGGCCTTGGTCACGCGGAAGTACTGCACCATCGCGGCCAGCAGTTCGGGATTGCTCAGCTGGTACTCCTTAGCCAGTTGCCGGAAGGCCTCATAAGCGGGCTCGTCGGTTGCTATGGTTTTGACCTTTGAAGTCATAAAAAACTTTAAAATTTAACTGACTATCAGTTATTTATATCAAAATAAAGTTGTTACAACGTTATTTTTCAACCAGTTTATAAGTTTAACTTACTGGATAACAATTTATTGCTAGCGAGCGGAACGGTATGCAAGGAGGCGCAGCCGACTGGAATAGCGTTCCTGCTCGCTTCTTTCAGAACGGAATCGTCGCTTATCCTGGGTACGGCCACCTACGCTCCTTTCATCCTGGTTAGCTTTCCTGAGCAAGGTAAAACGAAAGGCAAGAACAACCCACTCACCTACCCGCATTCCTAGCTGCTACCCGTCGCCCTGCCTACCTACTCTGTTC
>Ga0265780_10008584_pt1 | contig 12396 bp, 14 predicted proteins | sample P1T30metagenome_FD_192432 | JGI IMG/M metagenome (GOLD analysis project Ga0265780, IMG submission 192432) | Plant litter microbial communities from East Loma Ridge, Irvine, California - P1 T30 | ecosystem: Environmental > Terrestrial > Plant litter > Unclassified | place: USA: California... | reverse complement strand
GTTTGATCAGCGCTATTGGGGTCCGATGTGTTTGCGTGCCATATATCCATTTCGACACTTTAAACCCCCATCAGATAATCAATTACCACACACAATACATAAACTGCCTCCAAACCCCATCCTTACCCCCCTCCCCTCTCATCCCCCAACCCCATTCTGCCCCACAAACCTAATCTCACTACTCATCATACCCGCATACATACGCGCCTCCCACACCGCATAATCCCTCTCGTCCTTCTCGCGCTTCTTTTCTTCCTTGCGCATTTGTAACTTTTTCTTGTAGCAGTAGTATGCTATGGCGCATAGTGCGACGGTAGCCTGGTGGTTCACATGTGTTAGAAAGTGGTGTTGCGTGTGGGCTGGGAGTGGGGAAACGCACGAGAAAGATGAGGGCGATGAGGAGGTTCATGTGTATTCCGTGGAGGGTGTTGTTGGGTGGGGTGTGCGATTCGTGGGTAGGGCTGAGGGGGACGGCGCTGGGGGTGTGTTAGTGAGTGTGGAATTGGTGGGGAGGGCAGGTGTGCGTACGATCGCAATTGCCATGCAGGATTTGCAGTGCTGACAAAGTTTGAGGTACTTTCTGCCACGCTCGGTTCGGGGCTCGTGATCCCAGTGACGTTTTCTGCGTCGGCGGGCGAGGGAGTTTCGACGATGGGAAGAGGGAGGGAAGTTCTTGACGCGCTTAGCCAGGTCCTTTCGGAGCCTGTGCACTCGGTGCATGTGGTTTGCGGCATGTCGTCGCTCATGGCTGGGTGGTGGCTTTCGTTTCGAGTAGCTTGGGTGTTGGGGTTGGATGGGTGAGTGGAGTGTGTTGGAGTGGGAGGGGAAACGGTCGCCCGATGGGGGTGTGTTTGACTAGCGTTGTGTAGTTTTTTGGCGGTGAAGGTGAATGCGATTACGGAGTTGCAGTGTTTGACTAGTGGCTTCCTTCTCGGATACTGGCGTTTGCGCAAAGCTTAAGCGACGTTCCGAGTTTCCTTTCACATGCTGTGCATGCATAGGCAACGCGGTTTTGAAGTTTCGGTCGTAGTATAGTGAGACGACGAAGTGAGCTGAGCTTCGCTACAGACCGCGAACTATGGACTATTGAACTAGGGTTGACGCTTGTGTGAAGTGGATGATTTGGGCTGATATGTAATAGTACGCCCTCGAGTTCTCTCAAACTATGATCCCATTTCTATATCGTACGGCGAAAATTGCCCGAGACCTCACAGTATATCTCCTCTACGCCTTCTGACACTGACTATAAAAGTCGTCTACCTTCACACACTTCAACCCCTCCACACATCGCGTTGCTCCAGTAAAAGTCTGCCCACCGCACTGATCGTACAGCTGCGCGACAGTAGGAACGGGCGCGGCAGGCTTCGTACTCGTTGCAGCCCTCGTAGGATTGTTGAAACCAGGAAAGGTGCGGCGCGTGCGCGACGACGGGAAAACGGGAGCGGAGCTGGAAGGTGCTTTGGTAGCCGAGGAAGTGGGAGTGCTTCGAGGAGGATTGTTGCCGCTGATGATGGGTGGTTGGCATTGCGAGTAATCTGCTGCTGTTAGACGCTGTGGAAGGGTGATGAGAGGGAATTGGCTCACATTGATCGAACTTAAGGCATACGGAGTCCTGACATCGAGTTGGCCCGGTCCAGCCCTGGCCACCACATTGGTCCCAAGGTTTCGCGATGGTTGGTTGAGCACTAGGCGATGACGTCGTGGTAGGGGTCGTCCTCGTGACTGCTGGGTCTCTGCCTGGACGTCAGTACTTTATGGCATACACCGTGTGCGCGAGGATGAACTTACGCGAGGCAATAGTACGAATTCTCATCGACGAAAGTACAAACTGTGTTACCAACGCATCGCGTGGGACCCTTGTACGTCTTCCCTCCACACTGCCCACCTGGCTGAACGGTGCCTGATGATATGGGAGCAGAAGTTGTTGCGCTAGGCGTAGGAGTGTTTTGGCCTGGGAGTGGATCATCTCCACGGCGACAATTGGAGACGTAGGACAGTGCCTGAGGACAAGCGACCTTTTCCCAGCTGACTGATGGGTTGTCGGCATTCCTAAACCAGTCAAATCGCCAATAGCAGCCACCTTGCAAAGCCGGAGGGAGAGTTTCGCAGTCCTCGCGGTGAGCGACACCGCCATAGTCAGCGCCCCAGACGTCAGCGCCGTACTGTTTGGTGCAGCCTTGAGTCAAGCCTTCGCCCCCACCGGGAATAGCCTGTAGAGTTGTAGATACAAGTCAGTATTTGTCTCACGTGCAATTCGAACGTATAGCTCTTACGAGGTTGAACTGGTCGCTTCCAAGATCATTGCCTGTGTCGGTGACCTGTACAATCATTTTCTTGCCATTGACTGGGCCGGACGTAAAAGTGAGGCTAGAGACACGGAATAAGTATCCGATTATCTTCTTGGGGCAATTATACTTACGAGTAACACGCGCAGCACCAAGCGGACTCGTTTGAAGCTGCAAGATTCACACCAGCAAAGCCGTAAGCCAGATCTGCGCTCGCTGCCCACGGGCTGAGATCTGAACAGCTGTATGCCCCGCCGCCACTCTGGCAGCCGTCCCTCCTAGCTGCATTATCAAGGAAGTTGTCTTGAGCATCGCAAGAGAGCACTGGCTTGTCGACGCGTGCTTTATCCGACCAGGCGCAAGAGTTCTTGCAACATGACCAGCCACGGGTGGTAGACCCTGTGCCTGCGACGGCACTGCTAGCACCATAGGTAGTGGCGAAGAGAGTGCATGTGATGGTAGAGATGAGAGAGAAACGCATCTTGTTCTGAGACTCTGGCAATGCCAGAAGAAAAATGCTGAAAGGAAGATGTTATGTGAAGTTCGAAAGCAGTGGTACTTTTGTGCCTTGAATATATACGCGCTTTGCTGGAGGGCATCTGAGAGTCTGTCCCGGATGCATCCTTGTCGCCGACCACTTCCTCGAATATCTGCAAGCAGACAGATTCGCGCAATCTTCCAGACGCTTGATAACAGCTTCGATATCGTTCAAGGAACCATATTATCAACACGGCTAGATAGTAAAGTCAATCTACCGTACACTGTGATGCCAGCGACCGGATTGAGTAGCCTCAATATCCAAATGTTATTTTGAGATCAGCGGCAGGCTCAAGGTGACTCGCCATCGGAGATTCAGACTTCCACGAGGGGAGCCAGAACCAGACGGCACGGAGACTTGTATTGTGAGGAGGATGTCGTTGCTTGCGCGGTACTATCAAGGTCACCTCATCTCACATGATGCTTGTTTGGCGTATTACTTTCGTTCCAGAACGAATAGACCCGACCGATATGGGATCATGGTCTATGCTTAGCGATCTCTTCGTCTGTTGGGCTCAACCGATCGGGATTGCAGTGTTTCTCCTCGTGTCCAGACAGTTGGTGGAGCTTGACAGCACTTGCAGGTTGAGCACGCATCGTGCCGGTAAGCAGGACCACTCTTTGACTGATTGCTCAAAGTCGCTGATTGGTATTGACCGATGCGCCACTTTATATGTGAGGCCTCGCAGAAGCGCCTGAGGTATCTTGTGTTCCCACGGCGGCCATTCGGATGTACATTGCCACTGCGATGCGGCACGATACTGGCGCTTCCAAATTACCCACGTTGGATAGCAGCGGTGGCTTCGATAAGAACGTGCACTGGGCAAGAATCTCCGTGGACATGCGGCTGGCACTCAATCTGACCCTCAAGCGACTGAACTATATGTCTTTGCGCTTGTGGAGCAATCGTACTGGACAAGCTGTTGGCAGAGATCTACCCGCACCCAGCTCCTTGGATCAAGATCGATCTGAAGTTGCCTGTGTCTAGGCGCTGTAAGATCATTGACATGGCATCCCGGGCGGCATCGTATAGGCGAATAAATGTGCCTGCATACCCGGTATTTGCGTGCACTATGGGCCACGTTCAATCGCTGGTACCGAGGGAACGGCTAGGATGATGGTTCGGATGCCCGCACATCTATCCGGGCCCTTAGGGATATTCAATGAGGTTGGGAGTTATTCTGATATTATCGCAACTTCCTTATTGCTGGTGGTGTTCTGGGGATGTAAAATGCGGGCCATAAGAACGACGGAAGCCAGCCAAGTGGTGGCGGGATCGGCTCTGGGAACGGCCCGAACGGCTACGTCACACCGCCAAGTTCAACTCTGGGTTGCAAGAGCGATACCTCAAGCCAACATGCAACACTCTACATTGCGCTCATTATTGTATTTCCGTCCGGATTCTCTGCTTCATGTTATCGACCGAGCTTCCTGAGCACACAGATCATGGCAATGTCTTGGGCGCACGTCTTCGAGTCAGTCGTGTGGAGGCAGCTTTCCTCAATGCAATTTTCGGCGGAATAGGTGAGACGTCAAGGATTCCAGCCGCCAAAGGGGCCAACCATAGTACTGGATCTGGATCCCACGGCCCGTTTATAGGAGAAATATAGCCAATCCTGATCGCCTGATCTGGAGATCCATGGTCTAGTGTGGCAGGAACCTGACGCTACGACGAGTTGGATTTTGGTCCTTGTGATTTGAACAGCACTTTCGCCCATCTGCTCTGGCGACTTCCTCACCGTTCTGCTCCACGATCGGGTTCAGGTATATTGAGTACTACCTTCAACCGGTTTGGGTCGATTCAACCGCAGTCGACCAATCGCTTCTCCCTGCTCATTTCAACATCAACAATATACGGACGACGAATAATCGGTAGCAATACGATTTAGCCATGGCTGGTCTGCTTTGCGTCTGGGCCACCCTTCCAGAAGAGTCCCTCGACTGGTACGAGGATGAGTACATTCCGGAAAGGCGCGCCAAACTTGCAGACCACGCGCTGCATTGTGAGCGAACGACAAGCGGCTTCGAAGGAGACGCACCCGGACAGGTCGATGCTCCCTCGCCGCATTTCACTGTATACGAGGTCAAAGACGTACAGGCAGCTGCTGCTAGCTACTACGACAAGTCCAATCATCCGTCGGAAGAGCTGAAAGCTGGACCACTAAAGGATGCACGTTTCGATACGCGGACCTTCCGCGAGCTTCAGAAGTGGCAGTCCAAGGACTGGAGTGGTGGTGCGAGCTCAACCAAAGTATCCCATATGACAAGCGAACTGACGAGGTAGATGCCTCCCACATTGCGAGTGTATCTGCCGTCGAAATGCGAGTCTCGAAGGAGTTCAAAGACAACGTTCTGGAGTACTTCACCACCGTCATGATTCCGTACATAATGAAATCTCCAGATGTACATCGTTTTCGACTGTTTGAAGTCGATAATGCTACTGTATTGGAAGGCGCCTCGCACGAGACAAAGGAAAATGACGGTACGCTTCCTTACTTATCGTTGGTCGAGTTCGCAACTGAGGACTATCCATGGGATGTCATCCTGGAAATGGCCGACACCGACGAGTGGAAGCGATGGGTTGGTGACCCGAAAATGATGGTATGTTTGAACCGTGTATGGTGTAGCGGTTATTCTGACAAGGGCACAGACATGGCAGGTCGGCCACTACTTGGTCAACAAATTGTACTCGGAAAAGCACCCCGGAGGCATTATCCCGCAATCCACCAACAACTCCGATGCAGCCTCGGGCGAAGACTAAGCTTCAAATACATCACTACTGCTCTCAGCAGCGAGCCGCACAGCGGTGCAATACCATAATCTAGTGCGAGTCAATGCATATTCCATCTGAAAGCCCGGTTTCCTCACGTTGTATATGTCCCCACGGCCTAGTCGCTTACGCTAGGCGTACTCGCATCATAGTCTGACACCAGACACGCACGATATACAACTTGTCGGTATCTGTTGCGTTGTTGTACTCTTCATCGCCAAGCGCTCGCACCAAGTCCGCCTGACACTTGTTCTTGTTTGAGACCTTGAGGTTCCGTATTGACTTGTAAATCCCAAGCGAAGAGTACCCAACGATTCCACATGCACCTGTGATGAGTCGTTAGCATTAGAGACTCCGGACAGAACAATGTACCCACCCGCCGAAGGTTTGAACAAAGCGTTGCCGATTCCTTTTCCAATGCCTGTCGTGAAGCCTACGATCCCATTCCGTTCGGCTCCCTCGATTGGCTTCGCGATGAGGTCCAGTAGCCCTTCACCAAGTCCATACCCGAAGCTCTACGACTAATTAGCAAATCACATCAGATCGTTCAAGTTTCCACTTACCTGCGCGCTGACCTTCATCCCGCTTCTGAACCCCGTAACGTTCTCAAATTCTCGGACCTCCTCACCATATAGCTTCGGCATATTATGAAAGCCTCTCGTAAGCCCATGCGACATCAACATAGGAGACTTCAAACCCGCAGTCCCTATGCGAGCTAGGCCCTTTCCTGTTTCGATCACGACTTTACCTGCAGCATGGGGTGCCCCTTTGACGTCCTCAACCAAGACTGGCTGAGTGTTGCCATCTGGGTTATCTCGTTGTCGCAACTCAAATCGATTCAACATCGGTGTGGCTTGTCGGCCCAGCTCCACGGGCCCGGAGACAAGGCCGAGCATGATCTCGCCGACGCTGTCGTAGACACCGAGAAGAACGCCGGAAAGAGGATCGGTAGGATCACGACGAGCAGAAGCGTGCTGGGACATTCTTGGGCAGTGTCAGTGCAATTCATGCCAAAATCTCAAACGATTGCTTACAGCTCCAGTTCCTTCGCGCCAATGAGTCCTTCCCTCGTCAACACTGCAGCTGCGAGAGGGGACAGAGCCATCTTTCTCTTCTTGACCAGCCAGATCGCTGGTCGGTCATGAAGGATGCTGCATGCTCTTGCGCCCGCGAGCGATGCAGTGACCACAGGCTCCGTGAGATAGTGCGTAAGGACAGGCGTCGGGCCTGTTGGTACGATGGTAGCGGTATGTTCTCGCGCGCGTTCTTGGAGAATACGAAGTGGGGTTTCTGGACGTGGTACCATATGCTCGACCACAGGTCTTGGAGAAGTATGTGTTAATGCTTCAGATAATTGCGCTTGCTCGGCTGCTCGGCGATTCTTTTCCTCGCGTACGGCTTCACAGTCTACTGTTTGTTCTCCATCGGCTATCGACTGAGTGTACGTTGGTGGGGTAAGGTTGTAGAGGTCGGCATTGCTTTCGACTTCGACATGGACCATAGAGGTATCGTCGGCAGCTGCGGGAACAGTGAGTGGTTGACAATTGATGATCACATAAAACAAGACTCACATTCGACATCCCCCGTTACTGGATCGTTGACGTTGTCGACAATGGCACTGGTACTTGTGTGGTGGTCGTTTTGATTTCCGGTTGTTGCTGGAGTTATCTGAGCCATGCTGTACGGTTACTTGTTAGATACATCAACACATCGAACGACACTTTTGTGTTTTGGCATATTCTATATATGGCTGAGCAATGTATATACACGCCTCAGTAGGCACGCGCGTCCTGGTGTTTAGAGTACTCGCACGCTAAGCCGTTCGTAGATGCGCAGCAGGCTGCCTAAAGATGCGATTGGACAACGACAAGCCATAACATCAAACAGCCCAATAGTCTTTCAGATTCGAGGCATCGCTCATGTTTGTGCCTCCAGCGTCTACGCGGGGTTCGCAAGCATTTCCAGATTGAGCTTCATGGCGGATTCGTTAAGCGAGAATGCCCTAAGTCTGTATGAAGGTACAAGCACAGCGACCTGTCTTTACCTACCACGAGGGAGAATACGAGGCAATTAGTAAGAGGTCATTAGGCAAGTCCAAGATAAAGAACTCAGCAACGATATCTGCAAACAACTTCGTCTGGTTGTTTGCTCGATTGAACGCTTGTCTTTCGTTGCTCATAGCTGATCAGAGGGCGTAGGTATCGGAGTGTGATATGACGCGATGATCTTCAAGGAAGGAACATACCAGAAAACTGATCGGTATGCGGGTGTTTTGACGAGGTGTTGAGTTGACTAATCACTTCGCGACTACACAGTGTCCATCGCATCACGCGATGGCGCACCATTCGCACAGAAACGGTTGGCTCCATTACAACTTCGACCATGTCGGTTCATCATGCACCTCGAGTGGTTCTTGAGTTGCATCAAAAGCAAGCATGGGTTCGAGAAAGATTGCATCCTCTCCAGAAGAGCTCCAGAGTGCAGTGAGAGCAGAGATACATTTATTGCTTCAATTGTAATCTTATGCTTCGACTGTAAACATATTCGAAGGCAAAAACAAAGGCAACGGATCAATCAATGAGACACCCCACCAGCGACAGGAAGCGTGCCGTTGGAGGGCATAGAGATTGTCGCTCGTGTCTTGATGCCCCAACTTGCATTGTGTGCCTCTGCTGATCCTCATTCATAGCGGACCGTACGCGAGGGAATACTCGTGGATAACGAGTTGTTACTATCATCTGTACGAGTACTGTGTCTCACTCCATCGCCGTGAATCTTACTATTCCTTCCTCTCGACACTAGTGCTCGATCTCATTTTGTCCAGCGTCAGAGAAAAGTTCCGATGCCGACTTTAGCATATCCATAGGTTGGGTCGACTGGAAGCGTCGGCGACCGTTCTTCCAACTTGCATTGTTGTAGTGATGATTGTCATCCAGCTGATACCACGCCCATAGTCGTGCCATCGTCCCATTCGCGGTCTCATTGTCCGTCTGGTGGAGATTCTTGTTTCAGTCGGACATCTCCGTAGTTCTGCGATGACATCTCTAACTGTTGGGCGAATTCCATTCTTCTCAACTCTCCAGTAGCAAGACGGTCGGCCTGGAGTTGTATGTATAGCTTAATCCTGGAATCTGTGCAATTGTTGTGCTGGCCCACGACAACCATCAACTCGCGCACTCCTTCTCTCAGCATTTCTGCCTCTGCCTTCAGCAGTCTATTCTTGCGCTCTACCTCGCGCGCCTCCTCCACCAATTCTTCTTGTTGCCGTTTTTGCTTGTTCCGACATTTGCTGGCGGCGGCACGATTCTTTTCTAGGTAAACTGCGCGTGATAACCCGACCTTGACGTTTTCTGATCTGCGCTTTCGTCCACTTGAAGAGGGTTTAGAATTTGGCGAGTGTGAATCTCGTCGTGGTGTCAAGCCGCCATCCTGTTCGTTGGAAGGCCCGGTTGAGTTTGCAAAGGGTTGCGGTTCAAGCTCATTGAAGGATTTTTGCGAAGCATCGCTGGAATCGCAATGTGTTTGCAAAGGGGATATCGTCGGCGTGTCTTGGTTTCGTTCCATGCTGTCGACAGCCGTGAACATCGATCGCGTAGGATACGGTGCGTGGCTGTTGTGGGCTGAGATTGCGGTAGTGGTAGGGAAGTTTACTGCCGAGCCAACAAAGGTGTTGTAGGGGTGAAAGCGCATAGAATCTGCGGAGATTTTGCTTCCATCCTCGCCTGGGTAGGTCATATTCCAACAATCTTGCGGGCTGTAGATGCTTGAGGCTTGTGAGGCAACCTTGGCGTCAAACTCGGGCTGGCCAGCGCCATGGCTTCTCAAGCTTTGCATTGGTAGTATACTGGTCGACATGGAAACTGTTTTGAAGCCGTTAAAGGTCTGTGAAGGCCAGGTACAGTGGAGTGAGAGGTCGTAGACAAGATTTGTTCAGATTGATAGCAAAAGTAGCCAAAATTTGGATCAATCCCGCTGGCGGTCACGAAGGCCGATGACCTTATATTGGTCACAAGTTGCTGCAGAATGGTGGCACGGTGGGTCGCAAGACTTGGCTTTAAGGTATCGAATGGGAACGAGACGATCATGACGCAGCATTCCCAATGGTGCGCATTATGCCCAGCGTGGTAGACGAGCCTACGCACCAGCGGTCTGGTGCTGGTATCAAAAGGGCGTACGCCCCCGCACAACGTGAGTCCATTTTCCTGAGATTGCTGCTCACTCGCTACTCGTCGAACGTTTACCGTTTACGGAGCCCTCGCGCTATGTGCGAGGTTGGTGCATTAGTGTGAAAGTGCGGCGGCCTAGACGTGGAGACTTTCCGTCGTCGGGCATCGAGGCCGAAAGCTAATGGCGTCGCCAGGAACTTGCATGGTGAGGAATCCTCGGGGTCGTCGTGGCCTCGTGGTTTACTTGATGTTCAGGTTGGAAGTCGAGTCGGGCGTCGATCTACATTTGGTGATAGTTGGGAGATATCGGAAGTGCACGCAATTCGAACAATGTATCGATGTTCTTCAAGCAGTGTGGTGATGATCAACGTTTTCAAAGTGCGGATTGTGTGACATCATCGCTTGGCGGTCCCTCCAACGTCCTCCGCTGCTGCTTTCTCACGACCATGTCTACTTCATCCTAGAAAACTACATTGTACACTACAACCGTCATGGTGGCCGCAGACCTACTCAGTGATATCACGAAACCTTTCACTCCCAGAAATCAACCGACTCATGTTAGTCACGCGAAGCATACCCACCCGGTAGGACCGTCCGCCGTCACATGGAAATTTGCGCCGCGTTCAGCCCGATCCCTAAGGAAACGCTTGCGCGGCTAGGGTAGCCAGCGAATGGACGGTCCCTGCTGCATACCCTGATGCAAAGCACAAAGTATGTTTCCTTACCCTGTTCCTGACATCCTGTCGCAGAATAGCATATACGGAAGACGACCGAGTATCCTCGGAGAAACGATCAACAGCCTAATAAACCGGCTTCAACGACATTGAGTAAAAGGACAAGATCTCTTATTCGCTGATCGGACGGAACAAACCCTAGATATCTCTCTTACGTTTGCTGGCAGTGAGCATCACTTCTCTGGCATTCATTATCCACCGAGTAGCGAAACTTGAGACTGAGGCTTCTTGACAATGCTTGCACGCTCGGACACATCCAACTCGATCAGGAGCTTCACTAGGAATTTGAATGCATTGTCGAAGACGTCGCAGGTGCCATGTGGCGCTACGCTACCGTCCGCAAACCACCTATGGTCATAAGGTGTCCACTTTGCAATCTGGCTTCGACACGCCGTGGTCAATGGCTACTAGCTCCAGAACTCGAAGCTAGCCAGACACCATGCAAGGTGAAGGTCACGGCGGGGCAACTTGTTGTATTACCAGGGCGAAAAGCGTCTCTAGTGCGAGTGCCGTCCAACTAATACAGTACTGGAAGCTGGCTCCGGGCCAATGAGCCTCTTGTCGCGTTTGCGATCCCCCATCCCCTGCAATGGGACATTCACCGGTGGCCACGGTGCTACTAATCGAACGCTATCTAAGATCGCATGCGAGATCTAGATTGGTGCGATCTTGAGATGAATACCCGAGTCGTGACGCGATACGGAACGTGGTTGTCGTGGGTAGGACGAGGCACATGGAAACGACAGGGTCAGTCCCATGACGACTGTCAGCTTTGCTACCCTGTCAAGTCCAATAAACCTCTCTCGCCCCTCCTTTCATCCCTCGGATTTCCACGTCGTCGCTAAACATATGCCTCGCTTGCATATTCTCACCGCTAATCCGAGGCGCCCCGAACATACTTTTCGCTGATAGCGAACCTCAATTGGTTGCTGGGCAGCTGGGCAGAATTCAGAGCTCAAGTTAGCTCTCATCGCTCTGGGATCAGGGGATATTTCGAAAAAGCTGGATACTAACATGTCAAGTTGTTCTCGATTTGTTGAAAGCTTGTTCATGTCGCGTCGGTAATCTCGCCGTCTAACAGTTTCGCAGTTAATGGACCTCCGGTCAAAGGTACGGAAGTATACATTGCACTCTCTCGCACCCCTTCCACGGCTGGCTGGTCATTTCATCCAACTTCAATACACTCTTCATCGGCGATCCAGGCTGCCACATCTTCTTCGCCAACCCACCAAACACCATACGAAAATGCACATCACACACACATTAGCCCTCCAGCTAGCTGCCAACCTTCCCCACTCCATACTTACCGCCCTATCCACCCAATTCCACCTCCCCAACCACAAATACAAACCACGATCAAATACAACCTTCGCGACCAGCCAAACCCCCGGCCTGTCTGACTCACATCCTTGAAAAACGCAATCTGGTAGTCCCCCGCCGGAATCGTCCACGACCTTCACGGCGGGAAGTGGTATGTGCCGCGCTCCATGGGCACGACGGCGTAACGGTGTGCCAAGCGCCGGGCAGGAATTCGAGGATATCGTCGTGGTGCCTGTGCCAGTGGTGTGGAACGATCTTCCTCAGGCTGAGGGCTGATTGAACGTCGCTTTTGAGTTGGGCGTTGTTGTTTTACCACGGACGACACGGCGATGGTGAATAAAGCAAGAACATTGGTATGCAAAAGACGTGAGTCGAAACGCCTGCAACTTTTGAGGATCTGATAGCCGGAGCCCACAAGGTAAGTCCGGTATATGATGACTCTTCTTCGCTGACGAGTAAACCTAAACTCAATCGCAACGGTCAAGTACTGCGGTTCAATCATCATTGGTACCGATCAATCCAAAGACCTCATCCCCCACCCTATCTTCCCCCCACCTTCCGATCCTCAAAAATACCCCTTATCT
>Ga0265780_10008582_pt1 | contig 12399 bp, 7 predicted proteins | sample P1T30metagenome_FD_192432 | JGI IMG/M metagenome (GOLD analysis project Ga0265780, IMG submission 192432) | Plant litter microbial communities from East Loma Ridge, Irvine, California - P1 T30 | ecosystem: Environmental > Terrestrial > Plant litter > Unclassified | place: USA: California... | reverse complement strand
CGGCGCCGCATCGATGCGCGCCTTCAGGCCATGGCCAACGCCGCGGAAGTAGGCGGGGTCGTAGGCCAGGGCCTCGATATAGTGTTCCGACTGCAAACCCGGCATGCGCGACAGGTGCACATGCTCGATCACCTTCAGCCCCAGCTTGAACAGCTCGACGCGGATACGGAAAGCCTCGAGGCGGAAGTTGGTCGACTGGATCAGCACCACCAGGTCCTGCGGCGCCATGGCGCGAAAGCGCGCCAGCACGTCTTCGGGTTGGGTGCTGTCGAAGGCGACGAATTCACCATCCGGCAGGTTGCGCCGGTAAGCCGCGAGCAGCGCGCGCGCCAGCGGCGTGCGTTCGTCGTAGACCACCAGCGCGCGCTGCCCCGGGCCGTGCCCGATGGCGATGCCGAGGATGGCGCGCAGGTGCGCGCTGGCGGCGGCTATGGCGTGGGCGGGCAGCTCGTTCGCAGCGCTGCCGGCAGGGTCGGGGAAGGAAGTCATGGCGTACATCGTGGGGCGGGTAGACCCGCCATTATAAAGCCGCGCAGCGCGCTCCCTCTCTGAAGTTTCCATGAAGTTCTCCGGAGTTCCCCGGATTTTCGCGGGTTTCATTTTCACAGGGCGTATCTTGATCCCTGAAGTGCCGCTGCGCGCTACCGGGCGAATGGCGCGCCGCCGCGCGTATGGCAGCGTTATGATTTAGACAGGAATCAATGCACGCTTTCGCGTGCATGACATGCATATTCATTTGGCGGAGCGCAATGACAGTGAGATGGGAAACGCCCTCCAGCACCTGGCTGGAAGACGAACAGAGCGGACAGTTCGCGCTCGAGGCCAGTGAAGGCCTGGGCCGTGTCGACTGGCAGGCGCATGCGCCTGGCCGGCTGCCCGATCTCGCCCACCTGCTCGGCGCCTCGCTTCCGGCGTCTTGCGCCTGCGCGCCGATCTACCCCGAAGGCTTTGCCTTCTGCCCGACCTGCGGCCAGGCGCTGCACAAGCTGGCCGGCCCGCATCCGCATCTGCAGCAGCTGCGCCAGCCCGACTGGTGGGGCGCCTGCGGCGACCAGTCCCTGCCGCGCCACGTGCCACACGGCTTGCCGGTTACTTCACTACCCCTGGGCGACAGCCTGGAACGGCGTCCGGCAGCGCCGGCCATCGGCCGCGCCGAGCTGAGCATGCCGGTGCCGCCCAACGCCCACTGCGTCTTCATCGCTTCCACCTACGGCTTTCCGGAGCCGCGCCTGCTGGCCCTGGCGCCGGCGCGCGGCGTGTTGCAGTACTGGGATCCGCTGGCCCAGCTGTGGCACGTGATGGCGGCCGAGAACACGTCCAGCGAACTGCGCTTCAGCGCGGCCCCATATGGCTGGCTGCCGGCGCTGAATCCGGCGCGTGGCGAAGTCGGCGTGGTGCCGACCGACGCCGGCCTGGCGCGCCTGTGGATCAACCCAATCAACGACAGCTACCGCCTCGAGCCGCTGTTTGCCGGCGCCCTGGCCGCGGCGCCGGGCGCGCTGCGGCGCCATGTCGGCTGCCTGTTCGTGGCGGACGGCGCGCTGCAACTGCTGTCCACCACGGGCGACTTCGCCAGTGGCGATATCCTGCCATGCGATGGCGCGCCGATGAGCGGCTGGATGCGTCCGGTCGGCTACGACAACCGCCTGTTCTGGCTGCACGAGGGCGGACAGCTGGTGTGGCGGCCGGGCGAGGCGCCGCGCTTCCTGCCCTGGCCGGGCAACTGGTCGCCGCGGCTGGAATTCGGCGGCCCAACCGCGAGCCGCGACGGCCGCCTGTGGCAGATCGGGCACGATGGCCAGGCCTATTCCTTCCTCGAACTTGGCGCAGAAATCGGCGCAATGCCGCCGCAGCTCGAGCCGATCGACGGCGCGCGCCTCGGTTTTGCGAATTTGCTGTTCCGGCGCGGCCATGCGGTGCTGGACGAGCCCTGGTCGGCCGAACACGTGGAAGACCTGCATGAGGACGACACCCTGGTCCTGCCGCTGCTGCGCAGCTTTAACAACAATCGCAGTCAGGCCAGCGGCCTGGTTCTGCGCTTTCACAAGTACACCGGGCGCGCCGAGGAGGCGCTTGGCGTGGGCACAAGCGCACGCACCATCGCCCGCACCACGATTGAATGGATCGGCAAGCGCAACGTGATCCTCGATGAAGTGGCGCGCCTGAGCCGTCCGCTCGAATGCCTGCCGTTCGTGTACGCCGGCGCGCTGTGGCTGCACCATCCCGACTGGAACACGATGCGCGGCTGGCGCCTGGAAGCCTGGTCGTGAGCGCCGTGACGATCCGCCTGCTGGCCATGCTGGCGCTGCTCTGGGGCGCGCTGCCGGCGTACGCCACGCCGCAGGTCTTCCTGGTCCAGAACTCGGGCTGGATGGAGCCCTTCTACGCCGACCCGCAATCGCGCTTCAAGCCTTTGGTCACCGAACTGGCGCTGGCCGTGGCGCAGCCGGGCGATGCGCTGGTGCTGGCCGCCTTCAACCAGTCGCTGCCGGGCGCGCCGTCGCCGAAAGCGCTGGTCTCAAGCAAGGTAGGCGAGGGCACGCGCGCCCAGGTAACGGGAGCGCTGGCCGGCCTGGACACCGCGCGTAAACCCGGCGGCGCCCTGGCCGACACCGACCTCGGCGAAGCCGTGAGCGCGGCCATGACCCAGGCGTTGGGCGGCAAGGACGGCATCATCTGGCTGGTCACGAACAACCGCAACAGCCCGAACAACGATCAGGCCACGGCCCAGCGCAACCGCGAATTCTATGCGCTGATCCACCGCGGCGGCGCGATCCGCACCGCGCTGGCTTTCCCGCTGCGCATGCAGGTGCAGGGAGCGCATTACCGCGCAAATGGCTTGATGGTGTATGCCTTTGCCATCGGCGACACCGGCGCCAGGGCGCTGGAACGCCTGCTGGCTGCCGGCAGCGTGGCGAAGATCATCACCGAGCCGCCGGCGCGCCTGAAACCGCTGGACCGCAACACCGTGCGCCTGCTGCCGCGCCAGGTGGAAGATGCGCCGGACGTGCGTTTCTCGATGGGGCCGGGCGGTGTGCTGCGCGCCGATGTCGGCGCCAGGGCGGTGGCGCCCTCCGCCAAGATAACCTGGAACATCGAGAACACGATCTACCCGTATACCATCGCCAGCGCCACCCTGAGTGCGCGTTCGAAGCTGGGCAGCGAGGACAAGCCGGTTACCCTGGGCAGCGGCGCGGTACGCGCACTGGCGCCGGGCAAGCCGCAGCCGCTGGCCTCCACGCTGCAGCTGCCGGTGGCGCAACTGCCTAGTCAATGGTCGATGGCGGCCGTCAAGTCGGCCGGCTCCGCCTATGTGCTGCCCGGGACCATCGAGGTGCACCTGGCGCACCAGCAGCTGCATCTGTCGAACGCCTTCCGTGAGCGCATGGCGGCGCTGTTCCCAGGCGACCCGCTGCCCGACATCTTCACCCCGCCGGCCCAGGTGCAGGCCTCCACCGCCGTGCTGCCGATCGAGGTGCGTGTGCATTACGGGATGGCGCCGCTGCTGGCGGTTGGCGCTGGCGTACTGGCGCTGCTGGCGGCTGCCGGCGCTGCGGCTTACGCCTGGATGCGGCCGCAGCGCGCCTACGTTACCGTCGAGGACGAACTGCGCACCATGCATGCGCGTGCCGGCGCCAACCAGCCTATCTACGACAAGGCGGGCAATGAAATAGCCCGCCTGAAGACCACCGTGTTCGGCCACCAGTTGACGGACCTGCGCCAGGGTGCGCAGGTGCGCCTGGGACGCTGACGCATCCAAAAAGAGGAAACCACCATGCAAGCGACTCCCACCACAACCCCGTCCGGCGGCCAGGCCGATCCGGGCTTCAAGCTGCCCGAAGAGAAAACCACGCCCGACGCGGCGCTGCCGCAAACCACGCCGGAAACCGCCGGCGGCCCGGTCGAAGTGGTGCCGGGCGGCTTGCCACCGGCCGTCACCGACACCTCCACCCGCGACCTGTCGATCGGCGCGGCCGTGTTCGTGGTGCTGCTGGTGGTGTACTTCTTTGTCCGCAACGCCTATGTGCACCACATGGTGGTGCGCCGCGTCGCGCCGTCGACGGCAGGCAGCGCCGGCTGGCTGCTGTTCGTTGGCCTGGCCTTCCTGTCGGCGGCCGCGGTGCTGGCCATCATCAATGCCAGCCGCTACCTCACCTGGGGCGTGACCGCGCCGCTGGTCGCGGTGGGCGTGGTGGCGCTGGTTGCCGCGCTCTTTATCGGCCGCCGCTGAAACAGGACACGCCATGGCAGAGATCCCCACCCCAGCAAGCATCAACAAGAAGTCCGAACTGAAAGTCGACCTGCGTCCGACCCTGTTCATCGGCGCCGGCGGCACCGGCATGGAAGTCATGATGCGCATCCGCCGCCGCATCCTGTCGGCGGTCTGGAACAAGCAGCATCCGACCCGCGTGGAGTCGCTGGCCGACTTCCCGGTGGCGCGCTTCCTGCACTTCGACCTCGACAACAACGCCATCATCGACGAGGGCAAGTCGCAGCGCACCGACCCCTGGTACGAGCTGGTGCGCCTGAGCGATGAAGAACGGCTGGTGGAGCCGCTCGACCTGCCCCAGTACCACGAGTCCGACGACAGCCTGGCGCGCTTCCCGCTGATCGAAAACTGGATGCCGCTGCGCCCGAAAAAACTGCGCTCGCTCGGCATCGATCCCTCGAAAGGGGCGGGCCAGATCCGCTCGGTGGCGCGGCTGTATTTGTTCGACAAGTACCCCAAGCTGCGCGGCCGCATCAAGGGTGCGCTGAATTACCTGAGCAGCAATGCCGGCATCGAGCGCAAGGAGAATTACCAGCGCCTCGGCCTGCAGGTCGATACCTCGAAGTTCCGCATTGTCGTCATCGCCTCGAACGCGGGCGGCACCGGCGCCGGCAGCGCCATCGACCTGGGCTGGATGGCGAAAGCCATCGCGCGCCATGAAGTGTCCGACAGCCAGGTCGACCTGGTCATGTTCATGCCCTCGGGCTTTGCAAAGGCGAACAAGGAGCGCACCGAGGCGAATGCCTATGCCACCATGATGGAGCTGGAAACCACCATGCGCGACATGAATGCGCGCGTGTCGTGGATGGACCCGGACAGCATCCAGGGCAAGGGCGCCCCCTTCGACGATGTGTATTTTGTCGACACCGCCAACCTGGCCAACAAGGCCACGCAAGACGTGAAAGACGTCTACCAGATGGTGGCCGACACCCTGTTCGAGGATTTTGCCTCGGCCGATTTTGCCAACCGCAAGCGCTCGGTGGCGGTGAACCAGCAGCAGCACAAGCTCGGACCCTACAACCCGCGCGTACCGGAAGCGCGCTTCGGCGACATGCGCCTGTCCTACTCCAAGGTGTATTCGGCCTTTGGCCAGTCCGTGCTCGACACCCAGCAAAGCCTGCGCGAAGATATCCGCGCCTATGAACTGGCGGCGCTGATGGTCAAGGAGTTCTTCGGCCTGGTGGGGCGCGACGGCGACCTGGCAAGGCGCGCCGGCGACGCCGAGCGCGACAGCTTCATGCGCGAGCAGATGGAAATGCGCGAACGGCCCTTCAGCGAATTCCCCGATTTCAAAAAGGGGACGGTGGACCTCACACCCTTCCAGGAATATGCGCTCACCGAGCAGCTGTTGATGGACAAGGATGGGCGCTCGCTGCTGGAACGGGTGGAGAGCAAGGTGCAGCTCGAGATCGACCGCATCATGGCCGGCTACGACATCAAGCTGTGGCGCGAAAAGGTGGCCGAGCTGCTGCCGCAGCTGGAACGCGACGCCATCCGCGAAGCCGGCGCTACCGCCGAGACCAGCGAAGACCGCATCAAGCGCCACACCTTCGAACTGACTGGCCGCCTGAAGACGCGCGTGCGCGAGCGCCTGTATGCGCTGCTCGACGACCGCAAGCAGGGCGGGCTGGAGTTCGTGCTGTCGCTGCTGGAACAGGTCAAGGCGCGTCTGCTGCAGCGCGACCTGGTCGCCGCCGAACGGAATAGCCGCCGCTACCGCGACATCCGCGACGCCCTGCGCACGCGCCAGGTCGAGGAATCGCTGAACAACCTGGGCCAGGCCGCGGGCCGCCTGTTCGGCAAGGATGCCCAGGCGCGCGAAGTGATGGCCCACCTGAAACGCGACATCGCCGACTACCTGCGCTTCCACTTGCTGGCGGTATCGGCCGGCCAGTCCATCGAGGTGATGCGGAATATGTCGGCCTGGCTGGGCGACCCGCAATCGACCGACGAACAGGGCAACGCCCAGTGGAGCGGCATCGCCGGCGAATTCCAGGAAGGGCGCCGCCACGTGCAGGAGATTTTGCATGCGGTCGATAACCGCATCAGCCAGCTGCGCAGCGATGCGCGCCACGAGCATGCCACCTATATCAAGCTGGCCGGCGAAGTGCAGCCGGCGCCGCTGCGCCTGACTAGCGATGCGAGTGCGTGGAGCGAAGAGGTGCTGCTCGAATTCGGCGGCTCCGGCAAACTGTTCCCGCAACTGGGCGACGAGCGCATGCGCGCCGACCTGCTGCTGAAACTGTTCCGCCGCGCGCAGACCCAGCTCTCCAGCACCGAGCTGCGCGCGGAGCCGACCGACCCGCTGCTCGATCGCCTGAACGCATTGAGCCCGCAGGAACGCCAGCGCGTGTTCGCCGAGTGGATACGCAGCGCCATGCCCTGGGTGAACGCGCGCTTCTCCGCCGAGTTCACTCCGAATTCGGACCAATTCAAATGCTTTATTGGAGTCGGTGATGCGGGCGCCTGGCGCCGCCTGGAGGCCGAGATCCGCGCCGCGGTACCCACCGGTTTCTTCCATGGCGACCTGGTTTCGATCGTGAACACCGGCGTGGCCGGGCGCGCGGTGTGCTACATCGAGCTGTCCGGGATTCCGATGACGGTGCTGCGCGGCTTGCCGACCTGGCGCGCGTCGTACCAGATCGAGAACCCGAAGATCCCGACCCACCTGCACTTCGATTCCACACGCTTCCGCCATCCGATTTCGCCGTCGATGGACGAGTTGAACCGCCTGGCCGACGACTACGAATGGTTCCTGCAGGCGATCGCGCTTGGCGTCATCCGGCGCAAGGCCGACCTGGGCGACCGCGAGGCCAGCTTCCAGCCGCGCGGCCAATACCTGTTCGAGGTCGAGCCGGGTTCCGGCGAGTGGCTGCAGATCGGGAACGAGTTCGCGATCCGCTCGAATGGCTTGCCACCGTATTACCGCGAGCAGGTGATCGCCGCCGTGAAGAGCCGCCAGGCCGGGCTCGGCGCCCATCAGTTGCTGCTGCTGGCGGCGCTGATGCGCCATTACCAGCTGCGCGTGTACGAGCCGCGGCTGGAGGTTGACGAGACCGGCGCCCAGCTGCCTTCGCCCTCGCTGCCGAATATCACGGCGCGCCGCCTGTACGATGCCTGGTTCCGGCGCGCCTGCGCGCTCGCCCCGGCGCTGTCGACCGCGGCGCTGGATGCCGCCCTGGCCACGCTGTCCGAGTGGACCGAGCCGGTGCCGGATTCGGCATCCGACGCCTACAACTGGGAAGTCGAGCGGCCGGTGGACAAGCGCGTGATCAAGGCCGCGTTCCTGGCGAGCGATGTGCGCGCGGCGCAGGCGGCCGAGCGCCGCACGCACCATGAGGCGGCGCCAGTCGCTGGCGCGCCGCGCTACAAGCTGTTCGTCGGGGGCGCGCAACGCGGACCGTTCGCACGCGAGGAGATCGCGGCGCAGCTGGCGCGCGGCGAGATCGACCTCGCCACGCGCGCCTGGAACATGGCGCAGGACACGCGCTTCGGCAAGTGGCAGACCGTGGCCGAGATTCCCGGACTGGGTGGAACCGACGCGATACCCGATCCGGACGATGGCATTCCGGATCCGCAGTAAAGGGGAGGGCTGTGGCAGAAGCGTCGCTGTATTCTTGTATCAACCCGGCGTGCGGCCGTCACTGGCCGCGCCCGGTGAACTTTTGTCCCTACTGCGGCGCGGCGCAGAAGGCGGGCGTCGTGCGTGGGGATGTGGCTGCGCATGCGGCGCCGTCCGCGGGGCCGGGCGTTCGGCTCGACAAGCCGGTCAACGAAGAGCTGGCCGCTGAGCCGGCCTTACATGCGCCGCCGCCAGTCCCGGCCCCGGCGCCGCCAGCGCGGCCAGTGCCAGCAGTCGCGCCGGCGCGGCCGGCCGCTGCGGCGGCACCCGCGGCCTCGGCGCGTGCCGGCGTCAGCGCCGGGCGCGCCGCGCCCGCCCCGGGCGTACGCGCAGCCACCACCCCGCCGCCAAAGCGCCAGCCTGTGCGGCTGCGCTGGTGGCTGCTGGCGCTGGCCATCCTGTGGGTGATCTGGCTGGTGGCCAATCCCGGCAAGCGCCGCATCGAGGCGCAGATGGAAAAAGCGGCCAGCCTGGCCACGGCCTGCAAGCCGCGCGAGGCGCAGAACGAGCTGATTGCCCTGCACAAGACCCGTGCCACGCCGCAGCAGCTGCGCCAGGTGCAGCAGGCGCTGAACGAGGCGGGCGCCGACTGCAGCCGCAAGCGCCAGCGCGACAAGGCCTGGCGCGAAGCGAAGGCGGCGGCCGAGGCATCGCTCGATGCGGGCGCGGTCGACAAGGCACGCCAGCGCTTGCGTGCCTTCACCAAGCGCTGGGGCGACGACCAGGCTGCGCGCGCGCTGAAGGAAAAAATCGATGAACGCCAGCCCGAGCATCCGCGCGCCGACGAAGTGCGCTGAAGTGCATGCTGACCTGCGCGCTGCTCATCCGTGAGCCATGCAATTCCGACAAGGTGTATGCTGAGCAAAACCTTCAACACAGGAGCGATCATGAAAACCATGACCATGCTGGGTGCGCTGCTGGTGCTGGCCATCGGCGCCGGTTGCTCGCCGCGCGACGACGAGGCGGTGGGCCCGGCCCAGAAGGCCGGCAAGGCAATCGACGAGGCCGGTGACAAGGTGGCGCGCGAGCTGCGCGCGCCGCTGGAAAAGGCCGATGAAGCGGCGCAGCGCGTGGCCGAACGCGCCGACGCAGCCCGCGACCGCCTGGCCGAACGCACCGAGGAAGCGCGCGACAAGATCAAGGACGCCACCGCCGAAGCCGAGCGCGGCCTGGCCAAGGCCAGCAACAAGGTCGGCGAAAAGGTCGAGCGCGCCGGCGAGAAGATGCAGGAAGCCGCGAAATAACGGGGTGTTGTGGTGTTGTAGGGTGGGCACCCGTGCCCACCCTACGAACCCAACACCTCCCACATCCCCATCACGCGCTGGCACGCATCTCCTGCCAGCCCGCCACGATCGTCATGTCCACATGCCCCGCGCGCCAGGCCTGCTCGAGGTTCTGCTCGATCTCTTCCAGCGAGGTATTCGCAAAGCTGCCGAAGCCGCGCAAACCGTAGGCGCGGTTGCGGCCGTGGCCCTTGGCCATGTACAGCGCCATGTCGACCAGGTTGACCGCGCGTTCCCATGGCAGCGGCTCGCCGGCCGGGGCCAGCGGGTAGGGCGCGAAGCCGATCGAGACCTGGGCCGCGAGGGTTTCGCCGCCGTACTCGACGCGGATTTCGTCAATGCCGGTAAGCAGGCGGCGCGCCACGTCGTCCAGGCCGCTGCGCGGGATCGCCGGCAAAAAGGCCAGGAACTCCTCGCCGCCCCAGCGCACGATCATGTCGGTCTCGCGCAGGATCTCGCGCAGGCTGGCGGCGATCCTGATCAGCACCGCGTCGCCGGCGCCGTGGCCCCAGGTGTCGTTGATGTGCTTGAAGTGGTCGACGTCGAGCAGGAACAGCGCGCTGACCATCTCCTCGCCCGAGGTGCCGACGCCGCGCTTTTCCACCAGCTGGTGGTTGCGCATGAAGTCCTGGAAGTGGCGCCGGTTATACAGCCCGGTCAGCGGATCGCGCACGCTCTGCTGCTTGAGCTCCTGGTTCTTTTCGTGCAGCTGGGCGTTGGCATGGCGCACCTTGCGGTACAGGTGGCCGATCATGACTGTCACCAGCGCGAACACCACGATCAGCAGCCCCCAGATGCGCTGCTGCAGGCGGCGGTTGTCGATTTCCGCCGACTTCACCTGGTTCTCGCGTTCCAGCAGTTCGATCTGGCGCTGGCGCTTGTCGGCCTCGTACTTTTCCTGCAGCTCGAGCAAGGCTTTCTGGCGCCGTTTTTCGAACAGCTCGTTCGACAGCGTGCGCTCGCGGTGATAGGCGCTGATCGCGCCGGCATGGTCGCCGGCCCGTTCCAGGGCGCTGCCGTATTCGGCCAGCACCACCTGCAGCTCGGGCTTGTTGCCGTTCTTCTCGTAGAGCGCCAGGCCCTCCTCGAAGCTGCGCTTGCCCTCGGCCAGGCGGCCGGTCGCCAGGTAGGCCTGGCCGATGTTCACGCGCGCCGTGGCCACCGCGCCTTCGTCCTTGATGACGCGCGCCGCCTCCAGCGCCTGCTGGGCATAGCCCAGGGCATTGCGGTAGTCGTGCAGCTTCAGGTAGCAGTCCGACAGGTTCACCAGCGAGCGCACCACCATCGAGTGCGCGCCGATGCTGCGCTGCAGCGCCAGGGCGCCCAGCTGGGCCTTCAGCGCGCGCCCGATCTGGCCGGTATCCATGGCGAGGCCGTATTCGGTGCCCTTCAGCTGGGCCGTGCGGCCCGGTGAATTGATCTTCGCGGCCGCCACGTAGGCCTCGGCCAGGGCCTCGAAACCCTTGTCGTATTCGCGCATCTGCGTGTACAGGCGCGTCATCGCATTCAGCACGATCACCAGGTGGACCGGGCCGCCATACTGGCGCGTGTAGGCCAGCACGGCCTGCATCTTTTCCAGCGCACGCGGGAAGTTGCCGTCTTCGGCAAAGGCTTCGGCCGCCGATACGCCAACCCGCACGCGCACCTCCAGGTCATTCGTGGCCAGGGCGTGGCGCTCGGCTTCCCAGATCAGTTCATGCGACAGCGCCAGTTCGTTCTGCGCGTATTTCAGGTAACCCTTGCGCACCAGGCCCTTGGCGATGGCGGCGTCGTTCTTTTCGCGCCGGCCAAAGGCGATCAGCTCGTCGCAAACCGCGAGCGCCTTGTCGTTCATGCCCACCTTCTGGTAGGCCACGCACAGCTCGGCCAGCAGGTTGGCCTTGTCGGCCACCGAGCCGGCGCGCGCTTCCTGCTCGATCTTGAGCAGCATCGGCAGCGCGCGTTCGGGAACGAAGCGGTTGATTTCGCGGATCTCGGCCAGGCGCGTCGGCAGCGGCACAACGCTGGCGGCGGTGGCGGCAGCGTCGGCGCTACAGGCAAGCGACGGCGCCAGGCATAGCGCTGCAAGCAGTGCGCGCACGCGCTGCGATGGCTGGTTCGTCTCCCGAGCTCCCGGCATGGCTTCCTCGATCTGGTGGTCGCGCCTGCCGAAAAGGCCGGCGCCATCGATCATTATAGGTCTGTTGCAAAGTGGAAACATCGCTTTTTTTGCGCATTTATCGCAGAAATGCGACGCCAAAACCGCAATATTGGCGATTGTTCATTTCATACCCTAGGCGAAAGCAAGAAATGAAACTTCCCCTGCGTTATGCATGGTAACTAAGCCTTACAACGCCTACCCAGCCTGGTTGACGAGCTACCCTACACGGCCAGTTGCTGCAGCAAATACAGCCGCTGGTACAAGCCGCCCGCGATCTGCATCAGTTCCTCGTGCGCGCCTGATTCGGTAATACTGCCATGGTTCAGCACCACGATGCGGTCGGCGTCGCGGATGGTCGACAGGCGGTGCGCGATCGCGATGATGGTGACCCGCCCGCGCACTTCTTCCAGCGCCTGCTGCACGATCTGTTCGGTGGCGCTGTCGATGCGCGAGGTCGCTTCGTCCAGCAGCAGGATGCGCGGCTCGCCGGCCAGCGCGCGCGCAATCGCGATCAGCTGCTTCTGCCCGGACGACAGGCGCGAGCCGCCTTCGCCGAGCCCGGTCTCGTAGCCGTTTTCAAGCGCAACGATGAAGTCGTGCGCATGCGCCGCGCGCGCCGCCGCCTCGATCTTGTCGAACGCCAGGCCGCGCCCCATGTCGATGTTCTCGCGCGCCGATGCCGCCAGGATGAAGGGGTCTTGCGGCACCAGGCCGACTTCGTCGCGGAAGCGTTCATTGTCGATGCCGGCGATCGGCTCGCCGCAGATCTCGATCCTGCCCCTGCCAGGTTCGGGACTGTAGTAGCGCAGCAGCAGCGACAGCAGGGTCGACTTGCCGCTGCCGGTGTGGCCGACGATGCCGTAGAAGGCGCCCTGCGGAATATCGAGCGCAATGTCGTGCAGCACGTCCTGGCCCGGCACATAGGCGAAGCTAAGGCCGCGCACCCGCACCGCCGGCGCGTCGGGCGCGGCCGCCATGCGCGTGCCGCCGCTGCGCCCAGCCGCATGCTCGGCGGCGCCGGCTTCGGCCAGCAAGGCCTCGACCCGGGCGCTGGCCACCACCGCCTGCTGCAGGCCGCTGAACT
>Ga0265780_10008580_pt1 | contig 12400 bp, 10 predicted proteins | sample P1T30metagenome_FD_192432 | JGI IMG/M metagenome (GOLD analysis project Ga0265780, IMG submission 192432) | Plant litter microbial communities from East Loma Ridge, Irvine, California - P1 T30 | ecosystem: Environmental > Terrestrial > Plant litter > Unclassified | place: USA: California... | reverse complement strand
AAGGCGTTCAAAGCGATGTTGTTCTTCATGATCTGCTCCTTGAGTGAGTGGCTTCGATGCCCTCTTCTCGCTCGGAACAGCGCAAACGATAATCAGATCAGATCGCACTTCATTGTTGCTGATCCTTATGATAATCCTGGCAACAGCAAGGATCGGCAATTGGACAGGTTACGAACGCTGCGGACTTTCATCAGTGTGGCCGAGCATGCGAGCTTTGCGGAAGCCGGCCGGAAGCTGAACATGTCACCGACCACGGTGACCCGAACCGTTGCGGCACTGGAGGCAAGCCTCGGCGTCCAGCTCTTGATGCGCACAACCCGAAGCGTTCGCCTGACAGACGACGGGGCTGCCTTCCTTGAACGCTGCCAGACGGGGATCGCAGAAATCGACGGGGCTTTCGATGCTGTCCGCGGCAGCCGCTCAGCGCCGAGCGGCATGTTGACAGTGACCGCCCCGGTGATGTTCGGTCGGCTGCACATCCTACCGATTGTGGTCGAGATGCTCCGCCTCTACCCCGATCTTCAGATGCGCCTCCTGCTGCTAGATCGAATGGTGCGCATGGTTGAAGAAGGGATCGACATCGCGGTCCGCATTGCCGATTTACCGGATAGTTCGCTGCACATGCGGCGCATCGGCGAGGTGCGGCGCGTTCTCAGTGCAAGTCCCGCCTATCTCGCCGAACGAGGCGAGCCCGCGACACTCGCCGATCTGCGGCACCATGATCTGATCGCGGTCGAGGACGAGGTCGGTCCGCATCGGGGATGGGGCGTGGAAGGCCGGCCGCGATCGTCGAAGCCACCACGTTTGTCCGTCAACAGCGTGGATGCCGCCATCGTCGCGGCGGTTTCTGGCTTGGGCGTCGTGCGCACGCTGTCCTACCAGATCTCTGAACATATCGCGGCGGGCAGATTGCAGCAGGTCCTGCCCGACGATCTTACGCCGTCAGTGCCAGTGTCTCTGCTGTTTCAAAGTGGGCGTCGAGACCGCCCGAACATCCGAACCTTCAGCGAGGTTGCCCAGCGCCAGCTTGGCGGCGCGACGCTCTAAGGAGGAAACGACGCATATGACTAGGTGGTGCAACCAGCATCAGCTTTCATGCGACCGCGTATAAACCGAGCCACCTCTATCTGCGACTGCTGATCGTCCGCTTTGCCCGACGCGATTGGCAGCTTCCGTCCGGACGGACGTTTCCCAGCAATAAGGTGAACGACTGGGTCTGGTCGGGAGCCGACTGGCAGCTCTGCGTTCAGGCAGACCCACAAGTGGACGCTCAGGCCGCCTCGCTTGCCTCCCAGCTTCGGTCGTTCATTCATGTTCAGTCCATTACCTTCCTCATGCACTGAATCATCTGGCCCATCGGCGGGGAATGGTCTTTGCGGGGTAACTGATCTGATCGGAGGGGCGTGTTGCCCCCCCCTTCCCCGCTGAGCTTTAATTGAGGGTCTCCTGGTTTCTCATCCAGGTCGAGGGTGAGTTTCCGCAGTTCATTCGGCCGCGATCCTGGCCGCGGCAGCAGCAAACATTAGTTGGACTGTTGCCGGTTCAGCTTTTCTCTCAGCGGCGCCTTACGCCTTGGGGCAGCTTGCGTTCCGTGTAAGACTGCTACCAGCGCGGCGCATTTCTCCGCGCACGGGGGATGATGGCTGACACGGCATTCAAATTTCTAATGCGAGAGGGCGATCGCCCCTTTCGCTCATCGCGGTGCTTCGTAGTTGCTGATCCGACGAGTCACCAGCGGGCGCAATGGACTCTGCAGCTCGATCAACCGTACGACGCCGCGTGGGCCCTCGAAATCGACGATGTGAAGGACTGGATGCTTCACGGGCCAGCCGTCCGGCATATGGTGCTTGATCCGGCGAATCAAAGCACGTCGAATGTTCGGATACTCAAGCGTGACGATGTTTTTCGCGCCTATCTGAAGGAGATAAAGGAAAACATTCCTGAACCCTACCGCTCGCGGCGGATCGTAGCCCTCATGCCGTCAATCGCGGATGATGCGGTGCGAACCCGATACAAAGATGCGATAGACGCTGCAATGCCCGGTGCGGTGGTGATGCCTGAGCCTGAAATGGTTGCGGAGTACTTCCGGCTGCTTATGCGCCGGCTGGAGCTTGAGGCGGGACGCAATAATGTTATCCTAGTTGTCGATGTGGGCGCAGCAACCGCGAACATGACGCTGATCGTCAGCCGCCGGGACCGCAAGATTGTCGATGTTAATGCCACAGGCAAGCAACGTGACCTGCGGCTTCGCGCGCTACGCGGCGACAGCCGCGGACGCGCTGGGCGCTGGGTCGATGAAAAACTAGCTGTGCTGCTGGGCGTCGATCCGAAAGAACCTTCGCTTCTACGGGAGGTAGAAGCTCTCAAAGTGCGGGCAAGCGCACGACCTGACGAAGAGCACGTCACTGTTGCTGCTAACGGCGTGCGAATGGCGCTTAACGGTGCCATGCTCGCTGACGTCGCTAATGAACTTTGGAGAGAACTTCTACCCTTGTTTCGGCAGCTGAGCGGTCGGCTTTACGAGAACCAAAATTCGTCGGAGAGCGCGCGAGAGTTAAGCCGGGATCGCTTTGACGAACGAGGTGTAACGAGCGAGCTGGAGGCGCATCGGCTGATTGATACGGTGCTGTTGGCCGGCGGCACGAGCCTGCTGACCGGCTTTGAAAAGGCGATGCTGGGAGCCTTGTTCTCGGACGGGCCCCGGCCCGCTGTGCTGCGCGTCGGGGATGCCTTTCCTGTCGCCGCAGCCTCCGGCGGCATGGCCCATACCCTGCACAATTACGAGCCGCCGCGTCTGCGTGAAGCAAACGGGCGCAGCGGTGGGCTATTTGCCGCACCACTAGAGACAACACTGCAACACCCGCTGCTACTCGGAATCAAGCTGCGGGATGAGCGCGAGCGCCAAGTGTTGCTGCTCGACCCTGACGATCCTTTCGTTGTTGACGGCGGGGTACGTCCGATTGAGGGGGCACCGGAACTCGCGGCGAATACCCAGCCAAGGATGCGGCTACTGCCTGGTCTGGAAGCAGGCCGTCAGGCACGTCGAGGCCGACATTTTGAACCGATGCGGGTTACGCGCGCGCCTGGCAGAATGAATTTGCACTGGGATCCTCGACCGGGACGCGCGACGATTCGCTCGGAGGATGTTGAGGGAACAGGTAAGCTTTGGATAGACGCCCACCTGCTCCGATCTCGGCAGGAGCCCGCACCTAACCCCTTTACGGACTCGCTTCCGGCCGACCTGCTAGCAGTCGACGCCGCCGAGGAGGTGGTGCTCGACATCGGCATGTCCAAGATCGTAGCGGTGACGGCGGACCGGGGCGCCATCTCCGCTGGAACGCTTGACCAGCTCACCCGTCAGCGGTTCTCCGCCCTTACGCCGGCTCAGCCGGGCGAAGCAGCCAGTCCGGTCGATAGGCGTTGGACGGAGGCCCCTACGCGTCAAAGCGGTCGCTCGTTCGGGTCGTTACTCAACCCAGTCGCACCGGCGCTTGTTAGATGGAGCGTACGCGTCCCAGACGCGGACGTCGTGGCGGCGCTAATGCGCGCCAAAGATGCCTTGGCCGATTCAACGCCTCATCTCCACTTCAATGATATTGTGGTGGCGCTGATCGCGCTGGCGGCGCGACCGTGGGTACTCCTCGCCGGGCCGCCTGGGTGCGGCAAGTCAACTCTGGTCCGCCTAATCGCAAGCCTATTGAGTATGCAATCAGGCGAACAGTTCCACGAGGTTGCGGTGCAGGCGCATTGGGCAGACGATGGCGGACTTTTCGGCAAAAGCGGTGCGCTCGCGCCGCTGCTTACTATGGTTAATCGGGATCACCTCATCTTGTTAGACGAGTTTAACCTTACACGACCTGAATATTACCTCTCTCGCATGTTCCATGCGTTGGATACCGATAGCGGGTTTATCGGCGCTGGTGAGCGCCTTGCGTCTTGCAGGGTGTTCGGCACGCTCAACATCGACGAATCCTCACGCCCACCCTCACCCAAGGTGATTGACAGGTGCTTTCTCATGGAGCTGGCTCCCGTTAATTGGGACATTGCACCAAGAGCCGCGCCAGTCTTACCGCCGGGCTTTGTCGGCCTGCCCGGACTACCGGCAATTGGCGCCGATGCCGCAGGCGGAGACAAACGAATAGACATCGTGCTACGCGCGCTACACCATGCGGTCGAAGAACACGATCTTCGCCCAGACCTACTGCCATCGCGGCGCGTACTTGCCGACATTAGGGCGCTCCTAAGCCTGGAAGAGCGGCTCAAGCTGGAGTCCGCTGGGCTGCTCGACCGCACCGATCTCGTGGACCGCCTCCTCGCCAGCCGCGTACTGGTCAAGCTTGCTGGTGCCTACGACCAAGTCGGCTTTGCTCTTGATGCACTGGAAAAAGCTGTCGATGGCATCGAAGAGCTGCACCGGACTCGCCGGCGCCTCAAGCTTGCGCGGCAGCAAGCGCGCTTGGGGTTCGTATCGCCGTGGCAATAGCGCCAGTCCGAATTGAAGCAGTTCGAATGGTTGGTGTGGACGGTGCCGAAAAGGTCGAACCATGGCGACCTGACACTTGGTACGTCATTCGCGACGATCACCCTCATTTGGACGTTCTCGTCCGCGGCCAGAATGCCCAGGCCACAAACAAGGCGGTCAAGTTTGCCCTTTCCGAACCGGAAGCAGATGAGCTTAGGTGGTGTCGTTGGGACTTCGCAGCGGATCTAGCGCACAACCGGCGCTTGGGCGAGATCTGTCTTGCGTTAAAGGTACCCAAGGGCTGCGTGCTGCGTTGCTACGTGATACCCGCGGCGCTGCTGACCTATCGCGATGTTGTCGTAATGACGGAGGATATCGAAGCAGAGCTCGGGTTTCGGGCGGCGTGGGACGTTTTGGCGGATCGCCCCGATCGGTCGTGGAGTAGCCCGGTTGCCGGCTCATTCAGCGGTGCGTTCAGCATGCTGAGCGACAGCGTGGATGAAGAGCTACACGCGGCTCTTTTGATTCGTCGGCAGCCTTTCGTTGAACTCGGGCCGCTGTCCATGTGTTCGGTGCCGCTCGTCGAGAACGCGCTGGTATCGCACTGGGCGACGCGGCGTTCGGGGCAGCTCTACGAGGCTGCGATTACCGTGACTACAGCGCTCGACGCAGTGACGCGGCTTCATCAACGCGGCGGCCCGGATGGTCGGCAGAAGCGGCTCGTTGGGGAGGCTACTCAGCTGACCCTGATCGTGGACCGGCTGACTGATCAGCGTCGCTTGGTTTCACGTCTGATTAGCGACGCCGAGCTCGGCACTTCGATCCAAACCACTCCCCTAATTCAGCGCGACCACCGCCTCCGACTGCTCTTGCGCGCCTTTGCGCCGCCAGCGTCGGAAGCGTTTTCTGAAATTGCGGCGGCTAGATCTTGCTACCCGCCCGTGTTCTTGAACCGTCTCTGGGAGCTGTGGGGCGCAGTTTGGTTGGCCCGAACATTGCGCAGTTTTGGCTTTCAGGGGAGCGGCACGACCGAGGCCTTGGGGACCGGCATACAATGCTCATGGCGCCTGGAGCGAGACGGCACGACCATCGAGCTGGATTTCGAACCGGAACCAGTATCGGTTGACTATGGACGGATGCCGGCCGCCCATCAGCGCGACGTTCCCGCGCTAGAGTGGGCGGCCCGTCATCAGGAACTAGACGATCGACGGCCTTTTCTGGCACTGGAGGAGCATAGCTCCCCTGACTACCTAATAAGGATCACAACACCGACGGAGCGCCTACTTGTGGTCGGTGACGCTTGTTTGGCCACCGCTGCCTTTCACGGCAACGTCATCGAAGGTGTCATGAGGCACGCAAAGCCAAATACTGTTGAGCAGTACCGCCGGACCATCGGCTGGGTAATTGATGGCAGCGTAGTAAGATGTCACCTGCTAGGCGGCTTTGTCCTCTTTCCCCCGCCGGCGAGCAACTGGACCACGTTCGAAACGTTACCGGGAGCCGCCGATTGCATGCTGCTCTGCCCGAGTCCGGGCGGTGACAAAAATGCCGGCCAACGGCTCCAACTACTCCTGCATACGGTGGCGTCGGAATAGGACAGAAGGTTTTATTAGATAGCGCCCCAAGCTAGTGCCAGCACGCGCCACAAAAGCACAATGAGGCAGCAGATCAGGGCCAACGGCGAGAGCAGCCCCACATAAAACCGAGATTGCCGGCCCTCGGAAATAATCAGCCGCGACGACCAGTCGTCTTTCTGCCAGTGTCCGCTACGTCGCTGTGGCCGGTCACGAGGGGAGAGCGACGTAGTGTGTGCTCTGGAGATCAACCCGCCGACCCTCCACATTGCCTACGTCAGCATGGCCGAACTCTACGCGCGTGCGCTGCGGCACTACACGGCGGGCGCGGCGTCCCACCGGGCGATATTCTGCGGCCGGTTGGCCTATGGGCGAGGCGCTGTGCGCGGTCCTTATCGACGCCGCCGAGCACTATGCCGGACCAATCATACAGCAGCAGTCGGAAAAAAAGGGGGGCGGAGTAGAGTCAGGAGGTGGCGCGGTGTCGTGCAGCTCGCCTGTGGGGCTTACTCAACGGTCCGTTTCCACCCCCTGCTCATCGAACCGGACATGCGGATCTCCCTGCATCCGGCTCTCGGACAAACCATCACGCCTTCGCCCACGGCGCGCCCCGACCAAGCTGGGTAAGCCGGACGAGCCCGTACTGCTCGTAGAGGTGCTGGGGCAGATACGCTCCCGCCCTCTTGCCGGCTTTGCCATGCTTGCGCCGGAGCCACCGACGCAGCCGCACCACTGTGTAGCTGTCGAGCGCGCGGTACGCCTTGCTCGTGGTGCCAACCGAAAAATAGTTGGCCCATCCGCGCAGCCCCCGGTTGATCGTGGCCACCAGCAGTGTGGCATCCTGCCATGTCGTCCTTCGCTCGGTGAGCGCGTGGATGGTGTCCACCGCCCGCTTGATTCTCTTCTTCGACGGCCGATGGCCTATGTAGGCTCGCCCCGTTTTCGCAGAGTACATCCGCCCGAAGGTGTACCCCAGAAAGTCAAACGTCTCGTCCGGCACCTTGCAGATCCGGGTCCCATCCCTCACGGGCGTCCGGTTGCTCATCGCTGAGCACGTGATGGGGCTTCCCGTGTTGCGTGCGCTTTCCTTGTGTACATGCTGCCGCCATTACCCCGGTGCAGCAGATGGGCTCCTGCGTCGCTCAACCTCGCCCACCTGTATCAGCCTTGCCCGAAATGGGTGTCGGGTCGGCCTGCACATCGTCCTTTTCGAGGATTGCTCCGCGTTCACTCACGTTGCGGCCTGCACACTCGCACGGTCACCTACGTGACCGTCATCCGGGGGCTTCAGACACTTCGTCACCTCCATGCCTGCCCCGGTTACTTCCGGCTGGAGCACTTCGCCGGGTGGGACTTGCACCCACTAGAAAGCGCCGCCTTTTGCACGGCGCACCCCACAGTTGGACATTCAGACCGTCACTCCCGCCCCCCATAAGCGTCACGACAATTTGGCTCTCCGGGTCTTGATCGGGCTATCTAATAGATGTTGGATGATTCTGAACGAGCGAATGGGGGGGGAGTATCATGGCGATCAGTGACGAAGAGGCGAACCAAGTAATCGCTGCGATCGAGCAGGCGCTTCCGCTGGAGTCTGTGGAACCTGGCCGCGACGCGATCGCCGACTTCCTGCAGCAATGGCGCGCTGAGATTGAGGCTGGGCGTCCGATTGACCGGAAGCTCAAGGTTGCTGAAAGCCCTGGGTTGGACGAGCTCGCGGGCGTGCCGCGCGCGCGAACTAGTTCGACCGGAGAGTTCGTCGGCAAGAAGGATTATCGTCCGACAGAGCGGCTCGACCTCTTACTTGAGGCACTTGGATTGTCCTTCGTCGCGCCGCCGATGATGGCGGCTCGTTTCTTGGAGACGGTAGAGCGGTATCGAGTCGATGAGGCAAACGAGAACCCTGCTACGATCTCCTTAGCGCCGACGGGGGAGGTGGGGGATCCGACGTTGCAGTTTGATCGTGCGACGATTGATCAAGCCGCTGAGGCGGTCATCCCGCTTTCACGGGTGCTTAACGAACTCTCGCGCGAGACCGGCATTCGCGATCGTGTTACCGATGTCGAGGAGAAGCTCTGATGCCGCTCCGCCCCGGCTTGTGGGCCGAGATCACCAACGCCCTCGGTTCTGCGACTAGCGCGAACCTGTCGGCGTCATCCGACGGTGCCGACCTTTACGAGTGCTATGTATGGTCGCTGGTACTTGAAGCGGCCCGTCAGGAGGGAGCAACGATCCGCCTGCTCGATCGCCAAGGTCGCCCAGCAACGAGCTTTTGGTTCCGAACCTCACCGTCCTCGATCTTCTCCGTAGCGCACGACTACTGCCACGCGGAGGTGCATTTCCCGAGTCGTCCGACGCTTGAGGCTCATATTGGGATCTACGTGTCGGGCAAATCGAAGGTAAATCACGAATGTGACGTTGCCATCGTGTTCAAAGACGAGGCTGACACCTGCCGCCGTGAGAGCGTTCATCCAAGATCCAGCAAGGTCCTGCTTGCGATAGAATGTAAATATTATCTGAGTAGTAGCCTGGGTGTAAACCTCGGTCGGTCGTTCTTGGGGCTGATTGACGACATATACACCAAGGGAAGATTCTTCGTTTCAACACAGAATACAGGATCGGTAGACCGGCTCTTCTCGCGGCATAATAAGGAGTATGAAATTGGTCTTTCGCCAATGACACCCGCGCTTGAGGTCCGGCTACGCGGTTCATTTGAGAAGCTATTTCGTAACTTCAAGGCTGCGTGAGCAATGGCGATATTAATGAAACACTCGGGCTTAGCGCTGAGAGAGAGAAAGTAAGTGATGTTTGCGCCAAACTCATAGTTGTGGGAATATGGGCCTAGCTACCGACATCGCAGGCGCTCCGAACGCCAAGGAGTTTTGGACTTCGTTATGCTATGGAGCGTATATGAGGCCCAAGTTCTAGACTACAATGCGAGAGCACAACGAATGTTGGACACAGTAGAGCTCTGGTACGTCAACGGGTTGATCTAGATAGACGGGCGTGCCGACGAGAGCTGGCACCATTTTGTATAACGCCCTCGGAACGGATCGGAACTGGGCCATCACTTTACGGGCCCTCGTCTCAGTCATCGGGCCTCTAGCGAATTGTACGAAATGCCGTCCTTGCCGAGCCAGCGCCCAATCGGCTGACTAGACATAGAGTCATGGCGCTAATCATCCATCGTATCCGCAACAACCCACTGCATGGCAAGAAGTTGTCCTACGGCCTTCGCGATCAGGAAATGAACTTCCGCCACTCCTCCCACATCCTGATGACTTGGATGGAGATGGATCGCGTGCAGCCCGCCTTCTCCGGCACGATTTAGCCCATACACGCTCACCCGTGGCACTTTCAAAGAAGCCCGTATCGGTCCATAACCTCTCAGTGCGGTATTGGTGGGTCAATCATGCGCAAACGATGCGGCAGGAGGTCGATGGTGGCTATCTTTGGTCACCGCTGTCCGAGGCAAATGGTGCGCGAAGCAGATTCTATGACAACATGCGCAGGGCTGCTCCCGGTGATATTGTCCTCTCATACGCCGGCGCAAGGGTCGGTCGCGTCGGCGTCGTAGCGGACTTCGCAATCAGCGCACCGAAGCCGGAGGAGTTCGGGAGCATCGGCGCCTACTGGAACGCCACTGGATGGCTACTCCCGGTCGATTGGCTTGAGGCATCGCTTTCCGTTCGCCCAAAGAATCTGCTGAGCAGGCTGGCACCATTGCTGCCAACCAGCCATTCGCCGATCCAGGCCGCCAGCGGCAACGGCAACCAGAAGGCCTATCTCGCCGAGATCGACAAAGCGGTTGTCGACCTCGTACTCGATGCCGCTGCCCTGCCCGCGGCAATCCTACTCGCCGCTCCTGATCGGACTGTGGCTGACTTCGGGGTCAAGCTGGATGACATCGTCGAGAGCAACATCAAGCATGATGCGTCGTTGGACCAGACCACCCGCGAGCAACTCGTACGGGCACGCCGTGGGCAGGGAATCTTTAGAAAGCGCGTGCTTGATATTGAGCCGGTGTGCCGGATCACGGGGATCGACAAGCCTAGCCTCCTCATCGCCAGCCACATCAAACCATGGCGCGCATGCGGGACCGCCGCGGAACGTCTCGATGGATCGAACGGTCTGATGATGGCACCGCACGCAGACTTCCTGTTCGACCGTGGCCTCTTGGGCTTTGAGGAGGACGGGCGGCCGATGTTTTCATCTCAATTGACCGACACGGATGCGGAAGCTCGGCATGCACATCGTGCAGCGACCGCCTCCCCGCCCGCTTGGTGACAGCAGTGCGGCATATCTGTATCACCACCGATCAAGCGTCTTCATTCCATAGAGCTTCATGGCGGTGCCCGCCCGTCCTGCGCGAGCTCGATCGTGCGGAGCGATCAGAGCGGGTGGCGATGATTTCGCGCCCTGATTGAAGCAAAGAGGATCTGACCACGCTCTGATGTGATCAAGGTTGCGAGGCTTAGGCAAAGGCTTCTCTTTACCAGCAAATAGAGCATCATGCGCTTTGGTGATGAGGGAGACAAGGAGCAGGGTGGCAAGAAGTTCGGAACTGGCGATGGCTTTTGCCGCTTTGCTCTCGGCTCGTGGCTTCGCGGCCCCAGACGGTCGACCGCTCCACGCCTATCGTTTTACGAAGGAGGAGATGGAGGGTGTCGCTGCCCTGCTGCAGCGGACGGGCCGCGCGGCAGTTCACGACGGTGCTGGCAGAGCACTGATCCTGGCGCATGTGGCGGAATGGTTCCGGCGCGAACGGGCTGGCGGGCACTGGGACTGGATCCGGCCGCTCAGGAGCATTGGCCTGCACTATGGCCCGGGCCAGGCGCTTCAATATTGTGACGTGGAGGATCTCGTTAGGGGAGGGTTGCACGCCTGGTGCCGACCGCAGCCTACGGGTGGTGAGCGGCTGCTGGCAGTCGTCCGGGAGAGCGGCTTTCCGGTAGCCGCCGTCCGGGACGATCCGCGCATCTCCGCCTGGCTACGGCATTCTGTGGTCTGCGCGGAGCGTGGTTTCCGCGTCGAGCAGGCCGTGGCGGCGGAGGCCTGGCGCGTATCCGAGCGCTTAGCCCAGACCCTGTTCGGGTCGGCGGTCGAACTCTGCGGCGCAATTGCCGATCTGCGGGCTGGGATTCCGGAGGCCGCCCGGACGGGCGATCCGGTCGCATACCTCGATGCCGAGCGGCCCGGCTGGCGAGAGACCCTGCCGTTCGATGTCGAGCAGGAGGATGTCCGCACGCTCGTCGAGCGGCTCGTTCGCTTTCGCGACGATCATGGTGCCGCGCTCGACGTGGAGCGCGCGTTCGTCCGGCAGCCTTCCGGGGGGTGGTGCCCCTACGCGAGGCTGGAGCTTGAGGGCGAACTCGACTTGAGGCGCGTGCCCGGCGTCGTTGCGTCGGTCCTGGCCGAGGGGCGCCGGCTGAGGATCTTCGCTCGACCACCGCTGGCCAGGGATCTCATCCCGATCGCAGCGCTTGAGACCAGAGACGGCGACGAGGGTAGGATCCACGACGTTCGTCCGTTCGTAACCGACTTCGAGGTGGAGCTGCCTCTGGAGAGCGAGGCTCGTCTGCTGGCCCAATCGGGCCAGAGCACGGTCGGCGAGTTCGTGCCCGCGGGCGGTCAGGCCCTCGCGGGCCCGGTGGTCGCGCTGGACGTCGCTGAGGTGGACGAGACGGAACGGCCGACCAAGCTTCGCGTGATCGGGGAGTCCTCGTGTCAGACGGGCAAGACTTCGTTGGTCCTCGCGATCCGACCGGAGGCGTTCGGGTCGGTCGCGTTCTCCGCTGCCCAGACCGATCTCGGCTTCTGCGATCGGTCCGGACGACGGCTGGTGCTCTTCTCCGGGACGGCCGTGTTCGAGGAGCACGGGGTGCGCTGGAGGTGGCGTACCTCCGCTGAGAGGAGCCTGGACGCGCGGCCGATCCTCGTAGGCGATCTGCTTCCGGGGGTCCGCGAGACGGTATACCGCGGCCTGCCTCGACTCTGGGTGGAGAGTGACGGTCACGTCGTGGCGCCGAGACAGGGCTCGCTGCATTGGCGCCCGCGCGGACGAGGCCCCTGGCGACCGCTGGCGGCCGGCCCGGCGTTCGGCGCGATCGATTTGGCGGTCATCGAACAGGGGGAGGTTCGTCACTCGGTCGGCGCCGAGGTGGTTCCCGCGGCGACCCGCTTCGAGTTCGACCGGGTGAGGCGACTAGTTCGCATACCTGGCCTCGACGCTCCCATGGTCAGTGCGACGGCGATCCGGCCGCTCTTGGTGAGGACTGAGACGGGTGTTCCCGTCGTGGAGCTGGGCCCCCCCTCGGGCGCGCCCGTGGTCGTGGTCAGGGCGCGCTGGCAATCGGAGGTCAGGCTC
>Ga0265780_10008578_pt1 | contig 12402 bp, 12 predicted proteins | sample P1T30metagenome_FD_192432 | JGI IMG/M metagenome (GOLD analysis project Ga0265780, IMG submission 192432) | Plant litter microbial communities from East Loma Ridge, Irvine, California - P1 T30 | ecosystem: Environmental > Terrestrial > Plant litter > Unclassified | place: USA: California... | reverse complement strand
GGAAATACAGGGAGTAAGCCTACGTCCTTACCGATTGTCCATTCACAACCCTTACCAAGCGTAACATCGACGGTGGCCACGACCAGAACATCCAACTTCTCCGGTGTGTGGACTAGTGTAACTGCATTTATTCCATTGGAAAGTACAGCCTCGGCCTCCACGCAGCATGCTGCGTCCAAAACACCACAGACGCCATACGACTCCTCACCAACATCGCCACCAATTCCTTCGTCGACAAGCTCAAGCCCCTGGCTTCAACTTCACGGGAACAAGCCCTCTCCGCTCCTGTCTCGCGCTAGTATCGCTGGTATCACCGTAGGATCTACTGCGTTCGTTGCCCTCATGATCGGCATGCTCTTATTCCTCCGCCACCGGAGAAAAGCTCGCGAGATCATAGAGATCACTACGCCTCACGTCAAGCCTACCAAGCCGTACGGAGTACACTACAACGCCAAGATCGCCCGCTCGCGAAGCTGGAAATTGAAACAGGAGGAAATGAGTGGTAGCTCGGTGTCGTCTTGGGGATCGCTAGGGAAGAACAAGTTGATCCATACGTACAATTCGCCTGTCAGTCCCAGCATATATTCGCGGCATACGACTTATGTCTCGGGGATGATGTCGGGGAATTTGAATGTTTGGCAGGATGTAAGATCGCAGAAGATGTTCACTGGGACACCGAGTCAGTTATTGGATGCGGCGAGGCCCTTGTTTGTGGATGGAGCGAAGAAGAAAGAGGAAGACAGTGCTGCAAGAGACGTTAGACGACCAAAACCAGTGATACCAGCTGACGCAAAGCCAATAGGTAGATCCAGCGGAAAGATTTACGGTCTAGGTCTGCATTAATTGTTGTACGACATCGCCGCGATAGTCTTTGCTTACATGTCGACTGTGGACGACCATTAGACAAACTTCTTATGGAATCACTTTCACACATTTCCCAAGCTCAATCAGAAAGGTCACCTTGCGTCCTTCAAGGTTTCCCGGGACGTTTGCAGAGTTGGAAAGTCACGTGTCAGAATCAGGGTGCTCGCCAAGTGAATGAGGGGAGGGATTTGACTTCTTATAATTACATACATATAAATCAACATCCAACGCCACCTTCAAGCCCAAAGCCCACCACAGAATGGAAGTCCTAAGTTCCAAATCTCAACCCCGCGAAGGGGAGATTATGAAACTCAGGAGAACCATTGTGTTGTGAGCAATGAGCCGTCAGGATGGCGATGGAGCTGTACATGAGGACAAAAAACATGCAAAACATAAGAAACTAATATACAAAGTGAAGCCATTGATGCGTCTCAATGACTGCCGGGACAGGGAAGGTGGCACCTCCATTAGACATTCCTGAACTCCAGTCCGGTGCCTGCATTGTTCCCGCCTCCCGCAAAAAAACCGCCGAAGATTTGTAGTGGTGGAGAGAACTTGAAGTTCGCAGTTGAGGAAGCTGCAGCCGTAGAAGCTGCAGGCGTAGAAGCCGGAGCTGTAGAAACCGGAGGTGATGCTGGCGATGTCTTTGCCTGAAGCTGTGCTTCCAGGACCATTGCTAGGATCGTGGCCAGTGCGTCGCGCTGCGCTGTGACTGCCTTGAGGAGACCTTCGATCTTCGTTCCCTGAACCTGGATAGTGGAATTCTGGGCCTCGATGTTCTTCTTCCAGACGTTCACATTTTGCTGTGCTGCGAACGCGTTCTGGAGGCTTTCAATCTTGGAGTCTTGGGCTTTCATTCCTGAATGCAGAGTCTTAATTTGCTCTAGTAAGATTTTCTGGTCGTCAGATCGAGTTTTGGGTAGCGATGCGAGGAGTTGTAGTAGGATGGGAGCTGCCTCAAGGAGACGAGCGACACGGGTGAAGAAGCGCATGGTGCGGAGGACGAGATGGTATGTGTAGATGGCGGTCGCACCAATGAGGAATATAGCGAAGTACACCGCATGTGCAAGAGACACGAGGAGAAGGAGCCGTTTGGCAAGGTAGGCGATCATGCTGGGCAAGAACTCGAGTGAGTATGTATCGAAGGTACGGACGGGTAGGTCTGGTGACGCTGACTTCTGCAGGTCTCCAATCTTCTCGGTGCATTCGAGTTCCAGGGGAAGTGCCGCATCGCCGACGCTAGGAAGGTACGAAATGGTATCGCTGACTTCCAGGACATAGAAGTCGCCTTTCCTTCCAGCGTTGTTAAGAAGGTCCTCGACGTCGTAGGCGTTCCCGCTGCTCGTCTCGTTGTGCAAGTTGATGGGTTTGTCATAGCCCATGAGGTCGCGCGCGCTGATGAACATGACGGCGGACATTACAGTACCTCCGGCAGCGTAGGTTGCATACGCCGCGATGTTCTGGCGGGTGGCGAGGGACGGCATCGTATTGGCAAGGATGGCGCAAGCAGCTAGCTGTATGTGCGGGAAGATGGGTGTTTGGTAAATGAGGTTGAAGAGGGAGTTGAGCGAGGTGGGGTTGAGGTTGAGGAGGAGCTGAAAGAGGCGGGGTTGCAATTATTATAAAGAGTTTTCGCGCGCGGTGAATGTGAGAGCACCAACAGCTTAGACGCTAGTGCAAACGCCGCAAGCCTTCTTATTCTGCGGTGTTCCGCCAGCACCATTGAGCTCCTTGTACCCCACTGATCTATGTACCAGCCCTGGAGACTACGGGCACATTATCGGCTGTTGTTGCCGTTGTATGCAAGTCGATTGACCGAACCCTTGGGGTCGGTGACAACATCCAGAGTGGAGAGTTCAAATAACCTTGCCTTGACCGCCTCAGCACTCATTGGACCTTCGAGCGCACGGATGTACGAGATCAGACCCGCTACATGAGGAGAAGCCATTGATGTACCAGTTTGCGCTGCCGAGCCAGTGTCACTTAGGTGAGACGCGGAGGTGATGTTCGTGCCAGCGGCGAAGATGTCAACTTCGGGGCCGTAATTTGAGCCACCGCCACCGCCATGTCGTTTGTTGGTGATCTCGATGTTTCCAACACAGATAACCTCTGGGGAACGACAAGGCGAGACGCCGGATGCCGGCAATTCTGCGTTACCAGAAGCCGTGACGATAAGGACGCCCTTGTTCCATGCCGCGGTTACAGCTGCATCCCATGTTGTCGAAGCCGAGGCGCCGAGGGACATGTTGATGACGGCGGTGTTCTCGCGACCCTTGGAGACAATGTCGTTCACAGTCCAGTCGAAACCAGAGAACACGGCGGATGCCGAACCCGTGGAGCCTGAAAGTACCTTGACAGCGATGATATTTGTCTTCTTAGCAACGCCATACGTCTTTCCACCAGCGGAACCAGCGACGTGACTAAATTGTGTGAGAAGGCATGTATAAAGTTGCCTGGAGCTGCACTTACGTTCCGTGTCCGTTATCATCGTCCTGGCCGCTTGATGACGTGTCAATGCCCCAAGTTGCTCGCCCTTCAAACTCATTGTGGCTGACGCGAACACCGGTGTCTTGAAACAAGGTCAGTCATGATTTACTGATGCGGAGTATCACAAACTTGCCCATTATGTAGGTGAACGTGCCATCACCTGCACTGTCATCATAGACATATGAAGTAGCTCCTGGTGTCCGGGAAGAAATGCTACCAAGACCCCACGGTGCGCTTTCTTGGGTCACGATTGCATTGGCCCTCATGATGAAATCTTGCTCAACCTGAAGGACCTTGAAGTTGTTAACGATGAGCCCTCGTCATGGTCAAGTTAGATGAGCTTACTTCTGGCATCGCCTTCAACTCCTCAATGGTTGCTTCGTCAAAAGACCCGGCATAGGCCTTGAATTCGCCGAAGCCGAACTCGCGCTCGATAGGAGAGCCACTTGCGCCATCTTCACCTCGTCGAGCAAGGTTGCGCGCGTATATGCTGCGTACCTTGTTATGGTGCGCGGCGATAGATGCGACGTCGACGTCGGGTTTCAATTGTACGATGTATTTTCCAGGGATGAGTTCCTTGGGTGGCTGAGATCCAACAGGAGCTGCGTTGAGGAACGGTGCAGCGGCGACGGCCAAAGCGGCAATGCGGGCAAAGAACTGCATCGTAACGAAAAACGAATGTCGTGCGGAAATCGAAGTCGATTTGCCTGCGAATAGGGCATTGCTCTGTCGATTCTACTTATAATATTTCCAATCCACGTCGCATTGTGTACAGGAGATCACGTCCGGACGAATGTCTTGTCGTTTCTTAACTTCTGCCTCCTTAGGCATGGACCCCATAAACACGGTTGCCATAACAGGCAATTCGCCAGGGAATTAATTAACATGTACCGAGTCATGGCGCATCGACCAGGGGTAAATTTAGATGCAATAACGATATCCCGGTTTAGCTTCCCTTTTTCAGCGCCTCAGCCGTCGCTCCGACTTCAGACACGGACATTTTGGCCTCGTATCTGATGGAAACATCGTGTTTCGAACTCGCCTCCGCAGAAGCGGACTTGGGGCGGTCAATGCCGTCGACGATGGCATCAAAAGCGGAAGATCCAAAATGGAGATGATTGGATTTGACTTGAAAAATGCAATACATGCGATCGTCATGGCTCGTATTGCGGGCATTGCCTGTCTTTGCGCTCTTCCGCACCTCAGCATGTCCTTCCCGTGGATCTTGTCGTGCGATCCTCAGTAACGACCCGGATTATCATCTGGATTTGAGAAACACGAAATGCATATCTGTAACGGAGTCGCAATCTAATGGCCAAAAGTCGTGACCATGAGACCAGCCTGCACCTGTGGCGGCTAACGTGAAAAGGTTTCGGTCAATACCGGCGGGACTGGGCGGCCGATTGTCGCTCGAGCAGGTTTGACAATCCGTGCGGTACGACAACATCTTTTGTTGTGCTTTTCATGTTGCCAAATGTGCGCTCGGGCTACTAAAGGAGTGAGTGGGTGTACAACGCTAGCCGACTTGCTGTGGTCAGAACGCCTGACTGAAATCTTCTGTCGCAAGCACGAGAAATTCTACCCATGAATCCAGCGGCCTTAAAGCCGAGGAACCGGCCTCTTATCTCACCTCAAGCTTACAAAGTCCCGGCAATCATATTATTGCCAACATGTGTAATGCTGATGATAGCATCACTTTGAGTTATCCACCGGTGTCACTGATGTGAACGAGACCGCGTTCGAAGCTGACGCAGATTTGTGATCTCGAAAGTGTTAAGGTTTTTTAAACAAAGTAGATCGACAGATGAAAATGGTAGACCTGTTGGCCTCCATGCAAGTGAGTACATACACCTTCTTTGGCGTGTTCTAACCCGTCCATGGCGACTGCAGTCAATTTCCTTCAAGCTTTCCATTTCAGCTGCCCCCCCGAATTGCAGTAGGCGTGCGCAATCTCATAGGAAAACGCAGCGAAACATTACATGTTCAATAGTGTCAATCTCGCTATCATATTCCTACCACCTCCTTTCGCTTTAATGGCTCAACTCGAAACCATCTTCAATCATGCTTTCTGTGCCGCCCTTAGGCCTCTCTATTCCTGCAAAGCCTCGCCCTTCGCGCGTCCGGCGAAACAGAAGGCTCAGTACATCCGAGTGCGCAAGCGTAGTGCGGCCCCAGAAGCGGTATATCAACTCGTCGAAAAGGCCGAGGATCATCATTGGCGGGAGCTCGAGTTGTACAAGAAGATCAACGATGCCGCTCTCGGTAAAGGTGGTGGAGATTTGAAGGAACAGATTGTTGTAACTCGGCGACAGCATCACAAGCAAAGCCACGATACAAACGAGAAGGGTGGGATGAATGAACAAGCCGTCAACGAAAGCAAGGGGCAGACCAAACATCGCAGGAGGTCGGCTAAAGCTGCTTCAAACCATCGAACCGTCGCGATAGCTACGGATATGAAGTCTACACGAAGATGTAGAGTAGACAGTGTCGAGCCTGCTACTGCTTACGAAGACCGATCCGCTCTACCGGCAGACGTAAAGCCTTCGCGGCGTCATCAAGAACCTACAGATGTCACAAGTGACAGGTCAGCGCATAGCACGAGTCCTGGCCATCGGCAACTTACGAGGCCTCAAGTCCGTCATCGGATCTCCAAACCAAGGGAAGACGTCTCAAGACGAGGCTCGCTGCGACAACCCGCTTCGGCTACATCAAATGACAATGCTTGCTTTGACGACCGGAACCTTATGTCGGTACAATCGCGCTTGCGAAATGATGGACCACCGCAGTGCACCATCGAAATGACTAACGCGAATTACATGGAGAAGACCATTGGTGAGCGCGCACAAGAGACATGGACCAGTGCTTTCCAGCAGCCGCAGATGGACTTACCGCAGTCAAGTCATTTGGTATTTGGCGCCGACGATCCCACTGTGAGCCTCTCAAGTCTCATTGAACCCGACGAAGCGTAAGTTTAATACTCAAACTTATTAATAATTAAGCTAATTAAGCCTTAGCCTTGCTGCTTAATTAGCTTAAAACTATAGTCTAAGAAAGCTTAATTAGATTAACTTATTACCTAAATTTATTAAGCTTAATTAAGAACTAATTAATTAGCTTAATAAAATAAGATATAGAATTAATATAGAATAATATAGATATAAGATCTTCTTACTAAGAACTTTATGTCTATACTGCTTTTATTAATAAGATTTATATAATTAGTTATATAATTAGATCTCTTTATATCTCTTTTTACTCTCTCTCTTTACTTCTTTTTACTCTTTTATATCTCTTTATACTTCTTTATACTCTCTTTTTATATTATATATATACTCTAATAAGCGCTTATAAGCTATTAATTAAGTCTCTCTTTAGAGGCTTAATTAGCTTAGCAATTACTATATAAACAGCTTAATTATTTAGCTTATTAAGGCTTAATTATTGACAAGTTTGTTGATGCTGCAAGGGCCTGGTACACCGAGGCGAGGTGGAATGACCGTGGACATTGGTGAGGCTTTGCATTGTTTTTTCATGATGAAGCATGGATATCTAGGAGAATGCATAAGTGAATTAATTGCAATTGTTTCTATTAGTTGGGTGATGAGAGTCGCGCTCCGAACGTGCCATTCGTTATCCAAATCTATACCACGCACCGAACCATGTCTAAAAGTTGATCGCAGGCGCGAATTCGATGACAGATCAAGACCTCCAATCCGAGAATCAGCGGGTCGCGGGTGAGTCATTTCTCTTTTCTTCAGGGTAATGTCGGTGGACATGATACGCTCCGACATGCCATTGCACGTGTTGTTTGGTATCCTCGTGTCCGGCTTCCCAGTACATTCTCCACTTTTCACTGCCTCCAAGGTGTATTAAGGCATCCCACGGGACCTCATCGCTGTCGAGTCTGGCAGGAAAGAAGTCAAGGTTAGTAGGTGTATCTTCTAAAAAAAAGGTGTCGCAAAAGCTGGGCTACTGGCCTAAATTTCAAAAGGGATCAACTTACTGTACATAAGTTAGCAAATTTGAATTCAAAGAGTCATCTGTAGGCACTGCTCACCTCCCACATGCCCATATACTGATACATGTGTTCAGGGTTCTTAATCTCTACCTCTCCGTTCTGAAAGACGGACGCGTGCTTCAATTTGAAGATACCTTGGCGAATAACCTCGGGACTGTTGACCATGCTGGGGTAGAAATCATCTCGGATCCATTGGACGAAGTCGTTGTGAACCGCCTCAGAGGCTTGCCAAAAAAGCATTTGGCAGAATTGAACATCTCGAACGCCTGGCAATATCAGCCACGAAGGAGAGCAGGTCTTGAGAGTATTAGCTTACGACCACGCCAATCTTCTCCATGCCATATCGCTTGATGCTCGTATATCCGTGTTTCGATCTTTGCGCTCGGAGGGAGCGTCTCGCTCGTTGCAGATATGTGCGAATCGGCTGCTTTAGCGTCCGCGCCTTCTGGTAATTCGTATCGCGTTATGTTTTGCCCTTCGAAGCTTGCCATGTGTGGGAACACATCTTCCTCCGCTCGTGACGCACTATACGCAGTGCCTCCAAGTTTCGCAACCACCCCAGGGACGTGTGTTTCAAGGTACCATTTCGAGACATCGGGATTGTCTCCTAAGTCAACGATTGAGCAAGCAATCATCGACATGATTATTGAGCAGGATTGGGAAGCAAACCAACAACAGGAATTGAATTTGAAGAGAAACGCCCAGAATCCGGATCTATGGTTAGGATATATGAAGACAACATCCGCTGCATCCGGTTCGAGACGAGGATTATGGAGTCCAACAAGCGATTGGGGATTCCAAATAAAAAGCACAGGCGTGTTCGCTCAAGGGCTCAATCGCTCCCAAGGAACATCAACGAGCCGGTCCTTTTGCTTCTGTAAGGATCCATACGAGTAACGCCGTAGGTAGAAAGCCCTACCGGCCGATCTCCAATTCCCACAACGCAGTTGCAAGTTCGGCTCCGAGCGCGCGGGGGTACGCCCAATGCAACAGAGTTAAAAAGATTGTACCGGCGTCACATGGTCATTTCCAACAGCTTTGTTCATCCCATTATTACCCAGCATACTAGGACAACCCATCGAGGGCGCGCTTTTTGACTTTTGCGTTGCGGAGAATTCAGATGTTGTAAGAGTTGGTTGTGTGGGGCGCAATGTAAGACCCAGTATGAAAAGGGAAATCTCGTGGACATAACTGACCGATGCTGTCCCGAGATGTAGATAGCACGCAACAGTCACGAGCGCATTTTCTCAGCACCTCGATGAAAATGGGGACCTCACCGCCTTTCGACCGCACGCGGCGTCCCTCAAGTTTCGACCTGAAAATGATGTTCCGCATGCTTGACGCTTCGGACGACCAGATCGGAGATCCCGATACTCGAAAATGTTCATAGCCCAATTTTTATAGCGGTCAATGCCCCAGGATATTCATTTCTATGTCCAGTCGACAGAGCGACACTGACCGAGAGTGCTGATGATAAGGCAAGGATCGTCCAAGGCTGTATATAAGGCAGGGTAGCGTACGTATGTCGAAGATCGGTTTAGAAATGCAAGAGCGGAATGCACGGATACGCACTGCGATGTCCACGTCCAACGAGATGTACCGGTCCATAAGCTGCTGAAGATAGCGCATCACTTGTATTGCAGCGGCGTCGCTTGCCACGACACAGAATCTGTAAGTGACGTGGTTAGCCTTGCGGAGCTATCTCCGAATGCTGAGTGGGTATCCGAGTGCAGTGGAGACGCCTTGCGACTCATGCATAGACGCTGCGCGGCTGCATGAAGCTGAATGTCCGCGATAGTCAAGATTGAAGACCCTGACGGAGAAAATGCCGGTTCACGTGGGAACAGAGCCAAGGAGTGATCCGCGAACCCGGTCCTTCAAGTCCACGAAGCTAGCCGCTTTATGCATTTACTCCAGAGATGACGGACCTTTAGGTACGCGAGCCGTTACTATACGCTATCCGTCCCACGAGCCACGCGGACTGTACATATTTTCTTTGGGACGTTAGCAACACACGGGAAACACAGAGGAGTCTAAGTAACCCAACCACCGGTCACTCACAAACTTACAGTTGACGGGCAATATTGTCGGCCCGCAGAAGGCACGGCGTTTAAGCAAGGCTCAGCGGATCAGCATCGTAAGATATTTTGGCGGAGCTGACTTAGTACACGCAGTTCGTGGTTGATGCACCAGACATATGTAGTCTGCAGAACATGACCGAGATCTGAAGTATCCAGCCTTGCAAGAACGCCCCACGAACATGACGCGGGGTGAGCCAATCATAACCTCGGGAGCCAAGATCCACCCCACCCGAGAGTGGGCTATCTACCCCACTACGCGGCAAGGTTCGGCAGATCTGGTAAAGTCCATCCATTTGACTGTTATATTACCACCCAGGAATTTGTTATATCCCAAGAAGGTCTGCGTGAAGCAGTGTCTTTTCCCACAATGGCAGCATATCCCATCTCGACGACCGCAATCGTGAGCGATGTCCCAAAGGATGGCCACGTTCAATGGCGCAAAGAGAAGGTCCAGATCAGGGAACCATTCGAGGATGAAGTCCTTGTCCGCATTGTCGCGTCTGGGATATGCCACACTGATGTTGCCATGTCCATGGTGCCAGCAGAAACGCCGGGCTTTGCGCCGTATCCAAAGATCATGGGGCATGAAGGCGCGGGCATTGTAGAAAGAATTGGCAGCGGCATCACTCATGTCAAACCCGGCGACAAGGTGCTCCTCAGCTTCGACTTCTGTGGCAGCCATGGGTGCCGTGGCTGCCGAGACGAGACGCCTGGATACTGCGGCCAATTCGCCCCCAAGAACTTGCTCAATGTTCCCGAGATTTATCAGGTTGGCGAGAGGAAGACATCTGGAGGCGGACTGTTTTTTGGCCAGTCGAGCTTCTCGCATCTGGCGCTTGTGAAGGGAAGTTCGACACTGAATGTGACTGGACTAGTGAAGGACGAGAAGGAGCTTGGATTGTTCAGTCCAATGGGCTGCGGCTTTCAAACGGGTGCAGGCGCCATCACTGAGCTGGCAGACATTGGCGAGTGTGACGAGATTGCGGTATGCATTTACAGCAAACCGTAGTAGTTTCACTGGCTTACGACCGATCACAGATTTTCGGAATGGGTGGCGTGGGCTTATCTGCAGTCATGGTGAGCCAAATGCCTTTGCCACACATACTCAGCTAAATCCCACCTTTAGGCGGCGAAGATCCGAGGCGCGAAAACCATCATTGCTGTTGATAGGGTTGAGTCTCGGCTGGAACTTGCAAAGGAGCTAGGAGCGACTCATATCATTGACACATCGAACTGTCCATCTTTGACGGTCGATTTGGCCAAGGCAATTAGGAAGATTGCACCGCAAGGCACGAATGCGAGCTTCGACATGACAGGTGTTATTCCAATCATTGATGCTGGTCTGCAATCCCTACACCAGAAAGGCGAGATGATCCTCATTGGCATCGTTGATGGCAAAATGAGTGTTGACATGGGTGCAATGCTTGCGGTAAGTGTTTCATTGCGATAATGCGTCTATACTGATTTTTGATAGAACGGGATCGTAATTCGGGGATGCATCGAGGGCAATGCATTGCCATCTAAGGTAGAGCTACCCACTAGTATATGCAGTAGCAGATAAGACTGACAGAATGCGTCGTAGTTCGTACCACAGATGATCGAATGGTATCGCCAAGGGAAATTGTAAGCAAAACTTCGTCATGCGAAGGACGCAGTGAATAACAAGACGACAGCCCAATCGAAAAATTAATAAAGACATATGCTGTAAGTGGTAAAGCGTTTGATTTTGCTCGTATAGACTAACGTCTCGTAGTCCGATGATTTCGAGAAGGCGTTGAGTGACATGCACAGCGGTGCTACTGTCAAACCGATCTTGCTATGGTAAGTTGGCTATCGACAAGAGCAGAGATTGGCCAGCACCTACATATAGTTCCTAGTGCATATGCCAGACATGTTATCACTTCTCCCCCCGACCATGTTTCTGGCGTATGGCCGCCAATGACGCTAGGTCATGCTTATCCCTGAATTCGGACTGGTCGCAGTTCACGAGCTCGACGACGCTGGCAGAAAGTGTCAGTACAGAGAGTTGAACTTTGGCTCGTGACTTACCACTTCTCGTCGTCTCTCATGAGCCCTTCTAATGCATCGCGAGATACGGAGAGGTTGCCCAGGATCACTCCATGCGTCTTCTTGCACTGGTATCGAAAGTGGTATCTGTTGACTGCATATTCGTGTGGTTTTGACCAGGAAATTTTAAAAAGGATACGCGATGGCCTTTCTGCTTGAGCTGTTCGGAATTGGGGTACAGCTTGCTGATTGTGTCGCCAAATCTAATAACGCAATCCAGGGCGTCAGCTCTCATAACGCAAGCCGAGGCCAGCGCAACATTGTTGTCGAGTGTGATGCTGACACGAATAGCAACTTTACATTGCATGCTCACCATGAACGTCGAGAGGAGAGTCGGAAACTCTTTGTTGTAGGACTTTAGCTCGTGTTGTTCAACAGACAGCTCGATCTTGCGAACGAGGTTCAGTAGCTGGCGGCCACTTTGCCATGGGTCTGGTGTGTGGAGTAGAATTTTCCCGAGGCGGCGACACTGCGAGGATGCGTCTCCGCTGAATTTGAAGGTGGTAACCTGATAGTAAAACAGTCCAAGCTCAAAAAGAGTCGGTTCGCCGATGTTTTCGATGTCCTGGAGGTGTGCCGGGGATGCGGGATGACGCTTCGGTTGCCATCGTGTAGTTTTGCCGTGCTTTGCGGACCCTTCACACTGGTAGACGCCTTCTTCGATAATATACGCATACACCATGTGTCGAATGCAAAAAGACTAATCTCTAGACACTCGGGCTAGTAGATATATATACGCTGCGACACCATGTCCCTCAATTCTTGAGGAAATGCTAGTTGCATCTTTTGGCAGAGCGACCGGCATTGTGAAGCTAGAATCGGGCGTAGATAGGCCTTTAGACTCATCTCAAGCCTCTCACGCTTATCTATCAGCTCTATGCATAG
>Ga0265780_10008577_pt1 | contig 12402 bp, 8 predicted proteins | sample P1T30metagenome_FD_192432 | JGI IMG/M metagenome (GOLD analysis project Ga0265780, IMG submission 192432) | Plant litter microbial communities from East Loma Ridge, Irvine, California - P1 T30 | ecosystem: Environmental > Terrestrial > Plant litter > Unclassified | place: USA: California... | reverse complement strand
AAGTCGACCACCATCGCTTCGCTGCTGGACGAGATCAATCGCCAGCGTTCGGGGCACATCATCACCATCGAGGATCCGGTCGAGACCCTGATCCCGCAGCGCAAGTGCATCATCACCCAGCGCGAGGTGGGGGAGGATGGCGACGTCGAGAGTTACTACCTGGGCGCGCTCGATGCGCTGCGCGAGCGGCCGGACGTGATCGTGATCGGCGAGATCCGCGATGCGCAGACCGCGCAGGAAGCGCTGGCGCTGGCCGAATCGGGGCCGCTGGTGCTGGCGACGCTGCATGCGCGCTCGACCGAGCTGGGCTTGCAGAAGATGCTGCGGCTGCTGGGGAATTCGGATGCGCAGGCGCAGGCGTTGGCGCATGCATTGAGGGGCATCCTGTGCCAGGCCCTGCTGCCGTCGGTCGAGGGGAATCGCTATTATCTGGCGACCGAATGCCTGACGCCGAGCCCGGCGGTCGTGCGGATGCTCGAAAACGGAGACCTGGGCGGCATTCGAGCGCACATGAACAAGGGCATCGATGCAGGTTGCCACACGATGAATGCCTCGCTCGAAGGCTTGCTGGCGGCGCATAAGGTGCGGGTCGAGGATGCGCGCAACGCTACCACCGATCGGGTGGCGTTTGCGGACATGGTCTGATCACTTCAGAAAACGGAAAATGGCATGGAATTCCCGATCGTATTCGCAGTCCTCCTGATTGTGGCGCTGGCGCTCATCTGGCCCTTGCTCAACCGTCGTCGCCAAGCTGGTACGTATAAATCGCGGCAGCTGATGACGGAGAATGAAGCCGAATTCTTCGGTCGGTTGGTCGTGGCTCTGCCGGATCATTACATCTTTCCACAGGTCGCCATGTCGGCCCTTATCGAGGCCGCGAGTAAGGATAAACGAACGGCACATAGTGACCGGATGAGGATCGCTCAACAGCGTACCGATTTCGTCGTCTGCGACAGAAGTTGCAAAGTCATTGCAGTGGTTGAGCTCGATGACAGGACACACTCGCGCAGCAAGGATAAAGTCCGCGATGCCCGGTTACAGCAGGCAGGACTGCGATCAGTGCGGTTTCAGTCGACAAGCAAACCCAGCGTCGGAGCCCTGCGTGCGGCGGTACTGCCCGCCAACGTGATTGGCGAAGTGTCGAATCTAACGGGACAAACCCATTTCGGAATGAAGGAGTTTCGGAAAACATCGTCTTGATGGTACCGGCACCGCAAGTTCACCTTGCCTCTACTTAAACGTTATAACAAACAAACCGTTTTCAAGCTGTATCAGCCGACCTTTGTAGGGTTTAGTTTTGTGCAGGCGAAGTGCAATCCACTGACCATGCGGCGATAGAATCAAGCCCGGCGTTTGCAGATCCCTGGCCCCATACTTTCGGTCCACTTTTTCCGGGTCGTGGATGACATCCTCAACATGATTAAACGCGTCGGATATTGCCAGCATCAGGTCCTGGTCATTCGCAACGAAATCAGCGAGCCTGAAGGCCAGGCATTTTTTCTGCCTCGGTTTGCAACCCAATTTGCTGTTCACAACTTTATGGAGTCTGCAATCCTGATTCAGAAAGCTCTGCGCGTCCTGGCCGTTTGCGCAGAGCGGACGGTCAGCAACAAGGGCATGAAATGAATCAGGGAAGCGCTCGGCGTGCGACAGGCCATACCGCTGATGCTGATACTCGAGATAGCTTTTTTGCGCAACCTTGTTGGTAACGGTCTCAGTCAGGACATCCAGAAAAGCCATGCCTACCAAAATGTGGTCATTGGTTAAGGCATGTGCGGGAGTGGCAACAGCGAGGCTGCAAATGAGCGCAACAGCAGCAAGATACCTGTCATGGCGTTTCATATCGATCAGTCACCCGTCGTCGCGCGATATCGGTTTACCTCGACTGCCGTCACTGGCGCCGCCGCATTGCCCCAGCTATTCCGGATCCAGCTCAGCACCGCCGCCACCTGCGCATCGTCCAGTTCATGCCCGAACGGCGGCATGCCATAAGGACGCGGATTGCCCTTCGTCCCCGGCGGGAAGCCGCCGTTGACCGTCATCCGGATCGCATTCACCGCCGGGCTCAAGGTCACGGCGCGGTTGCCCGCCAGCGGAGGATACGCAGGCAGCTTGCCCTTGCCGTCGTCGCCATGGCATTGCGCGCAACTGGCTGCGTAGATCCGGCCTCCTTCAGCCAGCATCTGCTCGCTGGCCGGCGGACGCCGCTCCGGCGTCGGCGCCGGCGTGGCGGGCAAGGACTTCAGGTAGCTCGCCATCGCCCCCAGATCCTCCTGCGTCAGGAACTGCAGGCTGCGCGCCACGACCTCGGCCATCGGCCCGGTGGCCGAGCCACGCGGCGAGATGCCGGTGCCCAGCAGCGCCACGATGTGTTCCCGATCCCAGTCGCCCAGCCCGGCCTCGCTGCCGGACGTGAGCGATGGCGCATACCAGCCCAGCGTCGGAATCAGCCCCCCATCGAGTCCGTCCTTGTTCGCGCCAAACTGGTTGCGTGTGCTATGACAGGCGCTGCAATGCCCCAGTCCCTCGACCAGGTAGGCGCCGCGGTTCCAGGCAAGGTCACGTGACGCTTGCGGTTCTTGCACGCCGGGACGGAAGTACAGCAGCCGCCAACCGGCCAGCAGCGCCTGGCTGTTATAGGGGAAGTCCAGTTCGTGCGGCCGGTTCGGCCGGCGCTGCGGCGTCAAGCTTTGGAAATAGGCGAACAAGGCGTCCGAATCGTCGCGCGTGACCTTGGTGTAATTCGTATAGGGGAAGGCCGGATACAGCAACCGTCCATCCTTCGCGATCCCGTTGTGCAGCGCATTCCAGAAATCGTCCGCGCTCCAGTCGCCGATGCCGGTCGCGACATCGGGCGTCAGGTTCGGTCCGTAAAAACGCCCGAACGGCGTTTCAAGCGCGCGACCGCCGGCATAGGCCACGCCGCCGCGCGCCGTGTGACAGGCGATGCAGTCGCCGGCGCGCGCCAGGTAGGCGCCGCGTTCGATATTGGCGGCAGTAGGTGCGTAAGCCTGCGCCGAACGCGATGGAATATGCTCGGCGCGCGGCCAGGCCAGCGCCACCGCGACCAGTAGCGCGACAACAACGACGAGGAGGGCAATCCGCAAGGTCTTCATCGCGCCTCCGGATCGCTGCCACAGGCCAGCGGCAACGGGCGTGCGATCGATTCGGCCGGGCGCGGGTCAGGCGGCATCGGCTGCGCCGCCAGCCAGCCCGAGACGGCGGCCACGTCTTCCAGCGACAGGCGGGCGGTGATCTCGGCCATGCAGTCCGGCGCCTGCGCGCGCCGCACCTTGTTGCGCCAGCCGCCGAACTGCGCATTCACGTAGTCGCGCGGCAGGCCGACCAGGCCGGGGATGTTCGGCTGCACGCCGGTCAGGCGCGCCCCATGGCAGGCAATGCAGGCCGGGATCTTGCGCGCCGCGTCGCCCTCATGCACGAGCTGGCGCCCGCGTTCGAGCAGCGCACCCGAGATACCCGAGGGCTGGGCCGGCAGCACGGTCGGCGGCTGGGCCGCGAAGTGCCGGGCGATCTCGCGCAGGTAATCATCAGGTAGATGGTCGACCAGGTAGGTCATCACCGGATACTGGCGCCGGCCGTCGCGGAAGTTCAGCAGTTGGTGATACAGGTAGCCGGCCGGCTTGCCGCCAAGACGCGGATAAAAGCTGTCGTTGACTGGATTGCCGCGCGCATCGACCCGCGCATGGCAGGTGGCGCAGGCCAGCAGGCGCTGGTCGAGCGTGTCGGGGACAGTGTGCGGGGTCGCCGTGGCCGTGCAGGCGAGCAGGCCACACAGGGCAAAGAGGGACAGGCGAAGGCTGCGTGATCTCATGGACTCCCACCGGCATCGACGATGCTGGCCATGATATCGCGAATTGCTGAGCCGGAACTCACTCTTTCGGTGCGCGCCTACCCAGTCTGGGTCAGGCCGGCGGATTCGCTTTCCAGTGGCGGTAGATCTTCAATGCCGCATGCGCATCGTCGGCCGCATACTGCAGCTGCTTTTCCGACAGCCGGGGCAGGGCCCAGTTGGTGGTGGTGATGCGCTTGGATTTTTGCAGGCGCTGCCCCAGGAAGCGCTCGACCGCACTGCGCGCGCCAAGGGGATTCCTTTCGCCGCGCCGGCGCAGGGCCGTCGACAGGTCGAGCACGTTGCGCAGTTCGATCCCGAACTTCGATTTCAGGCGCCGCACATCATCGCCCAGGCCGAAGCCGACCTTGAGCACACGCTCATCCTCGAGGACGGGTTTAAGCACGCTGAGGCCCAGCGCGATGCCGGCCGGGGTCGCGGTCTGGAACAGGAAGGCGATGTCCGTCGTCGCCAGCTGCACCAGGTGCGGCCCGGTCGAGACTTCACCCTTGGCGAAGGTCGGCTTGGATTCGGTGTCGAAGCCGATCGCGTCGCCTGCCAGCAGGGCCGCCAGCGCTTCGCGCGCGTCCTGCTCGCTGCGCACCAGGCGCACATTGGCCAGGTCGATGCCGATATACGGCGGCAGATCGTCCCCGGCCAGATCGCTCGCCTCGTGGGCTGCGCTCAATTCTTGGAGAATTTCGATGCCAGCGCCTGCAGTTTTTCCTGGCGCTTGCGGTTGTTTTCTTCTTCTTGCGCGGCGTCGCGTTCAGCCTTCTTGCGATCGGCTTCCTTCTTGAAACGCTGCTGCAGCTGTTCCTTTGCATGCAGGCGGTGCGCTTCAGGCACTTCGGCGCCGGCGGTGCCATCGAGGTCGTGGCGCACCTTGGCTTTTTCCATCGCGCGCAGGTAGCGCATCGAGCCGGTATGGATGCCCAGTGCGGCGCGCATCACTTTCTTGTCCAGGCCCGGCATGCGGGCCAGCAGCTGCTTGTCGATGCCGATCGACAGCGGCAGACAGTCGCGGAAGGCCGGATACTCCTGCTGGAGTTGCTTGAGCAGCGAACGTGCCGACTGGCCAGGCGCCGGCGCAGCGGCCGGTGCTGCCGCCACCGGCGTTTCAGCTGGCGGCTGCTGCGCTTCCGGAGCAGCCGGAGTGGCAGGGGTGGCATTCGTGTCGACGGACTCTGCAGGGGTATTGGTATTCATTGACTTCATGGTAAGAACAGGATTGCGAAGGATAGCATGGTGCTGGGCGGGCATTGTACTAGTTCCAATGATAAATGTTGAGAAACACATCGTGGGGAGAAGCGCCAACCCATGAAATCGTGTATCATCCGCCTCTTGCCTTGAGTCCGGCTTGCGCCGGCGCAGACCCACCGAGCAGTTTGTGCGGAGGGCCAGCCAGGGTGGCGCTATGTGAATTGTGTATATCCCTTATCGGATCTATCAATTATCACCAAAACTTGCATTGGGGCATAATAGCTCCTTCCCCTATTTTTCTAGAAAAATAGATGCAAGCCCGTGTTAGCGGGCTTTTTTTCATTCCGATATGCACAGCACGATCTTGAACATCGACCATCGCCTCTCTGTCCGCAGCCCCGTATCGTGTTGGCGCGCGCAAAACCAGGTAAGTCGTGCTTGAAGTCTGGCATGTCCGCCCTTAGTTAGGGCCACTTCCGTCCCCCCTTTCCCAGGGCCCGCAAGCGGGTCCCGCCGGATTATTGACTTCGCAGGCGCGCAACAGGCCTCGACTGGAGAGTTTTAAGTATGAAAAACACCGCCAAGACATTGACACTGACAGCGAACAAAGCGCCGGCCAAGGCTTCGGCACCGCTGGCAGTGCCGAAAACCGCGACCTCCTACTTCCTCGAAACGGAAGCGGCGGCCAAGGTGACGGTGGTCAAGACCCGTTCGCGCCTGGCCACGCTGAAGGCCCAGGCTGACGCCATCCTGGCCGCCGGCGGTCCGGTGGTGGACGAGCCGGTCGCAGCGCCAGTCGTGGAACAAGCGCCGGTTGCCGCGACCCCGATCGCCGCGGCGGTCGAGGAAGTGGTCGCCGTCGCTGCCGCCCTGACCCCTGCTCAGGCAGCCGATGATGCGGCCGATGAGCCGGTCGCCGCCAACGACGTCGATGCCGGCGCCGACCTGGCCGCCGAGTACATGCAGGCACAGGCCAAGCCGGCCGTGGCGCCCGTCATCGTGCGCAAGCGCGGCAAGCTGGCCGCCCTGAAGGCGGCCGAGCCGGAAGCCGCCGTTGCCGCCGCGCCGGTCGCGGCCCCCGAAGCCCCGGCCGCTGAAGAAGCGCCGAAGGTGGTGCGAGCGCGCGCCGTGCGCCGGGTCGAAACCAGCCCGCTGGCTGCGGCCCAGACCAATGCCGTCGGCGCGGTCAGCAAGACCACCGACGCCGCTGCCCTGGCCGCGATCGACACCTCGGGCTACCTGCTGCCGCAGGTGAAGGTCCCGGGCCGCCGCGGCCGCAAGCCGAGCGAGTTCGTGCCGGAGAACGACGAAGTCGCGGCGCTGAACGCGGTCGAGCGCGCCGAACTGAAGGCGGCTTCGAAGGCGCGCGAGCGCAAGGCCAAGGGCATCGCCCTGCTGAGCAATGCCGGCTTCTCGGAAACCGAACTCGAAAAGCGCCGCCAGCAGCTGACGAACCTGATCAATATGGGCAAGGAGCGCGGCTACCTGACCCACGCCGAGATCAACGACCACCTGCCCGAAAACATCATCGATCCGGAAGCGATCGAAGGCATCATCGCGACGTTCAACGACATGGGCATCGCCGTCTACGAGCGCGCCCCTGAAGCCGAAATGATGCTGCTGTCGGACCAGGCCGTGACCCCGACCAGCGAAGACGAAGTCGAAGCCGCCGCCGCCACCGCGCTGTCGACGGTCGATTCCGACTTCGGCCGCACCACCGACCCGGTCCGCATGTATATGCGTGAAATGGGCGCGGTGTCGCTGCTGACCCGCGAAGGCGAGATCGAGATCGCCAAGCGCATCGAGCAGGGCCTGAAAGATATGGTGCAGGCTATCTCGGCGTGCCCGATCACGATCTCGGAAATCATCGCGCTGTCGCACAAGATCGCCAGCGACGAGCTGAAGATCGACGACGTGGTGGACGGTTTCGTCGACCGCGAAGACACCCCGGCGCCAGCCGCCTCGGTGGCCCATGCGGCTGCCTCGAGCGAGGAAGACGACGAGGAAGAGGAAGAAGTCGAGGAAGAAGAAGACGTTGATGCCGGCAACGCCGGTGGCGCCGCGGCAGGCTACTCGGCCGAGCAACTGGCCCAGCTGCGCAAGAGCGCGCTGGAGAAGTTCACCCTGATCGAGCAGCAGTTCGACCTGATGGGCCACGCCTTCAAGAACCAGGGCTACGGTTCGCAAGCCTATGTCGACGCCCAGGAAGTGATCTCGTACGAGCTGCTGGGCATCCGCTTCACCGCGAAAGTGGTCGAGAAGCTGTGCGATTCGCTGCGCGGCCAGATGGACGAAGTGCGTTCGATCGAGCGCTCGGTGCTGGACATCTGCGTGAACCGCTGCGGCATGCCGCGCGCCCACTTCATCAAGGTGTTCCCGGGTAATGAGACCGACCTGCAATGGGGCGACCGCGAAGTCGACTGCGCCTATCCGTACAGCGCGGTGCTGAGCCGCAATCTGCCGGCCATCAAGGAGCTGCAGCAGCGCATGATCGACCTGCAGGCGCGCGTGGCGCTGCCGCTGGCCGACCTGCGCAAGATTAACAAGCAGATGGCGGCCGGCGAGAAGCGTGCGCGCCAGGCCAAGCGCGAAATGACCGTGGCCAACCTGCGCCTGGTGATCTCGATCGCGAAGAAATACATCAACCGCGGCCTGCAGTTCCTGGATCTGATCCAGGAAGGCAATATCGGCCTGCTGAAGGCGGTCGACAAGTTCGAATACCGTCGCGGTTACAAGTTCTCGACCTACGCGACCTGGTGGATTCGCCAGGCGATCACGCGTTCGATCGCCGATATGGCGCGCACCATCCGCGTGCCGGTGCACATGATCGAGACGATCAACAAGATGAACCGCATCTCGCGCCAGATCATGCAGGAAACCGGCAGCGAGCCGGATCTGCCGACCCTGGCCGCCAAGATGGAAATGCCAGAGAATAAGGTTCGCGAGATCATGAAGATCGCGAAGGAACCGATTTCGATGGAAACCCCGATGGGCGAGGACGGCGATTCGCAACTGGGCGACTTCATCGAAGACAACGCGACCCTGGCCCCGCTGGACGCCGCGTTGCACGCTTCGATGCGCAATGTGATCAAGGAAGTGCTCGATTCGCTGACCCCGCGCGAAGCCAAGGTGCTGCGCATGCGTTACGGCGTCGAGATGTCGAACGACCACACGCTGGAAGAAGTGGGCAAGCAGTTCGACGTGACCCGCGAGCGGATTCGCCAGATCGAAGCCAAGGCGATGAGCAAGCTGCGTCAGCCGTCGCGTTCGGACAAGCTGAAGACCTTCCTGCACAACCAGTAATTTGTTGCTGGTTCAGATGTAAAAAAGCCGCCCGGTTTGCGCCGGGCGGCTTTTTTCATGCGCTGATGGTGTGCTGCGCACTTGGGTCCCCGCCTTCGCGGGGACGACGGTCTTGTGGTCGTGGACTACGGCACTGGAGCGTCGCCCAAATACGTTGATCCGTCGTTCCCGCGAAGGCGCGAACTCAAGCTAGCCCGAGCAGAAGCAAGGCCCCAATCACCCCGTATTACGCAAGCCGGCAGCCACTCCATTGATCGACAAATGAATCCCCCGGTTCACGCGCGGATCCGCGTTATCGGCCAATTTGCGGCGCCGATGAATCAGCTCCACCTGCAAGTGATTCAGCGGATCCAGATAGGCAAACCGGTTCTGGATCGACCGCGCCAGCAGCGGATTGCCCGCCAACCGTTCGGTCGCGCCAGTAATCGCTTCAAGACAGCGTAGCGTCTCCCCATGCTCGGCCGCGATGCGGCGGAAGATCCGCTCGCGCAGTCCCACGTCAGCCACCAGCCCGGCATAGCGCGAAGCGATTGCCAGGTCGGTCTTGGCCAGTACCATGTCCATATTCGACAGCAGGGTGGCGAAGAACGGCCAGTCGCGGTACATCGCGCGCAGCTCTTCGAGCTTGGCGTCGGTATCGCCATCCTCGAGCCAGCTCTTGACGCTCGATGCGAAGCCGAACCAGCCCGGCAGCAGCAAGCGGCACTGCCCCCACGAGAAGCCCCAGGGAATCGCGCGCAGGTCTTCGATGCGGCGGGTCGACTTGCGCGAGGCCGGACGCGAACCGAGGTTCAGTTCCGCGATCTCGGCGATCGGCGTCGCTTCGAAGAAGTAGTCGGTAAAGCCCGGGGTCTCATACACCAGATCGCGGTAGGCCTTGTAGGCGCGGTTGGACAGCTCGGCCATCACCGATTCGAAACGCTGCAGGCGCGCGGCATCGACGCCGCTGGCATTGTGCGGCGCCAGGCTCGCTTCGAGCGTCGCCGCCACCAGCAGTTCCAGGTTGCGCCGCCCGATCTCGGGATTGGAGAACTTGGAGGCGATGATCTCGCCCTGTTCGGTCAGGCGGATCTGGCCATTGACGGTGCCCGGCGGCTGGGCGCGGATCGCGTCGTAGCTCGGTCCACCGCCGCGGCCGACAGTACCGCCACGGCCGTGGAACAGGCGCAGCTTGACCTGGCGCCGCTCGAAGACTTCGACCAGTTTCAACTCAGCCTGGTACAGCTCCCAGTTCGACGTCAAAAAGCCGCCATCCTTGTTCGAGTCGGAGTAGCCGAGCATGACTTCCTGCAGTTGGCCTTGCTTTTCGATCAGCCCCGCCACCAGCGGAATCGCCATCCACTCGTCCATGATGCCGGCGGCGCGCTGCAGGTCGGGGATGGTCTCGAACAGCGGAATCACCATCGCGTCATTGCTGCCGCTGCTGACCCGCATCAGCCCCGTTTCCTTCTGCAGCAACAGCACTTCGAGCAGGTCGGACACGGTCTCGGTATGCGAGATGATGTAGTTGCGGATCGCGCGCGGGCCGTAGCGCAGGCGGATCTCGCGCGCGCTGCGCAAGATCGCCAGCTCCGAATTGGTCTCGTCGCCATAGCTTTCATACGGCGAGAACAGCGGGCGTGGCTGTTCCAGTTCGCGCAGCAGCAACGCGCGCTTGTCCTCTTCGCTCAATGCCGAATAATCGGCTTCGACGCCGGCGCGCGCGAACAGCTCGGCCAGCACGCGTTCGTGGATGTCCGAGCTCTGGCGCATGTCGAGCGAGGCCAGGTGGAAGCCGAAGATGCGCGCGGCGCGCAGCAGGCCGGCCAGGCGCGGTTGCACCAGCATCGCGCCGTGGTTCTGGCGCAGCGAGTCGGCCAGCACTTCCAGGTCGGCGGCGAACAGTTCCGGGTCGAGGTAGGGCGCCGCGTGGCCGACTTCCTTGCGCAGGATGTGGCCCACGCCCAGTTCGCGCGCGGTCGCTGCCAGGCGCGCATAGATGCCGATCAGGGCGCGCCGATACGGTTCGTCGCTGCGGTGCGGTGAAGAGTCGGGCGAGCTGTCGGCCAGTTGCTCGAGCGCGGTCGTCACCTTGACCAGCAGGGTGGACGCCGACAGCTCGGCGCCCAGGGTGTGCACTTCGTCGAGGTAGAAATCGAGGATGGTAGTCGACTGGCGCGTCAGCGCGTGGCGCATGGTGTCGGCGTTGACGTTGGGGTTGCCGTCGCGGTCGCCGCCGATCCAGCTGCCCATCTGCAGGAAGGAAGAGTGCGCAGCCTGCACCTGGCCGCCATAATGCGCGGCGACTTCGAGCTCGATGTCGTCGTACAGGGCCGGTACTTCGCGCAAGAAGGTGATGCGGTAGTAGGACAGCGCGTTTTCGATCTCGTCGGCCACGGTCAGCTTGGAGTAGCGCAGCATGCGCGTCTGCCACAGGGTGGCGATGCGGGCGTGCAGCAGCTGCTCGTTGCGGCGCCGTTCCTTCGGCGTTTGCGGCAGGTCGCGTTCGGCCAGCAGGCGCGCGATGTCGTGCTCGGCGTCGAGGATGCTCTTGCGCTGGACTTCGGTCGGGTGGGCGGTGAGCACCGGCGAAATCAGGGCGTCGCGGAAGAACGCATCGACGGTCTCGCGCCCGATGCCGGCGTCAATCAGCTTGCCCAGCGCGTAGCCGATGCTGCCCGAACGCGGCGCCGAACCGTTCAGCAGATGGGTGCGGCGGCGGCGGTTGTGGTGCTGGTCCTCGGCGATATTGGCCAGGTGCGAGAAGTAGGAAAAGGCGCGCACCACGCTGATCGTCTGCTCGCGCGTGAGCTTGTGCAGCAGGGTGGCCAGTTCTTCACCGGCGTCCGGGTCGTCGTCGCGGCGGAAGCGCACGGCGGTCTGGCGGATGGTTTCGACGATGTCGAAGACTGCGTCGCCTTCCTGGTCGCGCAGCACGTCGCCCAGCAGGCGGCCGAGCAGGCGGATGTCTTCCTTGAGGGGCGCGTCCTTGTCGGCGCCAACTGGTACTACGGGTGCAGCAGGATTGTCCATATCGACCACAAGTAATAGATTGTGCGATGGCGGTTGGCCACGATCTGCAAGATGCCCCATGATAAAATTTGTGATCTTATGCAGGGACCGGATTACTGGCATTGTCCGGATCGGCCCAATGACAGTGGAAGAACTCGAGTGTTAAACCCCATACAGCAGGTTACCGACGCGGCGCCCCAGGCGCCAAGCAAACTGATTATCGCATCCCGCGAGAGCCGCCTGGCCATGTGGCAGGCGGAGCACGTGCGTGACCGGCTCGCCGCATTATATCCAGAATGTCGTGTCGATATTCTCGGAATGACAACACGTGGCGACCAGATCCTGGACCGCACCTTGTCCAAGGTCGGCGGCAAGGGCCTGTTCGTCAAGGAACTCGAAGTCGCGATGGCCGAGGGCCGCGCCGACCTGGCGGTGCACTCGCTCAAGGACATGCCGATGGAGCTGCCGGAAGGCTTCGAGCTGTCCGCCATCCTCGAGCGCGAAGACCCGCGCGACGCCTTTGTCTCGAACGACTACGCCAGCCTGGATGCGCTGCCGGCCGGCGCCGTGGTCGGCACCAGCAGCCTGCGCCGCCAGTCGCTGATCGCGGCGCGCTACCCGCACCTGATCATCCAGCCGCTGCGCGGCAACCTCGATACCCGCCTCGGCAAACTCGATCGCGGCGAATACGCCGCCATCATCCTGGCCGCGGCAGGGCTCAAGCGCCTCGGGCTGGCGCAGCGCATCCGCGCGCTGCTCGAGCCCGAACTGAGCCTGCCGGCGGCTGGCCAGGGTGCGATGGCGATCGAGATCCTGAGCGCCGAACGCAGCGACGGCGTCAACCTGCGCGCCGTGCTGGCCCCGCTGAACCACGTCGAGACCGCGCAGGCGGTGCTGGCCGAGCGCAAGGTGTCGCGCATCTTCGGCGGCAGCTGCCAGATCCCGCTGGCGGCCTACGCCACCGTGCAGGATGGTCAGATGCGTCTGCGCGCGATGGTCGCGACCCCCGACGGCAAGCGCAGCGCGCATGCCGAAGTGGAAGGCAGCGCCGCCCA
>Ga0265780_10008576_pt1 | contig 12403 bp, 9 predicted proteins | sample P1T30metagenome_FD_192432 | JGI IMG/M metagenome (GOLD analysis project Ga0265780, IMG submission 192432) | Plant litter microbial communities from East Loma Ridge, Irvine, California - P1 T30 | ecosystem: Environmental > Terrestrial > Plant litter > Unclassified | place: USA: California... | reverse complement strand
AAATATCTGTTTTTATTTATTGAGAAAGAAAAGTCCTGCGTTATTGCGCCGGGCTTTTTGTTTATAACTTATTACAGCCTTATTTTTAAAAATCGTATTTTTGGGGTGCGTGCTGTTAAGTACACACTTCAAACAAAACTTCCACACAAAAATCCATAAGTTGGTATGTACCTGATATTTGACACTGAAACAACCGGATTGCCCAAACGCTGGGACGCCCCCATTACCGACACTGACAACTGGCCGCGCTGTATACAAATAGCATGGCAGCTGCATGACGAGATGGGCCGACTGATAGAACATCAGGATTATATGGTTAAGCCCGATGGCTTTAATATACCCTATGATGCTGAGCGTATTCACGGTATCTCTACAGAGCTTGCTGCCGAACAGGGTATTGAGCTGGGTGAGGTATTGGAGAAATTTAATATTGCCCTGTCTAAATCTAAATTCATTGTAGGGCAGAATGTAGGTTTTGATGTTAACATCATGGGGTCTGAATTTTACCGTATGGGTATTGGCAGTACAATGGAATCTATGAAGGTGCTGGATACCTGTACTGAGGTTACTGCTAATCTTCTTAAGCTTCCGGGTGGTCGTGGTGGTCGTTTTAAACTACCAACCCTTACTGAGCTGCACCAGTATTTATTTGGTGTGCCTTTTGGCGAAGCCCACAACGCTACTGCCGATGTTGAAGCAACAACACGCTGTTTTCTGGAGCTTATAAAAAAGCAGGTGTTTACACCGCAGGAACTAGATGTGCCGTCGGATTATTTTCAGGATTTTAATGTTGCTAACCCTGCGCCGATACAGCTAATAGGGTTAAAACACATTAACCTTAAGCAGGCATCTGAAGAAGTTAGAAAACGCCTTGAAAAAATGCAGTCTGCGCAAGCGGTACAGCAGCCTCAAACACCCGGCGTTCATCATAATATTGCCGATGTAGATTTTGTGCACCTGCACAACCATACACAGTTTTCGGTGCTGCAGTCTACCATTTCGGTACCCGATCTTGTTAAGGCTGCTGCCAAATATAAAATGCCTGCCGTTGCCATGACCGATCATGGTAATATGATGGGGGCGTTTCACTTTGTGAGTAATGTGCTAAACCACAACAAAGCAGCCGAAGCTAAGAATAAAGCGTTGGTTGAAAATGGAGAAGAACCTACTGAGGTTGCTATGAAGCCTATTGTTGGTGTTGAGTTTTTTGTGTGCGAAGACCACAAAGACAAAACCCGTAAAGACAATGGCTACCAGATAGTGCTGATGGCTAAGAATAAAAAGGGCTATCACAATCTGGCAAAAATGTCTTCTATAGCTTATACGGCAGGCTTTTATTACGTGCCGCGTATAGATAAAAGAGTTATAGAGCAATATAAAGAAGATATCATTGTGCTGTCTGGTAACTTATATGGTGAGATTCCGAATAAGGTATTGAACATCGGTGAAAACCAGGCTGAAGAAGCCTTATTATGGTGGAAAGGCATGTTTGGCGACGATTTCTATATGGAATTGATGCGTCACGGGCAGGAAGATGAAAACCGTGTTAACCAGTCGCTTATTTCATTAGCGCGCAAACACGATGTTAAGCTTATTGCTACCAATAACACCTATTATGTAGATAAGGATAACTCGCATGCGCATGATATTTTACTGTGCGTAAAAGACGGTGAAAAACAGGCAACGCCAATTGGCCGTGGCCGTGGTTTCCGTTACGGGCTACCTAATACAGAATACTATTTTAAGTCGGGCGATGAGATGAAGGAGATCTTTAAAGATATTCCCGAGGCTATTGCTAACGTTCAGCATATTGTAGATAAAATAGAAATATACTCCCTTTACAGGGATGTACTGCTTCCTAAATTTGATATTCCGGAAGAATTTATAGTTGCCGAAGATGAAGCTGATGGCGGGAAACGTGGTGAGAATAAATTTTTACGTGACCTTACCTATAAAGGTGCTGCAAAACGATATCCGGAACTTACGGATGATATTCGTGAGCGCCTTGATTTTGAATTAAAGACCATTGAAAACAGTGGTTACCCGGGATACTTTCTTATCGTACAGGACTTTATTGCCGAAGCCCGTAATATGGGTGTATCGGTAGGGCCGGGAAGGGGATCGGCGGCAGGATCGGCAGTAGCCTACTGTCTTTGGATAACCAATATTGACCCTATTAAGTACGACCTTCTTTTTGAGCGTTTCCTGAATCCTGATCGTGTATCCATGCCCGATATTGATATCGACTTTGATGATGAAGGCCGTGGAAGCGTAATGGATTATGTAATTAAAAAATATGGCGCAAGCCAGGTGGCACAGATTATTACTTACGGTACTATGGCGGCAAAGTCGTCCATCCGTGATACCGCGAGGGTGCTTGACCTGCCATTGTTTGAAGCTGACAAAATTGCCAAGCTTATTCCTAATCTTAAGCTGGCAAAGATATTTAACCTCGATGCTAATGCACTTAAAGCGGCACTGCGCGCCGAGGAATATGAAAAAGTAGTTGAACTTATTGCTCTTGCCGATGGTGGCGACCTTACCGGTGAAACCATTCAGCAGGCAAAAGTGCTGGAAGGATCGTTACGTAATACAGGTATCCACGCATGTGGGGTAATTATTACGCCCGATGATATTACCAATTTCGTTCCGGTATCGGTGGCGAAAGATTCTGATCTGTATGTGACCCAGTTTGATAACTCGGTTGTAGAGAGTGCTGGACTTCTTAAGATGGACTTCCTGGGTCTGAAGACCCTTACCCTGATTAAAGATACCGTTAAACTTGTAAAATATAAGCACGATATAGATCTTGATCCGGAAGCATTTCCTATAGATGATGTGAAGACGTATGAGCTTTTCCAGCGTGGAGAAACCGTAGGGGTGTTCCAGTACGAATCGCCCGGTATGCAGAAATACATGAAGGATCTTAAGCCTACTGTATTTGCCGATCTTATTGCTATGAATGCCTTGTATCGCCCAGGACCATTGGAGTACATTCCGAGTTTCGTAAAAAGGAAAAATGGTGAGGAAGAGATTAAGTACGACCTTGATGCCTGCGAAGAATACCTAAAGGAAACCTATGGTATTACGGTATATCAGGAGCAGGTGATGCTACTGTCGCAAAAGCTGGCAGGCTTTACCAAAGGTGAGGCCGACGTTTTGCGTAAAGCGATGGGTAAAAAACAAAAAGAAGTACTGGATAAAATGAAGCCTAAGTTCGTAGAACAGGCTGCCGAAAAAGGGCACGATCCTAAAGTACTTGAAAAGATATGGAAAGACTGGGAGGCCTTTGCAAGTTACGCCTTCAACAAGTCGCACTCTACCTGTTATGCATGGGTAGCTTATCAAACGGCTTATCTAAAAGCGCATTATCCGGCAGAATACATGGCTGCGGTGCTTTCCAACAACATGAACGATATTAAGCAGGTTACCTTCTTTATGGAAGAGTGTAAGCGTATGGGCTTAGAAGTTCTTGGTCCGGATGTTAATGAATCATTCTATAAATTTACGGTAAACGACCGGGGCGCAGTGCGTTTTGGTATGGGTGCTATTAAAGGAGTGGGTGCCGGTGCTGTAGAAACCATTGTAGCTAACCGAAAAGACGCTACCTACAAATCGATATTTGACCTTGCCAAGCGTATAGACCTGCGTGCTGCCAATAAAAAAGCCTTTGAAAACCTTGCCCTTGCAGGCGGATTTGACTGTTTCTTTAATACGCACAGGGCGCAGTATTTCCATATGGATGCCAGCGAGAATATATCCTTCCTGGAAAAAGCCGTTCGTTACGGTAATAAATTCCAGGAGAATGAAAACTCATCGCAGGTAAGCCTTTTCGGCGAAGCCAGCGAAGTACAGATTCCCGAGCCTGTAGTGCCGCCATGTGAAGAATGGAGTACCATGGAGAAGCTTGCGAAAGAGAAGGAAGTGGTAGGTATCTATATATCTGGGCATCCGCTTGACGATTATAAGTTTGAGATGAAGTACTTCTGCAACGCTAAACTGGAAGCACTTAAAAACCTTGAGCAACACGTTACAAAAACCCTGAGTTTTGGGGGAATTATATCTAATGTTATGCACAGGGTCGCCAAAAATGGTAAAGGATGGGCATCGTTTATGCTGGAGGGTTATGACGAGAGTTACGAATTCAGGATATATGGTGAGGAATACCTCAAATTCAGGCATTTCCTTATAGGTAATAACTTTACCTACATGCGTGTGCTGGTTAAAGAAGGGTGGACGAATGCCGAAGGTAAAAAAGGCGAACCGCGTTTGCAGTTCGTTGCCATACAGTACCTTCAGGATGTATTGACGTCTTTTGCCAAAAAATTGATCATTCAGTTTAATATTGCCGAATTGCAGGAGCAGGTTATCGCTACGCTAAATGAACTCTTTAGGGTTAACGTGGGCGACAATACCGTTACATTCGAAGTAATGGAGCTTAAAAAAGTTATAAAACAAGTTCAGGTTGCAGCTTCGGCTGCTCCGGCAAAAGAAGCTACGGATGATGCTGATGAGTTTGAACAGGAAGTGGTAGAACCGGTAATGACCGATGTGGAAGATATACAGGTGGTGACTAAACTGGTTATGCCAAGCAGAAAGTTAAAGGTTAAGATTAGCAACGAGTTACTACAGGAACTGGAAAAGCTACAGCTCAACTTTAAGCTGAATTAAATTTCCTAATAAATAATGTCTATCTGTCTATAGCTAAAACTAATATATCTTTAACAGAAAAATTAATATTAAATCGTAAATTTGTTATCTAAAACTAATTTTAAAGAAAGAATATAATGGCACAAGCAATAACCGATGCTACTTTTGAAGAAGTGGTATTAAAATCAGACAAACCTGTATTAGTAGACTTTTGGGCAGCATGGTGCGGACCATGTCGTATGGTTGGACCAATCATCGACGAGATCAACACAGAATACGAAGGTAAAGCTGTAGTTGGTAAAGTAGATGTAGATGCTAACCAGGAATTTGCTGCTAAATATGGCGTTAGAAACATCCCTACGGTATTGGTTTTCCAAAACGGAGAAGTAGTAGGCCGCCAGGTAGGTGTTGCTCCTAAAAAGACATACACAGACGCTATTGACGCTTTAATATCATAAGCACAATATCCTGAAAACATAAAAGAGCCCGCTAAATTAGCGGGCTCTTTTATTATAGTGCTGCGACAACAGCCTCTTCGGCAACATGCGGCAGTTTAATTTTTTCGTAGTGCTCGTTATCCCATCGGGCAAGCTGTACAATTATAGGTATAAGGGTTCTTCCCCTTTCGGTTATTGTATATTCTACCCTTGGCGGAAGTTCTTTAAACTCTTCCCTTATCAATATGCCATCGGCTTCAAGTTCTTTTAAAGTCGAGGTAAGTACTTTTTTGGAGATCGTGCCAATAGCTGCATGCAGCTGGCCAAAGCGCGCGGTACGATCTCTTAAAGCATAAATAATTATAGGCTTCCATCGCGAACCCAGTATCGCTGTTGAGCGGAACATGGGGCAGTCGCTGTATCTAAAAACGTCATTTTTCATATCAGGTTACTTTGGGGTTACCACTATATACTATTGATAGTTACAAATGTAGACTATTATGCGTTACTTTGCAATGTAAAATAAAATATCAGCGGCAGCATATGCTGTCTAATAATTAAAATATCTATTAAATATGAACTTTGAACCGCTTTTTGCCCCCTTTCAATACAAAGGCCTTACCTTGAGAAACAGGTTTGTAATGGCTCCTATGACACGTACTTTTGCCCCTGATGGAGTACCAACTCAGCTTGTAGCCGACTATTACGCCCGCCGTGCCGCAGCCGAAGTGGGTCTTATCATTACCGAGGGTACTGTTGTTAACCGCCCTTCGGCTAAAAACCAAAAAGATATACCTGACTTTCATGGCGATGCCGCTTTAAACGGATGGAAAAAAGTAGTGGAAGATGTGCATGCAGCTAATGGTAAAATAGCACCACAGTTATGGCACGTAGGCAACACACCTTATGGTTGGGAAGCTCCTGCGCCGTTTGAAAGCCCGGATACGATGACACTTCAGGATATAGAAAATACGATAAAGGCATTTGCCGATGCTGCCCGAGATGCCAAAAACCTTGGTTTTGATGCCTTTGAAATTCACGGTGCACATGGTTATCTTATAGACCAGTTTTTCTGGGCTGCGACAAACAACCGTACCGATGAATATGGCGGAAAAACAATTAAAGAAAGAAGCCGTTTTGCTGTAGATGTAATTAAAGCAATGCGTGCGGCAGTAGGGCCTGATATGGTAATTATATTACGCCTCTCGCAATGGAAACAACAGGATTTTGATGTGAAACTGGCTGCAAATCCTACTGAGATGGAAGAGTGGCTTTTACCATTAGTGGAAGCAGGTGTCGATATTTTTCATGGATCGCAAAGAAGATACTGGGAAAGTGAATTTGAAGGCAGCGACCTGAATTTTGCCGGATGGATTAAAAAAGTAACGGGACAGCCTGTAATTACAGTTGGGTCGGTAGGTTTAAACAGCGATGTAATGGAGCTGTTTACAAAAGGGCAGGGGTCTGAAACGGCTGAAATGACCGATATGCTTCGCCGTTTTGAGCGTGGCGATTTTGATATGGTAGCTATTGGCCGTGCACTGCTTCAGGACCCGGAATGGGTACAGAAAGTAAAAATGCAGCGTTTTGATGAGCTTAAAGCATTTGATGTAGCAAATCTTCAGAAGTTATACTAAAGAGATAAAATAATAAGCTTATAAAGATCTGCACGGTTACGACTGTGCAGATCTATTTGTTTACAGGATTTTGTAACCTATTAATCGATTAGTTTAATTTAAGTCAATTCCTTATATTTGAAATTATGAAGTTAGAGGGCCAGTTACAAAAAATATCCAGTTTTTCGCATCTTGAATTGTTAGCCAACCAAATTGTGGAGGGCTTTATATCAGGGATGCATAAGAGTCCGTTTCACGGATTCTCTTCAGAATTTGCAGAGCATAAGGTGTACAATCCGGGGGAGAGCACCAGGCATATCGACTGGAAGCTGTTTGCCCGTACAGACAGGTTATATACCAAAAGGTATGAGGAAGAAACCAACCTACGCTGCCATATCATTGTAGATAATTCATCGTCGATGCATTACCCAAAGTTAAAGCAGGGGCAGCAGTTCTTTGAAAATAAGATAGGTTTTTCTGTTTTGGCATCTGCTGTGCTTATGGAGCTTTTAAAGCACCAGCGCGATGCAGTAGGGCTAAGTGTGTATTCTGATAATTATGAGTTTTACGCGCCCGAAAAGGGCAGCGGAAGGCATCATCGCATGTTATTGAATAAACTTGAAGGCGTATTGGAGTCGCCGGGAAGAAGCAAAGCTACAGATACGACAACCTTTTTACACCAGATAGCACAAAAAATGCATCGCCGTTCTATGATCATATTGTTTACCGATATGTTTCAGCCGGGAAATGACGAAGCACTGTTTAATGCATTACAGCATTTAAAACATAATAAGCATAAAGTGGTTCTGTTTCATGTAATGGATAAGAAAACCGAGTTTAATTTTGATTTTGATAACGCTCCAAGAAAATTTATTGACCTTGAATCCGGCGAAGAAGTGAACCTTTTTGCAGAAAATGTAAAACTTGAATATGAAAAACGGGTAGAAGCCTACTTTAAAAAAGTGGAGGAGACCTGCATGTTATACCGAATTAAGTATGTTCCGGTTTCGGTCGATGAAAAATTTGAAAAAATTTTGACAACATACCTTGTTGAGAAACAAAAGTTTGGCTAAAAGTGCAAAAAAAATTCAGAAAAAAGTTTTGCAAAGACTTGCAGATGTCAAAAAGTGCCGTATATTTGCACTCGTAATAATGACACACACAATAACACATTATGTGAGACATTAGAAGCGCTGGTTTGGTAGTTCAGTTGGTTAGAATACATGCCTGTCACGCATGGGGTCGCGGGTTCGAGTCCCGTCCAGACCGCCAGTAAAGGAAAAAATAGCCTCGCAATTTGCGGGGCTTTTTTCGCCTAAAATATTTAAGATAGTTGTGTTGTTTACGTTATGCTATAGGTATAACAAAGGTTTAGTAGTTAGACCGATGAGAAGCTTTCCATTTAATTGGAGGGCTTTTTTGATTTTAACCTCTCTTGTAGCGCATAACCTACCATTAAGAATTATTGAAGTAAATTTATAAATTGAAAAAATGATGATTATGAAACGAGTTAGCGTTTTTTGCGGTTCCAGCTTCGGAACAAATCCCCTCTTTGAAGAAAATGCCTATCAGCTAGGGCAAACATTGGCTAAAAAAGGTATTGGCTTGGTATATGGCGGGGCAAACGTTGGCTTAATGGGTGCCGTGGCAAATGGTGTATTAGAGAGCAATGGAGAAGCCATTGGGGTGCTTCCGCATTTTTTACAGCAAAAAGAAATTGCCCATAACGGCCTTACTGAATTGATACTTGTAGAATCTATGCACGAACGTAAAACAAAGATGAATGACCTGTGCGATGGCGTTATTGCTTTGCCGGGCGGTTTTGGTACTTTGGAAGAGTTCTTTGAAATGCTTACATGGGCGCAGCTTGGGCTGCACAGGAAACCTATCGCTATTTTAAACGTAAACGGATTTTATGATGCTCTGGTGGCTTTTATCCAAAATATGGTAAATAGTGGCTTCCTGAAGGAAATAAACCGCGATATGCTTATTGTAAGCAATAATATTGACGAGCTCCTATTGCTTATGCAAAACTATAAAGCACCCGAAGTAGGTAAATGGATTAATAAGCAAACCACATAAAATGCAAAAGCCGGCTAACGGCCGGCTTTAATTATAATTACATCTCTTTGTAAACAGCGTTTGCGGCTGCTTTTAAAAGAGAAGGACTTATTCTCTCCTTAAAATTTGGATTAATATATTCAAAACGTATTTTACCATTCTTATCTACAATAAAGACCGATGGAACAGGTAATAATTTGTCTATATTTTTATTACCTGACGCTTTTACGAGCATATCTTCATATTCTTTTGGTGCTTTAAAGGCAATTCCAAATTGTTTTGATATTGCCAGATTTGAATCTGAAAGCAGGGTATAGCCCATTTTTTCCTTCATTTCGGTCTGCTTTAAATTTTCGGGGCTGTCGGTACTTATAGCAATAATATCATAACCTGTCTTTTTTAAATCTTCTTCAATATCCATCATTCCTGATAGTTGCGCAGAGCAGTAAGGGCACCAGCCGCCTCGGTAAAATATAAGTATTGCAGGTTTTTTAGTAAGCGACATATTGATGTTGATGCTTTTTTTGTCTGCATCGGGGAGTGTTATCTGGGGTATTGTTTCTCCAATTAGCAATGGACTTATGTCCTGCGGCATTTCAGGAATTGCAATAGCCTGAACTGTTGCATCTTGTGTTTTATGCATTGTAAAGGTGCTTCCGTAATAAGAAAAGGAAGCTAGAGCCAACAGCATAAATCCGTGGCTTAATAATAACTTTTTCATGTTGTTTTTAATTAATGTTAGGGTTTAATAAGCCCGGTTTCCCTGAATTGTGTAATGCTTACTCCTGTATGCTGTTTAAAGAAACGGCTAAAATGTGCAGGGCTTCCAAAGCCAAGCATATAAGTAATTTCTTTGGCTGTCTTATCGGTATATTGCAGGTAACGTTTTGCTTCGAGGACTATACGGTTTTGTATAAGCTTAGAAGGAGGGGGCAGTTTAAAAAGCAAAAAAATATTTGACAGGGTTTTTGGCGATTTGTTTAATGCAGAGGCATAGAACTGTACTTCGTGTTCGGTTCTGAAATTTCCTTCAATCAACAGGTTAAATTTCCGCACCATATCCATTTTGTCATCCGGCAGGTCATGATAAGCCGGTGTTTGTGTTCTGGCTATGCGGGTTGTATTTATAATTAACCTTTTTAAAAGTGTCCTGAGCATTTCTCCCTGCATCCTGTCTTTTATCTGCATATCTTCAAGACACATTTTTTCTATTGAAATTATATTCTGCATTTCAAATGATGTAAGATGGAGAAACAGCGGAATGTCTATGCCGTAAAACAGGAAACCTACACACCCTACCTCGGCATCATGATTTACAATACAATAAAAGTCACGATTAAACTGCCATGCAATAATGTCTTCAGGCCTTTCAAATATAAAATGCTGATTTGCCATAAGCGGTAGAACAGTGTTTTTGGGGAAGGTATATCCTACCTCGTCAATAATTACTGTTTGTGCTTCATTAAGGTTATAGGCGATTGTATTAATAGTAGTGCTTTTTAAAATGCCGTCACCTTTAAAATCGTAATCGTTTTTCCTTATGGTAAATAAACTGTTAGAGCTATGTTCCTCAAAAAGCCATTTCATAACCTTATTTTTTATAAATATATGAATGATATTAAAATCCCCCATATATAATTATAATATGAGGGAGGTTTAAATTTAATTAAGCGTTACACGGATAATTTTATTGATTGCCGGAAGCGTGGTAAAACCATTAGGGTTTGGTACAGCTGTTATAACTTTGCTTTCTGTAAGTGGTGTTCCTGCAAGGTTAAATTGTGTTATGCCTGCACCGGGAAACTGGTTAAGGGCTGTTCCGTTATCATATAAGCCTATGTTTGAAGAAACATCGCCTTTTGTAGTGGCATCTATACCATTATCCATAGATGCAAAAAACCAGTCATTGCTAAAACCATACATGGTAGCTACGGCAATACGGTCGCCTTTTTCTACATTTAGCTTTTGGGTAACTTTACCACCGGGCTGTCCTCCTACAGAAGGAAGAAGTACCGTTGTTCCGTCTGCAGCCAAAACATACACTTCTTTAACTCCCGACTTTGTTTTAAGAGCGTCTGCAAGTACAGCAGCATTACCTTTTTGGGCAAGTTCTTTAAGGCCTTCTCCACGGTCGTTTTCGCCTGTTTTATATAAAGGATTTTCGTTTCCACGGTATACTACTACCAATATTGGTGAAAGTGGCGTAAATATTCCTGTAATGCTGCTTACATAAGTGTTAAGAGGAGCATTATCGCCCATTTCGGCAATAGCGGTTAATCCGTTAGCTGTAGGTTGCCCTGATTTATATAGCGGATTAGCATTTAACAGATTTCCTCCTGCGATATAAGAAATACTCCATACACCCGGACTAAAAGGTGTTTCGTTTTGTGTACCGCCTGAAATATTTGTAAGGGTTAGAGTGAAGTTAGAATTACCATTATATTTAAGCATAGCCTTCATAAGCTGAGAAGCAGGCAGGTAGGTATTGCCTTGTGCATCGGTTCCTGAAACCTGAGTGATGTTCTGGCTGTCGGCTGCGCCGGGATGATTAACTGTTGCCCCTGGAACCTGATTGATCCTGGTTCCGTTATCCCATAATTTTACCTGCGAAGAAACATCACCCTCAATAGGTGTTCCATCTGTAGTGTACACTCCTATACCCGGGTTTTCAGGAGCGAAAAATAAGTCGTTAGACCATCCATACATCGTGGCAAATGAAACAGCCTGGCCTTTAGCGGCAGAAAAACTAAAGTTCACCGATTCTCCCGGAAGTACAACCGGAGGGTTACCCTGTCCTTTAAAAGTTCCTGACTCTACAAGGGTTTGTGCCTGTAAAACATTTTCTATGGTTATAGATGCTGTTTGCGGTGTTGTGTTCTGGTTATCGTCGTCGCTGCATGATGCTACTGTTACAGCCAATGGAAGCAATACGAATACCGAAGCTTTTGCGATTTTTTTTAATGTAATCATTTTCGTGAATTTAAGATTAATACTATTGTTTGTTTTATAGTGCAAATCTATTTTAGAGATATGCTTTAGGAAATGCCCATATTTCCCGATGGCATACCTAAACTTCCCGAAGAGCAATTTTATGCGTTAAATAAAAATTAAAATGAGGATATAAATAGTAAAATGTGCCCGATGAATTATTTTCCTTATTTTTGGGCTTTATCATAAGTTTCCTTTCTTCTAAATGAAAAAAATTGCAGCGTTATTTATTCTTGTTTTCTTTAGTTCCTGCCGGTTCTTTGACGGACAGGTGCCTGATGAGAAGGAATTGCTGCAAAAACGTTTAAAAGAGATCAATTGGAAAGAAGTAAGCAGTTATCCGTCGATAGCTGAATGTGATGCTATACTGGATAAGGAAATGCGTAAAGAATGCTTTTTCTCGTCTATGGCAATGTTAATTCAGCAAAAGCTGGATATAGACACCATTGCAATGCTGTATCCTGAAATGGATACCATACAGGTAAAAGTAACGGTGTTTTCTAACGCTACATTGAAATTCGAACCTGAAATGCCTACCGATAGTGTTAACTATAACAAGGTACAGGTTGATAGCATTATTAAAGCAAGGCTTGTAGATTTCCCTAAAATTGAGCCGGCACAAAAAGAAGGCGTACCGGTAACTACGCAGTT
>Ga0265780_10008574_pt1 | contig 12404 bp, 9 predicted proteins | sample P1T30metagenome_FD_192432 | JGI IMG/M metagenome (GOLD analysis project Ga0265780, IMG submission 192432) | Plant litter microbial communities from East Loma Ridge, Irvine, California - P1 T30 | ecosystem: Environmental > Terrestrial > Plant litter > Unclassified | place: USA: California... | reverse complement strand
CGGCAGGAAGGGGTTCGCGAGCTGCCGCGACACGACCGACTGCGGGACGACCTGACGCTCGGAGGCGGGCGCCACGGGCGCGGCCTCACGGACGATGACCTGCTCCTCCGGGGCGATCTCGAGCCCGGCCGAGAGCTGCATGTCGCGCTTCAGGGCCCTGGCCGTCTCGGAGACGACGGCGTCCTCGCCGAGGAGGGCGATGAGCGAGGTGTCGCGCGCGGCCGTCTTCGCGAGGATCTGCGCGACGCCGTCGAGGCGCTTCATCTGCTCGGCGCGCTCGGAGTCGCTGACGGACTTGTCGACCTTGACCCGGGCGCGCTCCTCGCGCATGAGCAGGGCGATGACCTGGAACTTGGTGCGGCTGGACGGCTTCACCTGACCCCGCTGGGCCGCCGCCTCGACCTCGCGCACGGCGCGGGCGAGGACGGGGATCAGCCCGTCGTTGTCGACCTCACGGCGACGGTGGGGGCGCTGGGCGGTGCGGGTGCCGCCCTGGTGACGCTGGCCTGGTCGAGCCAAGGCTCCTCCTCCTCGTCGACGGTCACGTCGACGGTGCTGTGTCGCCGGTGGCGACGGGTGGTGCTGCGGCGGCCGCGGAGTGCGGCCGGCGCGGCCGGGCCCTGGCGACGCCGGTCGGGAGACCGACGACGGGGCGGGCACGGCACGGGCGGACGGCGATGTGGTGCGACGACGACCGGCCCGGAGGCGGCGTCGTGTGCCCGGTGGCACCGCCGGGTCAGCGAGCACGGGGCCGCGGCGACGTCAGATCGTCGACGCGTCCCGGATGAGCCAGCAGACCGGGTCGGGACTCCGTGTCGCACGACGACACGGACGGTGCTGTGGGGCAGTTTACGCCGAGCGGGCCCCGTGACGCCAGCAGCGCCTCCCGGTGTTTCGTCGACCCGTGCCGTGCCTAGGAAAGCGGGCCCGCGGGCGCGGCGGAGGCGGACGGCGCGGCGGGCGGCGCGGCGACGGGACTCGCGGCGGGCTCCGGCGGGGGCGCCGCCAGCGTCCCGGCGGCCGCCTGGACCAGCTGCACCGCCTTCCGGCGACCGGTGTCCGTGCCGAGCGTCGCCTGCCCGCCCGCGTGCGCGAGCAGCTGCGACGCCACGGCCGGGGCCAGTCGGTCGGCGAGGTCCGGCGCCGTCTCGCCCCAGCGGCGGGTGACGTCGTCGGCGAGCCGCTCGCAGGCCCGAGCCTCGGCCTCGTCGCCGTTGCCGCGGTGCCACTGGCCGGTGACGACGAGGTGGGCGACGAGCGCGGCGGCGTCGCGGGCCGGGTGGCCGAGGCCCGCCGTGTCGATGTCGAGCAGCCCGGTCACGCGCCACGGCTCGGCGGGGTGCACGAAGAGCTGCTCGAGGTGCAGGTCGCCGTGGATCACGACCTGGGGATCGGCGGACCAGGAGGCGCGGCGCCGCTCGATCTCGTCGTACAGCCCCGCGATCGCCGTGGCCTGGTCGGGCAGCGACGACGTGAGCGTCGACCGGTGCCACGCGCCGTGGTCGAGGGCGTCCGACTGGGCCCGGCCCGCGGCGGCGACCCGGGCCGTGCGGCGGCCGAGGTCGACGACCTCGTCGACGAAGCGCGGGTCGTCGGCCAGCTCGACCACCCGCTGGCCCGCGGCCACGCCGGGCACCCGCTCGAGGACGAGCAGCCCGTCGGCGCGCGAGGCGAGCACGGCGGGCACGGGCAGCCCCTGGGCCCGGAACGCCTCGTGCAGCGCGACGATCGGGCCGACCCGGTCGGGCCGGACGACCTTGAGGAAGAGCGTCGCCTCGGCGCTGTCGAGCCGGATCACCGCGCGCTTGCCCGGCCGGTACGCGGCGACGCTGAGGGTGGGCGACGAGACCGCGACGCCGAGCTCGGCGAGGGAGCGAGCGACGCGGTCGGGGTAGGTGACCCCGGCGAGCGCCGGCAGCATCGGGTCGGCCGGGTACGCCCAGACGGCGAGCGGCCGGCCCGTGGCGGGGTCGGTGGTGAGCACCGACGAGGCGTCGGCGGTCGTGACGTCGGTGTCGATGAAGGTCAGCACGGTCGCGGTGACGCCCGCCGCGTCGACGGTGTCGACCTCGTAGCCGTAGAGGAACCCGCGCCCGGACGGCTCCACCGAGTGCGGCCGGAACGCGACGACCGTCACCCCCGAGCCCGCGAACGCGACGGGGAGCACCTCGGCAGAGTCAGGCCACACACGGTCATTGAACAGCGTCCGGGCGTCGAGGGGGGCCCGACCCGGCCGGTCGGTGACCAGATCGTGACCGGGGCTCGCGTCCGGGCCGCCCCGCCGGGGCCCGCCGGTACGCTGACCGGGTGGACATCGTCTCGCGCATCCGGCAGACGAAGCGCACGCCCCTGCTGCAGGTCGTCAAGACGAGCGTCGCCGTGGTCGTCGCGTGGTTCGTCTCCCTGGCCCTGCTCGAGCAGGCCCTGCCGATCTTCGCCGCGATCGCCGCCCTGCTCGTCGTGCTGCCGAGCGTCAACCAGTCGCTCGTGCGCGGCCTCGAGCGCAGCGTCGGCGTCATCGGGGGCGTGGTGCTCGCCTACGGCGCGGGCCAGCTGCTCGGCGACTCGACCTTCGTCGTGCTGGCGCTCGTCGTCGTCAGCCTGCTGCTCGCCTGGGCGCTGCGGCTCACGCCGAGCTCGGCGAACCAGGTGCCGATCTCGGCGATGCTCGTGCTCGCCATCGGCGCGCAGACGCCCGGCTACGCCGTCGACCGGATCATCGAGACGATCATCGGCGCCGTGGTGGCCCTGGCGGTGAACGCCCTCGTCGTGCCGCCGGTGCTGCTCGCCCCGGCGCACCTCGCCGTCGGGCGCCTGGCCCGCGACCTGGCCGCGGTGCTCGACGACCTCGCCGCCGTGCTCGTCTCCCCCGACGCCGACGAGGCCCGCCTCACGGCGATGCTGGAGCGGGCCCGCCGCCTCCGGGACCTCCAGGCCACCGCGGTCGCCGCGGTGACCGCGGGCGAGGAGAGCCTCATGCTGAACCCCCGCGCGAGCCGCCAGCGGTCGGTGCTCGAGGCCGACGCGGCGACGCTGACGCGCCTGACCGCCCTGGTGCACCGGGTCGTGGCCATGACCCGGTCGGTCCGCGACAACCACGACGAGTCCCTCGCCGACGACCCCGTCGTCGAGGGCATCTCGGTCGAGCTGACCCGTGCCGCCCACGACGTCCGCCTGCTCGCGCGCGAGGCCGACGAGGCCCGGGTGCCCGGGCGCGTCGACGACCTGCCGGCGCTGACGGCCCCCCTGACGGTCCTCCGCCCCGACCCGGTGCACTGGGTGCTCGTCGGCTCGCTGCTGGAGGACCTCCGCCGGGTCCGCGAGGAGATCATCGGTGCCTGATCCGACCGACGCCCGCCGCCGCTACGCGCCGTACGGCCTCGAGACCCGGCCGGAGGCGCGGGGCCTGACCCGGCAGGAGGTCGCCACCCGGCACGGCGCGGCCGTCGTGCACCACGCCGGCCTCCCGGCCCGGCCCGGCGACGACGGCGACGGCGACGAAGGCGCGGGCGCGGGCGCGGGCGTCACCGTCCTCCTCCACGGCGCCGCCGGCTCGTGGACGACCTGGACCCCGTACCTGCGTGCCGCCGACGAGACCGGCCTCCCCGTCGCCCGGCCCGTGCTCGTCGACCTGCCCGGCTGGGGCGACTCCCCCGAGCCCGCGGTCGCCCTCGACGTCGAGGCGGCCGTCGACGTCGTCCTCGAGGTCGCCGACGCCCTCGGCGTCGACCGCTTCGACCTGGTGGGCCACTCCATGGGCGCGCTCGTGGCCCTCCACCTCGCCGCCCGCGTGCCGACGCGCGTCACGCGCCTGGGCCTCGTGTCGCCGACGTCGTTCGCGGCGCTGGAGGCGACGGACCGCCCGCTCACCGGCCTCGTCCGCCTGCCCGCGCTCGTGCTGCTGCGCGCGGTGTTCGCGGTGCTGCCCCGCGCCTCCTCGCGGCTGCTGCGGGGGGCGACCCGGCTGGGGCTCCTGCGTCCGCTGTCGTCGCCGGTGTTCCGGCACGTGGGGCGGGTGCCGCGGTCGGTGCTCGAGGCGTTCGTCGCCGAGATCCGGCCGCGCGGCTTCGTGGCGGCGACGCGGTCGGCCCACGGCTACGACACGGCCGCCTGGTCGCGCGTCACGTGCCCCGTGGCGGCGGTGGCCGGCGCCGACGACGCGTTCGCCGAGCGCCGCGACCTCGCGCGGCTGCGGCTCGTGCTGCCCGACGCCCGCACGACGCTGCTGCCGCGGTGCGGCCACTTCGCCCACGTCGAGTGGCCGTTCGCGACCGTCGACGCGCTCGCCCCGACAGAGCCCGACCGCGCCGTCGCGGTCGGCGGGGAGGCGCGGGCCTAGTCGCCGGGCTCGCCCGCCCGGCCGCCCCCGCCGTCGACCTCGGCGACGACCATGTCGACGCACGTCGGGTCGCCGAGCGGCCGGAAGTGCCCGTCGACGGGGAAGGTCACGTTGGTCGCCCCGGGCAGCACGCTGCCCTCCGTGACGTGGGCGTCGAAGCCCGAGGCCATCGACGTGATGCGCGCGTTGGCGTCGAGCTGCTCGGCGAGGCGGAGGAGGTCGGCGTCGCGGGGCGAGAAGGCGCGGAGGGCCCGGGTGCGGAGCACGAGCGCCCAGCGCGACCCGGAGAAGGGCGAGTTGACGGCGACCATGCGGTCGATGCGGCGCTCGACGTCGGTCGTCACCATCATCGTCTTGCCGATGAGGCCGCCCTTGCTGTGGGCGAGCACGACGACGCCGCGCAGGTCGTGGGCGTCGAGCACGCGCTGCGCGGCCTCGGCCGTGGCCTCGATCGGCCGGGTGTTGTGCCCGAGTCCCGGCACGACGACCACCGGGTGGCCGAGGTCGCTGAGGCGGTCGGCCATCGGTCGGAGGAACCGCCACGTCTCGTAGACGCCGGGCAGCAGCAGCACCGGCGCCGCGTCGCCCTGCCGGTAGCGGGCCGGCACGCGCCGGGCCGAGCGGGGCACGAGATGCACGCGCCAGACGTAGGGGTAGTCGAACATGAGCGTGCGGAGGAAGCGCAGGAGGCCGACCCGGCGGTGCCCCTCGCCGCGGGACGGTGTCGAGCTCATGGCCTCCACGCTAGACGCGGGACGGGCGACGGGCTCAGCGGGCCCCGGGCCGGGCGCTCAGCGGGCGGCGACGGTCGGCAGCACGCCGAACGGGGCGCCGTCGGGCCAGGCGACGCACTCGACGGCCTCGCGGGCGTGCTCGAGCACGAGGTCCCACTTGGTGCAGATCGACGCCCACGGCGGCGGGAAGGCCTCCGCGTCGCGGAGCAGGGACAGGGCGGCCGCGCCGTAGCCTGCGCGAGCGGCGGCGTTGGCCGCGTCGGGCAGAGCTCCCATGACACCGCGGACCACGAGGACGCGGTGGTCCCAGGTCATGAGCTCGATGTCGTCGAACGCCCCCCAGGCGCTCTCGATCTCGCGTCGCAGCTCGACGATCTCGCGGGATTCCCATCCCTCGGTCGCACTCGTCATGTGGCCCCCCTCAGAGCCGGCGGACCGCCCTTCGGCGAGCCCCTCGTTCACCGGCCGAGCGGCCGGAGACTCAGAAGATACCACCGGGAAGGTTCTGCGACGAAGGGTCCGTCTGCCCCGAGTTCTCGGGGCACCCGAGGGGGCGGCACGACGGGTGGGGCGCCTCCCCCGGGGCCTTGTCCCCCGTTGCCTGAGCCGGGTGGCGACCCGCGGTCTACCGTCCACGACGTGCCGCCGAGACCGGCGCGCGCCCGCGTCGACACCTCGACGCCCACCGACACACGACGAACAGGAGCCACCATGTTCCAGGGATCAGACGCCCTGCACGACAACCTGCAGAAGGTCCTCGTCGACCTCATCGAGCTTCACATCCAGGGCAAGCAGGCGCACTGGAACCTGCTCGGCAGCAACTTCCGCGACCTGCACCTGCAGCTCGACGAGATCGTCGACGCCGCCCGCGAGTTCTCCGACGAGGTCGCCGAGCGCATGCGCGCCGTCTACCTCGTGCCGGACGGCCGCTCGTCGGTCGTCAGCGCCGGGACCGCCCTGCCCGAGTTCCCCGCGGGCCCGGTCGAGACGACCGCCGTGGTCGACCTCATCGTCGACCGCATGTACGCCGCGACGAACACGATCCGCACCGTGCACGACGACGTCGACGACGAGGACCCGACGACCGCCGACGTGCTGCACGGCATCCTCGAGCGCCTCGAGCAGCTCGCCTGGATGACCGGCGCCGAGAACCGCCACCCGAAGAAGGACGCCGCCGAGCGGGAGACCCGCGAGCGCGACGAATCAGCCGCGGCCGAGGGCCTCGACCGCGTCGGCGCGATCGCCAACTAGCACCGACCGCCTGCCCCGAGCAGGCACCACCGACGGGGCACCGCCCCGGAGATCCCCTACGCGACCTCCGGTGCGGTGCCCTTCCTCACGCTGGGAGACACCATGACCGACACGAGCAGCACCGCCCCGGGCAGCACCGCCCCGACCACCGACGGCACCGCCCCCGAGGCCTTCGACCACGTCGTCGTCGGCGGCGGCATGGTCGCCGCGACCGCCGCCGCCGCGATCCGCGAGGCCGCCCCCGACGCGACCGTCCTCGTCCTCAGCGACGACGTCGACGCGCCCTACACGCGCCCCGCGCTCTCGAAGAAGCTCTGGACCGACCCCGAGTACACCGAGGACGACAACGACATGGGGCTCGCCGGGACCGGGGCCGAGCTGCGCCTGCGGACGCGCGCCACCGCGATCGACCGCGACGCCCGCACCGTGACGACGTCCGACGGGGCGACCGTGTCGTACGGGCGCCTCCTGCTGGCCACCGGCGGGTCGCCGACCACCCTCGACCTGCCCGACGACGACCGCGTGGTGTACTTCCGCACCTCGGCCGACTACCGCCGGCTGCGCGCGCTCTCGGGCGGGCAGCGCCACGTCGTCGTCGTGGGCGGCAGCTACATCGGCACCGAGATCGCCGCGGCGCTCGTGCAGAACGACACGCGGGTCACCCTGGTCTTCCCCGACGAGGTGCTCGGCGGCGCCGTCTTCCCGCCCGAGCTGGCCTCGTCGTTCGAGCGCCGGTACGAGGAGGCGGGGGTCGCCCTGGCCCGCGGACGTCGCCTCGGGCGCGGCACGGCCGACGGCGCCGGGCTGCACCTCGTGCTCGACGACGGGTCGACGCTCGACGCCGACGCGGTCGTCGTCGGGCTCGGCATCACGCCCTCGGTCGAGCTCGCCGAGCAGGCCGGCCTGACGGTCGACGACGGCATCGTCGTGGACGCGTCGCTGCGCACCAGCGACCCCCTCGTCTTCGCCGCCGGCGACGTCGCCATGTACCCCGACCGCATCCTCGGACGTCGTCGCGTCGAGCACGTCGACAACGCCAAGGAGCAGGGGCCGCTCGTCGGGCGCGTCATGGCGGGCTCCGACGAGGAGTACGCGCACACGCCGTACTACTACTCGAAGGTCTTCGACCTCTCGTACGAGGCGGTCGGCACGATCGACTCGACGATGGACACGGTCGTCGACGACAAGGGCGACGGCGCCGCCGTGGCGTACTACCTCACCGACGACGCCGTGACCGGGGTCCTGCTCTGGAACGTCGAGGAGGCGCGCGACGCCGCCCGCGCCGTGCTCGCCGAGGGCTCGGCGGTCGACCGCGACGCGCTGGTCGGGCGCATCTGAGGCGACCGCCTGCCCGACGGAGGGGCCCCGGGGACGCGCACCGCGCCTCCCCGGGGCCCGTCGTCGTCGCGGCCCGTCGTCGTCGGGGCCGTGCCGGGGGCTAGGCGCCCGGGCCGAAGAGGAACGGCGCGCGGCCGGCCCGGTCGAGGTCGAGCGCGAAGACGCCACCGCTGAGCGGGTGCGCGGCGAGCTGGTCGGCGTCGAGGCCCTCGCGGGCCGACAGGACGAACAGGGTGCGGAGGTCGGCGCCGCCGAAGCCGATGCCCGTGACGTTCGGCACGGGGAACTCGACGCGCTCGAGCACGTCGCCGTCCGCGTCGAGGTGCACGACGACGCTCTCGCCGTGCACGGCGCCCCAGAACTCCCCTCGCTCGTCGCGCGCCAGGCCGTCGTGCGACCCGGCCGACGAGAACGGCACGAGCTCGCCGAGGGCGCCGTCGGCGTCCCAGCTCGCCCGGTAGATCGTCTCGGCGTCGGTGTCGGTGAGGTAGATCTCGCTGCCGTCGTCGTTCCACTCGAAGCCGTTGGTGGTGCTGAAGTCGTCGCGCAGCAGGGTCACGGCGCCGTCGGGGCCGACGCGCCAGAGCCCGGCGACGGGCTTCCCGTCGGGGTCGAGCGCGCCGACGACGAAGGCGCCGAACGGGTCGCACTTGCCTTCGTTGAGGCGCATGCCCTCGCGGGCGAGCTCGACGGTCGCGAGCTCGCGCTCGATCCCGCCGTCGTCGTCGGTGAGCACGACGCGGTCCTCGAGCGCGGCCACGAGGCCGCCGCCCCGGCGTCGCTGGAAGCTGGGGAGGGGCGGGTCGACCACCGTGGTCCGGTCGCGGAGCCCGTCGGCGGAGGTGCGGTGCAGCAGGCCCGGCGTGATGTCGGTCCAGACGAGCTCCTGGGCGTCGACGTCCCAGACGGGACTCTCGGCCAGCTCCGCCCGGGCGTCGAGGAAGAGGCGGGGCGCGGCGGTGACGGAGTCGGTCATCGACCCCGTCTACCAGCCGGGGCTGGTCGCCGGGTCCTCCCCAGGGGTACGCCTCGACGCGCGAGCGCACAGACCCCTGGCAAACACGGACACCAGGAGGCGCGGGAGAGCACCGTGGGGAGGGTGACCGACACTCTCTCCAGCGTCCACGACGCCACCGACGCCTTCCTCGACGACGACTCCGCGTGGGAGGCACCCGAGCCCCGGGAGGACGGCTACGTGGCGCTGCGCTCGTACGGGGCGATCGGCGACGGCCGCACGGTGGCGCTGATCGCGCGCGACGGGCAGATCGACTGGCTGCCGTTCCCGTCCCTGCCGAGCGACCCCGTCTTCTCGGGCATCGTCGACGCGGCCGACGGCGGTCGCGTCGAGCTCCGCCCCGTCGACGACGACTACACCGTGCAGCGCGCGTACGTGCCCGGCACGAACGTGCTGCGCACCCGCTTCCGCACGTCGACCGGCACCGTCGAGGTGACCGACGCCCTCGTCACGGGCGTCGCCGGCCGCCTGCCGTGGGGCGAGCTCGCCCGCCGGGTCGACGGCCTCGACGGCTCGGTCGAGATGCGCTGGGCCGTCGTGCCGGGCAACGCGTTCGGCACGCACCCGATCCGCCGCGTCGACACGGTGCACGGGCCCGTGCTCCGGGCCGCCGACATCAACCTCGCGCTCGTCGGCTTCGAGCACGGCCGCACCGACCCGACCGAGCCCGGCGACGGCGAGGTCGAGGGCCCGCTCGAGTTCCGCGGCGCCTTCACGACCTCTCCCGGGTCGCGGTCGCTGATCTGCCTCTGCGGCGTCGAGGACGAGCCGCTGCACCTGCCCGACCCGCGCGTCGTCGACGAGGGCATCGACCGCACGATCGAGAACTGGGAGGGCTGGTCGACCGAGTTCAGCTGGGACGGCCCCTGGGCCGACGCCGTGCACCGCAGCGCGCTCGCCCTCAAGCTGCTCATCTACAGCCCCACCGGCGCCATCGCCGCCGCCGCGACGACCGCGCTGCCGGAGAACTTCACCGGGAGGAAGAACTGGGACTACCGATTCGCCTGGGTGCGCGACCTCGCCTACACGGTCGACGCGCTCATCCGGTTCGGCCTGCGTGAAGAGCCCCACGCCGCCGTCTCCTGGATGCTCAAGGCCCTGAAGGAGAACGGCCGCGAGATGCACATCTTCCTGCGCCTCGACGGCACGAAGCCCGACGGGACGCACGAGACCGGGTCGGAGGGCTGGCGCGGCATCGGCCCCGTCTACAAGGGCAACCCGGCGGGCGACCAGCTGCAGCTCGGCGTCTTCGCCGACATCCTCGCGATCGCGAGCCAGTACGCGCACGGCGGCAACATCCTCGACGAGTCGACGGCCGACCTGCTGACCGGCTTCGCCGACGACGCGTGCCGTCGCTGGCAGGAGAAAGACAGCGGCATGTGGGAGCTCGCCGACGAGCAGCACTACGTCAGCAGCAAGATGGGCTGCTGGCAGGCCATCGACGCCGCCCTCGAGCTCACCGAGATCGGACAGCTGCACCCGTCCGAGGACGACCTCGAGCACTGGCGGAAGAACCGCGACGCGATCGTCGAGTGGGTCGACGAGCACGGCTGGTCGGAGGAGCGCGGCGCCTACCTCATGTACCCGGAGAGCGACCTGCTCGACGCCTCGGTGCTGCTGCACGCCCCGAGCGGCTTCGACCGCGGCGAGCGGATGTCACGCACCATCGACGCGATCCGCGACGAGCTCGGCGCCCCCGGGTCGCTCGTCTTCCGGTACAGCGGCGTCGACGAGGAGGAGGCCACCTTCGTCGCCTGCGCCTTCTGGCTCGCCGGTGCCCTGGCCTGCGTCGGACGCATCGACGAGGCCGTGGCCGCCATGGACGAACTCGTCGAGCAGTCGAACGACGTCGGCCTCTACACCGAGATGATCAGCGCCGACGACGGGCAGTTCCTCGGCAACATGCCCCAGGGGCTCAGCCACCTGGCCCTCGTCAACGCGGCCATCACCATCGACGAGATGCGCCGGGAGGCCCAGGCCGACGACGCGGGCCACGACGCCCCCGGGGACGACCACACCACACAGGACGACGACCAGGAGGACCGATGACCGACACCACGCCCGGCCGCTCCGCCGACACGGCCGCCGGGCCGCGCGTCCCCGCCACGACCGACGAGCTCGCGCTGGTCGACGCCTGGTGGCGGGCGGCGAACTACCTCACGGTGGGCCAGATCTACCTGCGCGACAACGCGCAGCTGGCGCGCCCCGTCGAGCGCGACGACATCAAGCCGCGGCTGCTCGGCCACTGGGGCACGTCCCCCGCGCTGAGCTTCGTCTACGCGCACCTCAACCGGGTCATCCGACGCGACGACCGCGACCTCCTCTACGTGTGCGGCCCCGGCCACGGCGGGCCCGCGATGGTCGCGAACACCTGGCTCGAGGGCACGTACAGCGAGCTCTTCCCCGACGTGTCGCTCGACGCCCCGGGCATGCTGCGGCTCTTCCGTCAGTTCTCGACGCCCGGCGGCATCCCCTCGCACGCGGCTCCCGAGACCCCCGGCTCGATCAACGAGGGCGGCGAGCTCGGCTACTCGCTGAGCCACGCCTACGGCGCGGTGCTCGACGACCCCGACCTCGTGGCGGTCTGCGTGATCGGCGACGGCGAGGCCGAGACCGGACCGCTGGCGACGAGCTGGCACGCGAACAAGCTGCTCGACCCCGTGCACGACGGCGCCGTGCTGCCGATCCTCAACCTCAACGGCTACAAGATCGCCAACCCGACGATCCTCGCCCGCATCCCCGAGGGCGAGCTGCTCGACCTCCTCCGCGGCTACGGCTACCAGCCGATCGTCGTCGCCGGCGGCTTCGACGGAGAAGACCCGGCCCTCGTCCACGCGCGCATGGCCGCGGCCCTCGACGAGGCGTTCGCCCGCATCGACGAGCTCCAGCGCCAGGCGCGGGGCGGCGAGTCCGTCGAGCGCCCGCGGTGGCCGATGATCGTGCTCCGCACCCCCAAGGGCTGGACCGGCCCGAAGACGGTCGACGGCGAGCAGGTCGAGGGCACGTGGCGCGCCCACCAGGTGCCGCTGAGCGGAGTCCGCGACGACGACGAGCACCGCGCCCAGCTCGACTCCTGGCTCCGCTCCTACCGGGCCGACGAGCTCTTCGACGACCGCGGTGCGCCCGCGGCCTCCCTCGACACGCTGCGACCGCGGGGCGAGAAGCGCATGAGCGCGATCCCCGCCTCGAACGGCGGGCTCGTCCGCCGTCCCCTCTCGCTCACCGACTGGCGACGGCACGCCGTCGACACCTCCGACGACCGCCGCACGACGGCCGAGGCGACGCGCGTCCTCGGCCGCTGGCTGGCCGACGTGGTGCGCGACAACCCGTCGACCTTCCGCCTGTTCGGCCCCGACGAGACCGTCTCGAACCGGCTCGACCCGGTCTTCGACGTCACCGACCGGGTCTGGGCGGGCGAGATCTGGCCGACCGACGAGCACATCGCGCCGTCGGGCCGCGTCATGGAGGTGCTCAGCGAGCACCTGCTGCAGGGCCTCATGGAGGGCTACCTGCTCACCGGCCGCCACGGCCTGCTCAACACCTACGAGGCGTTCGTGCACATCGTCGACTCGATGTTCAACCAGCACGCCAAGTGGCTCGAGAGCGCCGACGAGATCGAGTGGCGCGCGCCCGTCTCGTCGTTCACCTACCTCCTCTCGTCGCACGTCTGGCGTCAGGACCACAACGGGTTCTCCCACCAAGATCCCGGCTTCCTCGACGTGGTCGT
>Ga0265780_10008573_pt1 | contig 12405 bp, 15 predicted proteins | sample P1T30metagenome_FD_192432 | JGI IMG/M metagenome (GOLD analysis project Ga0265780, IMG submission 192432) | Plant litter microbial communities from East Loma Ridge, Irvine, California - P1 T30 | ecosystem: Environmental > Terrestrial > Plant litter > Unclassified | place: USA: California... | reverse complement strand
GTTTCGTCAACGCTCTCGTTCTCGCTCTATTCGCATACATGGGTACCGAGCTTATCGGAGTCACAGTTGGTGAGGCCAAGAACCCCCGAAAGACTGTCCCATCCGCTATTCGAAAGACTTTCTACCGAATTCTGTTCTTCTACATTATCGGTGTTCTGATCATTGGTATGATTGTTGATTCCAACTCGACCCTACTCGCTCAGGCATCAAAGAAGGGTACAGCCGGTGGTGCTTCTGCTTCTCCTTTCGTCGTCGCCATCCAGTCTGCCGGTATTAAGGTTCTCCCTTCCATCATCAACGCGTAAGTCCCCCTTTGACCTAGTCATGGATCCAAGCTGACAATCAGCTGTATCTTGATCTTCACTATCTCTGCCGCCAACTCGGACCAGTACATTGCCACCCGTACCCTATACGGTATGGCCAAGGATGGAAATGCCCCCAAGGTGAGTTTTACCACAGTTCCCTACTAGACGGGGGCTGATGCCAGATCTTTACCCGATGTACCTCCCGAGGTGTCCCCTACGTTGCATTCGCATTCACTGGATGTTTCATGGGTCTCGCCTACCTAGTCGCTTCAGGAGATGCTCTCAAGATCTTTGACTACTTTACATCCTCCGTTACCGTTTTCGGATCCCTCACTTGGATCTCTATCCTTGGATCTCATGTCGGATTTATGAGGGGTATGAAGGCTCAGGGTCTATCAAGGGATACCCTACCATACAAGGCTGTACGTACCTTATCTACGTCGTTGGATGATGCTGACAAAATAGCCATTCCAGCCTTATTTGACCTACTTTGCTCTCTTCTTCACATGCCTCTTGACCTTCTTCAAGGGATTCGATTCCATCATTACTCCATTCGACTACAAGAGTTTCATTACCCACTACATTGGTATTCCAGTCTACGTCTTTGGTTATATCGGATACAAGCGTATGTCCCTCTTATGTTCACTCTTTGGCAAACGCTGACCGGTAGTGGGCCGAAGGACCAAGATGGTCAAGTTGGACGAGATGGATTTGTCTACCGGATCGCGAGAATTCGCTGATCTCGACGGTGAGGAGGAGGATGAGGGTTACTCTGGAATGAACTGGAAGCAGAAGGCTGTTTACAACCTCAAGAATTGGTAGTGGACTATTCTTGTCAGGGCGGGAAAGACATTATATTACATTTTTGAATACTCTTGATAGTTGTTCTAGGCGCATAAGAGGGTTATGCAAATATCTTGGCTGTTTGATCAAGATACGCAGAATCTATATTCGTTGTCACTCTTCTACAGCTGTGTCACATGAATTGCATACAACCGGTGAAACTCATACAACAGCGTATCCCCAGCTCTATTCTTTCTGCATCTTACTGCCGGCCCGCCGACGGCGAACATGGAGTATAATCCAGAAAAGAGCCGCCGATGCAACCATGACAAGCCAAACTGAGGCCCAAGGGAATGAGCTATCGCGTCAGCTAATACCAGACATCTAGTGGATACACGTACTGGTCGGCCCGTACTGATTGTGGGAATCTGAATACGTTTGAAGGGTCGTAACGGCGTTTCAAAGCTTGTAATCGGGGATATGCATCTCCCCAGACTAGTCGAGGGTATTCTGACGCTGTCAATTCCGGGTCGACATATGCCGGGTCTTACATCAGTCAAACATCAACAGATTAAGCGGGGCACGTACAAACAGCCTGAACGGGGGTTATATCCTGGCTCATCCGCTTGACCAAGCTGACTAAATCAAGATTGCTCTCGGCTAGCTTTTTCGCGTATACCTCCCAAACTATCATGAGGTCCCGATGACCGAATGCCGTATTCGATTGTTTCGTTATTGCGGAATGCTGACCACCCAAGTACGGGGATAACACGAACCACTCGATTGATGTCGATGGGTTGGTATGTGGAGCAAGGGAGAGGAGGTAACTCATGTGCTCCTTGACCGACGGACGAGGTAGGGGTTTCTTTGTCAAGAGTGACTACTAGTCAGATGTTTTACGAATGGTATGACGCACCTTTGCATAAAAGTTGACATGTTCGTTGATATTGATTAGACCTCTTTCTGGCAATGCCGTCCAGTTTCCACCAGTCTGGGTCATGGACTGTAGATACGCTCAATGTCAATCTGCGCCACCCAAATGTGAACTCACTGAGCGGTCTCTTCTCGTTTTGCATCTCTCCAACCCCGTGCTTCTCCAGAACCTGATTGAAATCCTTCATAACTATCTCATATTCTTCCATAGTCCCCATCCATTGTCCCATGATCTCTACTTTGGTTCCATAACGCCCCTTGCCATCTTCGTCAGGGGTGACGTGCCAGATTAAACCCAAGTTTGCCGGGGCTATACGTCCGAATTCCTGAAAAGCCAGGAAGAGATTGGTGGCTCGCTCAACCGATTCCTCGGTCGATGGGAGACCCCGAGGGAGAAGAGTGAGCTCGTAGTAAACGACCGTCTCAGGTGTGGGGTGGGTTCGGAATACAAATGAATGGGCTATACCGAATGACGATCCGCCTCCTCTTATCGCCTGAGGGTTAGCTGGTTCATCGAAGGAGACCCACCCAATAGAGGTCTGGATGCCGGACCTTGGACGTCATGACTGATCGCCCATCGGCCAGGACCACTTCTGCAGATAACATGTTATCCAGTAAAAGCCCCTGTGACCTATTATCAGCGCCTTCGCGAGACATGGGGCTCACCTAGACATCAGACCGAACCCGCCAGCGACCGCTTGACCGCCAACACCAACAGTCGGATAGCTACCGCACGGTATCATCCTCCCCACCTTCTCCAGAATCGTAGATAATTCGCCCAGCAAAGCCCCCGCTCCGACTTGGATAGTTTGATCGCGGAAGTTGTAATTGACCGCTCGAAATGATCGCATATCAATGATGAGTGAAGGCTCGGCTGGGACAGGTGCATCGGGAGTCATTGGAGGGGGGTATAGTCTGGGCGATGATAAAACATGACCGTCTACGTCGATAGATCCACCTAGGGAGTATGCGCCGTAGGAATGACCGCCTGACCGAGGGATGGCAGGGACCTTATGCGTCTTGGCGCATTGGACCGAAGCTGCGATAGCTTCGTGCGTTTGCGCTACTGATTAGGCCACTAGTGTGCCTGAAGACACTTACGATAGACGACAGCTAGAGGTCCGACAGTTTCCGCCAAGCGTAGATTGTATGGCAAAGTAGCCTCTGCCCATAGACCTCCACGAGAATCGGGGCCGAGAATACTGGGATATCCTTCGGGAGTGTGTGCCGGAAGAACGCCATGTAAGCAGCTGATTAGTGATTGCCTCACCAGCTCTACGTTTGACATGGCTGCCTGCTTGGGAAAAGGTGAAAAGTAGTGATCTACTCTTGCAGAATGCAGATCCTTTAACCTGAACCTAATCACGTGAAATCAGGCACAGATAAGAAAAACCTTGATTGTTCCAGGAAATGAGACACCTTGTTCACTCATCTCTACAGACCATGTCTATCTGTATACTATAGGATAATGATCAGAGGAATATGGTATAGGCTCAGGCGAATACGGCCACATACTCTTTTCTTACTACTAATAATATCGCTCGTTATATATTGTCTACAATTACCCGATAGTCTTGCCGAACACCCCGAACATTCGACCGGACATCATCGCGGTCTGCTGGTCACTACACCGACCAATTCTTCATATCCATTACATTGCATGTCTCTTGACTCGGTCCATGGTAGATCGGAGTCTACGCCAGTAGCAGCAAATTTGGGCCAATCTCAACAGAGCATCTCGCATTTGGTCGGACATCCTCGTCGCGACAATCTATTTTATGTCAATAATGAAGTCAAGCCTGGATCAATCATCATGGGGACGATACAGGGGACGAGGAACTCGAGCAATGTAAACCTGAATGTTCATTCTCAAGGAACTAGTCAAGGGGATGAGCCGGCGCATTCACTGGTGACGAGAGACGGGCAGCATCTGTTAGCCATCAATGTACGTTCTTGACTTTGTTCACTGGGAGTCGCTGACAGGCAGTATGGCTCACCAACGGCCGCTTCATATAGCATAGAGGCAGGAGGGCAGCTTCAAATTCGCCAGACCATCAGTCTGCCGCGCCCATCATGGCATGACAATACGGTAGCACCTCATCCCCATCATATCGCCCAGCATCCTCGTGATTCACGGACATTCTATATCCCTGATCTTGGTTACAATGTAATCTACGTTCTGCGCCAAACTCGCAACAAGGCAAGAACGTCTCTGGATGTAGTCCAGACATTCGATACTAGGACATATGGTGAAGGACCGCGGAACGGGGTTGTCTCGCATGATGGTACGTTTTTTTTGGACTGAGCAGGCTAACGAATCAGGCAAGACATACTTTTTATCCTTTCAAACATCATCAACAGTCATGGCTATCCCGTTGGATCGACATAATCTCTTACAACATACCAAAAATCATCCAGTATACACCCTACCAGATGACGTGATCGACGCAGGTCCACTTTCGGAGTCGAGAATCATCCATGCGTCGTCAGATATCCTCCTCATACAAAACCAGTTACTTGTAGCCAATAGGCGCGTCATCGGCCCATATCTTCCAAAGACGCATCGGGATACGATAGCCATACTCGACATTCGGAAATCTCGCTTGATTCCAGCTGGACATATTCAGACTGGATGTTGGAAACCCCGTGAACTCTTGACAGTCAAGCGGAATCGACGCGATCTGCTGGCCGTTACCTGTAATGGCCACGAAGGAGAGGGAACTGGTGTGGTATTGTTTGACCCGTCTAATGGGTATAGGGAAATGGGCAGATGGGATAGTGAAATGCTAGTATCGGGAGTCGTGGGTGTAACAATAGACTTATAAAATGCAATAGCAAGAGTCGGCGAAATAGCCGAAACATGCCTTTCCGCTTGACGGCCAAGAGGATGGTAAACGAGTCGTCGGAGATTCGCAACTCAAGAAAAGATCAGCTACAGGAAGGCGCCCTCCAAAATACTGCCGAGCTGCTTCTCGCCCGTGCTGAGAATGAGGGGCGACGTCGCGAGTCACATGACTCCGCGCGTCGGACAAACCTTTCAGGAATACCGGAGTTCGGGCTCTTGGAAATCATCTGACTTACCCTATAGTGGCTTGCATCTACGGCCGATAATGAATGATTCTCACGACTCGAGAATGCAGTAGAAAGCACTAGACTCCATGTTTCTCGGTATAATTATCAATCATTATCGCTGATTACCTTTAATAGCCGTTGGCCGAATTCCCGGAATAGGAGAGTGTGTAGTCTTTCTCTGACTCGACTCGACAATCACCCGACTCGACTTTCATGACCTATATTGTATAAGTCCTATACTTCATATGTAATGTATAGCCCACGCCCTGTTGATCGTTAACAACCATGTCATTCGTTAGACTATTGTCGACTGCAAAGGGATCCCCCCGGCCGCTGTCCCCGTCAAGTGCGACCCAGTCATACAAACCAACCCTCTCCCTTCATGTTCCCGGCTATGGTGCCATCATCGCGGCACTTTCTGAACCGAATCCGTTGGACCTCTCGGCTGATCTCGAGCCCAAATATGACCTGGATTTGAGGGGAGAGCTGGAGATCAGGATGCCGCATGGGAGTGGACGAATGAGGTGTAAATCTATTCGAGTCGGGATGAGGTCGATGTTGAAGATTGCTATCAAGGGCAAGAGGAAGGAAGAGCACGAGCTATCTGACTGCAGGGTGGAGATTATTGGAGGAACTAGTGAAGGTGTCTGGCTAGAGGAGGGTGCTCAGCGGTGAGTCGATCTCTTGCAGACGGATCCAGCTGATGATAGATTCGAATTCACATTACTGCTGCCACCAAAGCTTGCACCTCAGAATTGGGTCCCAGGCGCGAACATCTCACACGACTTGTATGCCGAGCTGGAAGGTGTGCCCGAACCAACGACAACATCGCCATTCTTCCGTACCCTCTCGCTATCATCCTTCTCATCAGGCAAAACACCCACCTCATCCCGCCTTCCTTCTCGCTCACCTTCACCAACCGGCAGTCCATCTTTATCCAATGCCGCTCTTGGCTCCACCTCCATGTCCATCACTCGGCAAGAAGGTGCATATATCCCCCAAGCACCTAGCTATGACGAGTCGCAAGCTGTTTATACTGGTAAATCACTCCAGTCCGGGTCGACCGAGGACGACAGGTGGATCACGGGTACACACGATACTCACCGGACAGTCATGATTGTCTTTAATCCCCATCCTACTGGTCAAGTCAATTCACTCGACGAGCAGGTTACTGGATTCACAGAAGGAGTCGGAGTCTATAAATGGCGAATGTCTGCTGATCAGGTATGTCAGATACCCAGTTGATATGTCAAAAGCCCGCTTGATAGGTGCTGACTTGTAGTGGCATATCGCAGCGTGGCCTTTGTTCCGATTCCTCCTCCCAGATCCAGCATCGACCGTCACCCTTTTCGCATTCCGTTACTCGCTCAATCAAACAGTCATGATCACCTCCCCTTCCGACCCCGATAATCCCCACACAGTCACCACCAACTTCCCATTTGTCGAGCGAGGCAAAATCCCGCATCGGGATCATGGAAATCCAAGTCCTGCCTTGCCAGCTCTGTGGAGAGGAAAGGACGCCAAGGGGTCGGACGAGGGAGAATTCAAGATTGAAGCCAAAGGACAAATGCCAAAAGACGATGTCTTACGCCCGTCGACTATACCGGGTTGTGCACGATCGTACGTCCTAAGTGTCTCTACTTTTATCATAAAGTGCTGACCGGTAAGAACATGGACACCGATCCATATCGCCCATACACTGGTCGCTGAAGTCTTCTTTTCTATCTGGGGTAAAAACGAATTCGGAGAAGACATGCCTAGACCTGGTCCAGGTGGTCTGCAGGTTATGCGAATCAAACGCCCAGTCGTTGTCCCCTCCGTAAGTCGCTACTCTGCTCCATCTGATCAAGCTGACGAATAGTGCGCTCTCATCCCCCAGATCTTGGATCTACCAACATATCGACCAGCCGCTCATCTCAACGGCGGTAGCGATCGAGACGCATGCAAGTGTAAGCTATGCGGTTTACGTCCTCATGAAATCGTCTGTCAACAATGTCCACCGACCGTTATACCGCATTTACGACACGATCTCGACCCTACCCTTACGGGCAACAAATCCGGTGTCTGCCCTGCGTGCGCCGCGAAACGTCTCGTTCCGGATGGAGAACCGGATTGGAAGACTTGTGCGTGTGGAATGGCTGTCGACAACATGGAAGAGAGGATGAAGGCTTTCTTGCAAGAGATGGACGCGGAGGGAGAGGCTGATAGGAGGCGTACGGGTACGGAAATGAAAGAAGAAGCAGAGAGGGGAAGAAGGTTCTCTAGAAATTAATTGCTTTCGTAGTGTTGTATCAGTATAATGATCATGGACTTTGCTTTCCGTTTGATGATGCTTGATACTTGCTCGAGCTAGATGTAATTGACTACGAGGTCTGCTTGACTTCAGCACCATCGACAGGTTTTTCCCACTTTTCCATATCTCTCGCAAACATATAAGAGCTTGGAGCAGGTATGCTCCCCACTGGGAACAATCCTGCAATCAGTCCTGGACCAGTCTCTGAGCTTACCAATCTTGACAAATACGGGTGAATCATCCGATATGCCATCTTCGTCCTTGACTATCAAGCAATCGTCCTCGGTATACAGTGGTCTATCGGTCAGCCTTTAGACACGGACTGATACGACGTACGAAGCACATGTACCGCAAAAGTAACGTCTGACTTCTTTCCCACTATTTCCATTCTTCCCAAAGTACTTGGGCTCGCCAGTAATCTTCATCTGCCCTCTGGTGGCTTCAAAGATTGCTCCATGTCTGGCAAGTCAGCCTAATCACTATCATACTGAAGAGGTAATGACTGACGTGCTACCGAATGCGTGTCGGCAGTCGATACAGTCTTGCATGAGCTCACCTCAGCCTGTTCTTTGATGCGGGGACTTACGACAGATAGCCACCTTCAAGCCCTCGGGTATGGTGACCTTGATCTGTCCGCATAGGCATGTCCCATTCATTGTGTCTCGTTGAACAATCAGCAAGACCGAGTTGTGAGTTGAGCGTCATCGATATTCGGGGCCGAGCTCCGTCTTTGCGGGAAATCTGTCCGTTGATGGCAGAATATTTACACAGAGTAGAGCAGAGTGCAAAGTATAGTGGTACAGATGCGCAGGAGCGGTCCTCATCAACGACTCGAGCATTTGCATGCATGACGATCAAGATAACTTGCTAAACTTGCTATTACTTTCTTCCTGTTTTCTACCTGCAAGACTGACTAAAGACTAGGGTAGACTAATGTGTGTTCCCTCTATCTACTGCTCATCCTTGGTATCGACTCCCTCCATGGGCTTGTTCCAAGACTCGAGGTTCTTGCAAAAGATCTCGGCGACTGGTTTCTGGCCCAAATCCTCGGGCTTGAAAAGACCTGTACATCAGCTCCAGTCCATGTATCCCGCCAACGACTTCTTTCGGATAGGACGAGAGTAGATTGATGAGACTGACCAATCTTGACGAAAACAGGCTTGGGAGAAGAAATGGCAGTGTAGAGGGAACTGTTTCATCAGCATAAGCCCGATCATCATAGGAATCCGGAGATCCCGGTATCCCAAATTAAGATTCAAAGGACCTGATGACTGACCTTCCACATGATCCGCAGAAGTATCGCTTGGTATCACCTCCGCTTGATCCTTTGCCCTTGATGTGCTTGGGCTCGCCCTTGATGGTCAAGGTGTCGGGATCGGCCATGAAGTTGTAAGATGCTCTGGATGGTCAGTCACAGCTATTGTACTCTTTGCCTCTGCCACCCTCCACTTCATATCTATCTCTCTGGGGTTGACTACGAGCAAGACTTACACGGAGCCACTGGTCTTTCGGCAGTCGATACAGTCTGCTCCATTAGCTCCGACACTTATATTGGAGATTATCCTGGAACTCACGACAGATGGCGATGGGCAGGTCCTTGGGGAGGGAGAGCTCAATCGCTCCACAATAGCATGTTCCATGAATATCAGACATTGTTTTGATCGAGATATGTACAAGATAAGCAGTCGATATTAGAGATGCAAGCTAGAAGACAACAGGAGTGACGTTGCAAAGCAAATGCCGGAATAACCGGACTCCACCGGGACCTACGCGCTATGCTCCGTCTAGCGCCCAGACTCAGATTTGGACAGGTGTAATCATGCATGCCAATACGACCCACTCTAATCAGCCCACGAGCCCGTAGGCGATCAACGCCTTTTCCAGACTCCCAATGCTTCACCCCCGAGTGCCCCGTTACTCCTGGCGCCCTTTTCCAACCTCTTGATCCAGATCAATTCCCAGTCCCCATCAAGTAGTGTGTGATAATCACCCTCCCTTAAACCAAAGGGTGGTCCACCTTCTTTGATCGGACCGTCTGGGGTGGTGGGGAGAGGGAACATCATCGTGATCAATCGAGTGGAAGGGTTCGACAGGGCTTTCATCTGCTTCGCCCAGTCTTCCCGGAGCGACGGTGGGATCGCACATAGAAACCTGACATTAGTTTCTTTGGGATCTAGATACTGAGGACGTACGTGTAGTCGAAAATAACATCATACGAGTGTTCGGGGGAGTAGGTGAAGAAGTCTGTACAGATGATGTTCCAGGCTCCGGTAGTAGGCTGGACCGATTGTTCACTTAGCCACCTATCATCAGCTTCTCCCATTGGCTAGCGTGAGCAGTCCAGCTTACTTCTCGGCAGTCTTGGCTCCTGTAGGTGAGATGTCGAGTCCATCGGCTTTCAATCCATGTTGTGCCAGTAGTAAAACATCGTATCCCTTCAGTCAGCCGGGGTGTAAATTGTAGACGTACCATCCCACATCCTGGTACTGCAGCTCTACCACTCGTTGGGATTTCCAGTTTCGAGCTTTCCTCAGAACTGAGTAGGCTGACGAGTTCGGGATGAGCGAATCCTTGATCCCACCCTGTTTTACCTTGGGACCTGGGGATCAGCTATGTCGCATGCATGGATAAGGCCTAACTTACCAACGGTCCTCCCAGGGATTGATTTCAACGGGCGTAGGCTGAGCGGAGTCTGACATAATCAGTCGATATGTTGAGATGCAGATTGAGTGGTCAAAGTACAGTATACGATCGCAGAAGTGGAAGTGGACTCCAGAGGTGGAGGCGGATATCCACCAGTGTCGAGTTATGATCCTGAGAGAGGGTTCCAAAAAGCGCGAATGGAATAAGGACCCTGAAAGAGGGTTGCAAAAAAGCGCGAATGAAATAAGGATGCTTGATGAGGATCTCAGAAACCGCGAATGGAATAAGAACGATAGACGGTTTCAGAAAGTGCGAACGAGATAAGGATGCCTGGTGAGGATCTAAAAAACCGCGAATGGAATAAGAACGATAGACGGCGTCAGAAAGTGCGAACGAGATAAGGATGCTTGGTGGTGGTGGATTCCAAAAAGTGCGAATGGAATAAGAAAGGTGGTTTCAAAAAGTGCGAACGAGATAAGGATGCTTGATGGTGGATTCCAAAAAGTGCGAATGGAATAAGAAAGGTGAATTCTGAAAGTGCGAATGAGATAAGAGAGATGGTGCAAGAAAGTGCGAACGAGTTAAGGATGCCCGAAGGAGATTTCAAGAAGTGCGAACGAGATAAGAATCCTGAAAAGGGATTTCGAAAAGTGCGAACGTAATAAAAGATGCTGCTAAGAGAGAGCCCAGGAAAGTGCGAACGAGATAAGGATGCCGGCAGACTCATACCGAAATGGTGCGGTCGATACCATTGTCGCACTCAATCTGTCTGCTAGGGTCAATGCCAACGTCGCACTGGATCTGTCCGGTGCAGTGGATACCGATGTCGCACTGGATCTGTCTGCTACAGTGGATACCGAGGTCGCACTGGATCTGTCTGCTACAGTGGATACCGATGTCGCACTGGATCTGTCTGCTACAGTGGATACCGATGTCGCACTGGATCTGTCTGCTACAGTGGATACCGAGGTCGCACTGGATCTGTCTGCTACAGTGGATACCGATGTCGCACTGGATCTGTCTGCTACAGTGGATACCGATGTCGCACTGGATCTGTCTGCTACAGTGGATACCGATGTCGCACCGATGCTGTCTGCTACAGTGGATTACGTATCTCAACTGTGACTGGCGAGCTTTCTTGGAGCAGGCGGCGAGAGAGGTTTCGGTCTCTCGATAAAGTGGTATCAATTCGAACATGTAAACAGGAAAGTGAATTCATAATAAGATGGTATAGTTTATGCACATGCTAGTATCCAGTCAATCCGATCCCCATACTTCCAATCTCCATTATTCACCGACACCATACAACTCTCGACCTTCCAATACTGACAAGTTATATCGCTGATTGTTGACCAGAATGAATGACCTAATCGCTCTTAACGCTCTTGTCCTTTCATCCAAAGCGGTCTGGATGGCAAGGGTAGAGCTCGTTGGATCAGTCTCCCTTTCCTCTAGGACAACGGCATTCCATCGTGCCTATCGTCAGCAATGCTATTGGCCACACTTACAGCTGCAGTCTTTCGATCGTTACATTTCAACTGAAAGTCAGCACATCATCATAGAATGCACTCACGATTTCCCAGGCTTCTCTCATATTGGGAGTGGGAGGTTCCTTCTGAGCCCTCTCCTCCGGTTTCGATTCACCAGTTTCACCGTACGGCATTGAAGTGACAGACCCTTCATTGTCGGATCCATCATCACTGTCCATTTGGCTTATCTTGCTGAGTCTACGCCTGACAACGTCCGCGAAAAGGGCAAGATCGGTACAATCTTGGCTTGGAACTGGGAGTCCTCTGAGCATATTCTCGGCCTCCCGCGATATCTTGAGGATCACAGAGGTCGTCGTATAGCTGGCTCGAGCTCCAGCTCGAATGTAATACCCAGCCAAATCCACTAACGAGAAGCTCGGAGTGCCGTTTGTCGAGCAGTGTGAAGGGTGTAGTGCGAGCTTCACTTTGATGAATCCGCTTGCCACGCCCGGATCGTAAAAGATATCGCGTTGCTGGGCAGTACCAGCGTCAAGGTAACAGCTGAGGAGACGTTTCTCAGCCGGAATCCCGTCCCTCTGTGCGAAGACTGCGATTCCTAGCGGTCGTATCTTCAGGGTTGTTCTGCTTGCTCTGGGTGAAGCGATGTATATCCTCGCCCGCGATCGTATCGAGATTTCTTTCTCTGATGATATTCGAACCCATCGCAAAGGGAATTGTTCGTGTATACCGTTGATGACGGAGTACCTCACTTTCTGAGTGACTTGAGCTTCTCCTTCTGGATTTTGGACAGTGTCGTAAAACCAGTCGCACGGATGAGCTTTACCTGAAGAAGATCTGTCAGCTTCTGTTCCACTTACATGAGTGCAAGGGAAATATTTCTCACCTT
>Ga0265780_10008572_pt1 | contig 12407 bp, 10 predicted proteins | sample P1T30metagenome_FD_192432 | JGI IMG/M metagenome (GOLD analysis project Ga0265780, IMG submission 192432) | Plant litter microbial communities from East Loma Ridge, Irvine, California - P1 T30 | ecosystem: Environmental > Terrestrial > Plant litter > Unclassified | place: USA: California... | reverse complement strand
TCAGTTAGCCACTTCGGTTCCTTTGCATCAGTCGTGTGACCAATACCGGCAGTAATCCAAACGGTACGAAGGCGAGTAGAAAACCGCCGAAGAAGCCCAGCATTGCGCGAAGCACCCTCTGCCATACTTGTACCGGGCCGCCGTAGTCACTATCAAACGCGACCACGCAAAATGCGGCAAAGGCGCCGACCAAGACTCCTATGACTGTCGGGCCAAGCAATGTGTCTCGTTCAGACGGGGTGATTTTCATTTGGTATCTTGCGAGCTTAACCTACGCTTGGCAGTGATTGGACCGTTCGCTTCCGGCCGAAATCGGCCGGTCTATTGTCAGGCCGGTTTCGACCCATCTCGGCCGTTTGGTCCAGGATAGCAGGTTGCCTGGTTTGAAAATTCACCAACGGTTACGACCGGCAGCAATCGACCCAAAGCAGCCGTTCACGGCGCGGTACGCGCCGAAGAAAGTAGCGGATCAAACAGATGTCTTTATTCCGGAACGCCTGCCGGGCCGCTTGGGCCGACCGGGCCAACCATTGCTTTAGTACGCACCGCGTCTGGCCGGACTCGACCCGGAGATAACATCCAGCACTTTTTAAGAAAACCGGAGTTTCTGGCTCATTACTTTTTGTTCTCTTTAAATGCACGACTACTTGATTCGATCATCGAACGAATACGCTCTGCGATCATTTCGATTGAAAACGGTTTCGTGAGGACGGCCATCCCTGGCGCCAAGTATCCATTGTTGAGCACCGCGTTTTCAGCGTAACCCGTGATGAAGAGTACCTTTAGATCTGGTCGAGAAACACAACCTGCATCGGCCATCTGGCGGCCGTTCATGCCTCCAGGTAGACCGACGTCTGAGACGAGCAAATCGATGCGCGCATTTGACTGAAGTATCTTTAGGCCTGCTGCGCTATCCTCAGCTTCAATCCACGCGTAACCCATATCTTCAAGGACGTCGATTAAAAGCATCCTCACAGTCGGTTCGTCATCCACAATTAGGACTGTCGCAATCTGTTCGGAACGGTTCAGCATAGTGGCCGGAGACGATGTATCGTCCTCAATACTGTTTCCATGATGTCGAGGCAGGTAAATACAAACTGTCGTGCCTTCACCCAGTTCGGAATAAATGCGTACCTGCCCGCCAGATTGCTGAGCAAAACCGTAAATCATCGACAGCCCCAGTCCCGTTCCTTGACCAATTGGCTTAGTAGTGAAAAATGGATCACATGCGCGGGCCATGACTTCCTTTGACATGCCAGTTCCGGTGTCGGTGACGCACAGCGAGAGGTACTGCCCCTGTTCCATCGACTGCCGGCGGGCAGCATGTTCATCAAGCCACTTATTTGCTGTTTCTATTGTGATACGACCACCGTCTGGCATGGCATCCCGGGCATTAATACAAAGATTCAATAGTGCGTTTTCAAGTTGCGAAGGGTCGACGAGGGCGGTCCAAGCTTCGGAGACTCCAACTACTTCTATCGGTATGCTAGGCCCCACTGTACGCTGTATTAACTCATGCATGTCTGCAATGAGCCGGTTAACGTTAGTTGGTTTGGGGCTCAAGGTTTGTTGGCGCGAGAATGCGAGTAGCCGATGCGTTAACGCAGCAGCCCGTTTTGAAGCTCCTTGGGCCATTGCGATATAGCGGTCAAACTCGTTGAACCGCCCTTGCTGCATACGAATTTCCATCAACTGCAAAGCGCCGGTAATACCGGCCAGAAGGTTGTTAAAATCGTGTGCCAGGCCCCCAGTAAGTTGTCCCACCGCCTCCATCTTTTGAGATTGACGTAATGTTTCTTCAATAGTGGCCAACGCGGCCGCCTGCTCACGTTCTGCAGTAATGTCGCGCCCAGTCGCGTAGATGACGTCACCATCGGGCACTGCAGTCCAGGAAATCCACCTGCTTGAACCGCTCTTGTGACGGTAGCAATTAACGAGACTGACCTGTTCGCCTTTTGCCGCGTTGGTGTAGGCATCAACGTTGGTGTTATGAAAGTCAGCTATCGCGAACTCGTTGACGTGGTGACCAATCAATTCTTCAGCTTCATACCCGAGCAAAGTCGTCCAGGCGGGATTGACACGACGGAAATAACCTTCAAAACCAACCACCAACATCAAATCCAGCGAGGTTTCCCACATACGGTCCCGCTCACACGTACGCTCAGCAAATTGACTTTCCAGCGTTTCATTCAGTTCGCGGAGCTTTTTTTCTGCGCGTTTCCGTGCGCTAATATCTTGAAATACGATGGATACCCGCCGCATGTCACGCGCGCCGATGCGCATGCAGGCTACTTCCAGGTAGCGATTTGTCGATTCAAGCTCACGCTCAAAACGTATCGGCTCGCCGGTCTCAAGTACGCTGCGGAATGTCGCTACCCAGGCATCGGCCTCACTTGGATTGAGCCCACTGCGCCCGGTTTTGCCGACAATATTGGCGATCCCGGAATGCCGCACATAGGCTGGATTTGCTTCGACATGCACGTAGTCGGACAACGGACCATGGGGACCGTCGATAAACTCGATGACGCAAAAACCTTCGTCAATGTTTTCGAAAAGAGTCCGATAGCGTTCCTCGCTTCCACGTAGTGTCTGTTGTATTTCAAGCACTTTCTGGGCTTCGTATGCGCTCTCGGCCGCCGACCATGTCCTGTCCAGCATGTCATGCGCCGTAGCAATTTCATCAGCCGACCAATGGCGGGACTTTGCATCATGAATGTTGAGAACTGCCTGCAATCGGCCCGCTTTTATCAGAGGCAGTGCAAGAACTGAACACACACCAATCTCTGCATAAGAGTGAGCGTATGACGCGGTGACTTCATCGGTATGTACGTCATCGATGATGAGCGGCTTACCCGCACGAACGCGACCCACGGCTAACTTGCCAAAATCATCCAGGACAAGCGTCCTGCCGGCTAAAGACATCAGCGCACGATCTGTCCAGTCACGTCTGATGTGAATCAGCGTTCCGGTGTCGTCCACGGCGCCGTACACCACGCGACCTGCCCCGAGATATTCACCAATCATTTTGCTGGCCACTGCAATGACCTCGTCGGGAGTCTCCAGTGGGCGTATGCAGTCGGCCAGCGATAACTGGAAGGCCCGGCGCTTTTCCTCGGCTATGCGAACAAGCTCAGCCAGCACATGCGCCGTCGTTTCAATCGCGGTGCCGAAGACGCCTGCGACCTTGCCATGCTCGTCCCGCAAGGGAGAAAGCGAATAAGTGAACCAGACCTGCTCAACCTTGCCATTGCGCTCCAATTGCATGCCGGCGTTCTCGAAGAAGAATGATTTGCCGGCGAGTGTTTCAGCCACGATGGGACCGAGGTATTCCCACGCTTCCGGCCCAACTTCCGAATAAGGCTTCAACAATATATCGGGGTGCTTTGCGCCGAGCATTCTGGCGTAACCATCGTTGTAGATGAGCAGGAGCTCCGGACCCCAGCCGACCCACATCGCCAAGGTCGACTCGAGGACGATGCTTACCGCTGTCTTCAACGGTGCCGGCCAGGTGTCGGGGGAGCCCAGCTTGCTATTCGGGCAGTCGTCTGCCCGCAAACGAGCTTGCATGTCGCGGGTATCGGCAAAACGTTCAAAGTCATCGGTCATAAAAATGGTTTGTTCTTTTCAAAGTGCGATCGTACTTGCTTTATAAATTAGTCAGCACTCTGTGAGCTTGGTGAGTTCAATAGCGAGTCACCGCATGAAAGGCGCAAAATTTCCATAGTGAAACATTTGGTATGTCTTTTATATCGAAGCGATCCAACTTTGGGAGGTGCGTCGAATGACCGCTTCTGGCCGAAACCAGCCGGTCGAGGCAGCATAGCAGGTTGCCACGTTGAAAATTCAGCGGTGGCCGCGACAGGCCGGTACCGACCCATTGCGAAACCTATGAGACATTGAGCATCTCTTTGGCACGCAGGCTACCCAAGGCAGCCGCAGCCCGCAGCCAGATCAACTCCTGTTCTGTGTCTCGCACGCCCTCTTGTTCTGCAAGCTCAACCATTGCCTGGATACTCCCCAAAGCTGCCGCCATCGATAATCGATCGAGCCAAGCACGCGTGCCTTTGTCGACGCGAGTCGCCTCACAGATTTCCCAAAGAGCGTTGCCGCTACCTAACGATGCGGCTTTCTCCCAAAAGAATAGCGCGTCACGTTCGGTCGTTTCCAACCAGTAAGCATACTGGTTACATAGCCCTCCAGCATCGCAGAGGTCATCTGCGTCGGTGAGCGTCGAATGTAATGATTTCGCTCGCATAGCCCACATCCTTGCTAATGCAAGATGCTGCTCGTCGTGTCCACCAGTATTGTGCAGGTACACCATGCAGAGCATGGCCAGATAGCATTTCTTCTCGGCCAAATCGGAAAGGAGTCGCGCTCCCAATTTCGCGACTTCGACATCTTCGTCGCATGCCAGTGTGTAAGCCGCTTCTGCCGCCGCTCGATAGCTCATTGGACTCCTCTGATGAGTTATAAATGACGTCCGCTCTTGGCCGAACCCGGTCGTTGAGCTCAGCATATCAGGTCGCCAAGCGCTAAAAATCGCGGACTGTCACAAAAGACCGCATACGACCCGAGGTGGGCGTCCAACGCAGTGGCGTTAGCTGCCTATCATGACCTTCCGCAACACGAAAGCGTATGCATTTTTCCGACCGATGAGATGCACATGTTCACCCATCTGTAAGCTTTCAAGAACCAAGGCTGACGGGCCCGACGAGCATGCCTGGAGTTCGCCTCAAGGTAGTGATCGGAATTTCATTTTCTTTCTGGCAACAGTATTTATGCTTATTGATCGCCGTAGCAAATCGTTAACAGGACTCGCAGTGCCCGGATTGAAAAAATTTGAGGTAGGACTGACGCACGAGGAGCCAAAGCTCTTTACTAATGACGCTGCGGAGCCTGCGACGATCGTACGCTACACAACCGCATTCATACTTTTGTTTTGCGCGCAGATGGTTTTCGGCATTGTGGTCGTTGTCATGGCATTTGAGCTACCATGTTATAGCTTAAGTGTTTCGTCTTCTGGCATGAGTACACGAATCCATTATTGAAGTATCTAATAATTAGCATGCTTGGAGAATGGGCGAATATTTTTGACAAATAGAAACCGGTCCGTCGTGACAGGCCATGGTTTCTCTAGTCTAACGAGCTATTAATTCAAGTTTTTTAGCAATAATTAGCGACTCTTTGACTTGACGCGATTTATCCTTGATTCGTCCCATTGTCGAGTGCGTATGCTCCATCACCTCTACCCAAACCTTGTACTCGTCACCAAAATGCGAATGAGCAAGGTCAATCAATTCTTGGATATCGATCATTCCTGTATTGGAGTAGGAAAGCAACATGTCACTTTTAGACTCCTTAATTCCCTCGAACATTTCGGAAAATGCTCCTCTAACCTTAGTCTTAATGCAAAAAGGTGATTGGTGACGTTCTACGCGATATCGGCCTTTTACGATTTCTCCACCGATATGTTGAATCTGCGGATAGTCGTAACGTACGAGTGTTTCCATCGCATGATAAAACCGACTGTAATGCACGAAGGCATAAGGGGGATCAGCATAGACGACCGCATTTTTAACACCTGCGAGACATTCTCGGTAGTCTAGGGAAAGCAGCCTGCTTCCACGGTCAGCGACATTTTCTAGGTGCCACTCCAACAAAGATTCAAATCGTCGGTTGAATAGAGCTGACACGGATGCTCTTCGATATTTTAGGATATCAAGCATTCCCTCAGAAGTATTTGCATCACGGTACTGGGCGTAGTGGCCAGTGCCTTGGCTTGTATATGCCATTGCGCTCAGTAGACATGTCAGACCGAAATCGAAGTCAGCTTGCTCTATGCTTCCACGACTTTTAAGAGTATCAAGTACCTCTCTAATAGCATCGATCCACACGCACTGCTCCGTTGACCACCAGGTTCCAGAGTAAATTTTAGTAAAAAGGTGGTGCGATGAGTCAAATTCTTTACGGATCATCTTGCGATTTCGTCGCTCAATGATGTTGAATGCATTCAGATTTATCGCTTCTTTTGGATACGCGAGATTTTCCGGAAGTGAAGCCAGTACGCGATCTACGATCGGCTGAGCCAGCGCTATGATATTGAAGTTCCCTATAAGTTCCGCGCGTCGTAAATACGTACTTGCGATCACGGCCGAGTAGCCTTGAATGTCGTTTGAGATGATCGGTGTCGCGTGGCCGAAGCCGCCTGAAATCGCACACGCTCCGGCGAAGAGGTCGACAAGTGGTCGACCTTCTGCATGAACTTCAGCTAAGCCTTTGCTCAGGAAATCAAGAATTCCAGCCTTAGAGCCCATGTACTTAATTACCTGGGGGTAATTTCTTGGTAAAATGTTCACATGTTGATCGACTTTAGCCGACAGAGATTGTGAAGTTGTTACCGTTCCTTCGCCAACAAATGCTTCCAATTGATACTTTCACGTTTTAGGTCTATACGGATCTTACAGGTGGTGGATCTTTTGCGCTAGATGTGCTTTCATGTGTTTTTTGTCAATAATTTCAGTCTGGAAACCAATGACCATCGAAGCGTTGCCACAGTTTATTCATGACAACTATGAAATTTTAGAGTGGAATCATGCCACTGCGATTCTTGAACGGGACTTTCCGGAAGAGTGGAACGATTTAGTTGAACTGTTAGTTAACTTTCGTCTATACAAAAGTCACATCATTGTCGGTGGAAAAAATAAGTCGATGGTAGCAAAAGCGCTAGACTCAGTGCTTTATTTCAAAGGCTGGATCGAAAAAACGTTTGATACTAAGCAACTTGTTGACAACGAAGCGCGCGAAACTCCTACCCACAAAATCGATTGCTATAAAAACAAGATCGGCATTGAGATTGAATGGAATAACAAAGACCCATTTTTTGATCGCGATCTGACAAATTTCAGGCTTCTTTTTGACCTAAAAACTATCAGCGTCGGGGTAATTATTACGCGTTCTTTAGAGCTTCAACAGATTTTTAATTCACTTGGACGTAGCAGCTCTTACGGAAATTCAACGACCCATTTTGAGAAGCTGCGGCCGAAAATGCTGGGCGCCGGTTCTGGTGGTTGTCCAGTGATTGCTTTTGGCATTAAAAAAAGTCTCTATGTAGAAGACGTCCAGAATATCGTTCCATTATCATTGATGCCCCCCCCTCCTGACGATGATGATGAAGAAGCGTTTGTTGGTTAGTGGCCTGTGTGGGTTGAGTTCGCCAACAGCTCTTAATCCCAAGGATCGAGATGCTCAGTGATGACGAACGACTGCTTTGATCGGTTCCATCCCAGGCTTTGTAAAAACATGGCATCGTGAAAACGGACTTGGCTCGGTAAAAGTTAAACCAGTATCTCATCAAGTGCGATGCTGAATGAAGGGCTTTATTACATCTAAAAGGCCATCGTTGATGAACTCAGCAACGAGCATAGACGGGCGAACCGGCTTCACCTGGTCATTTTTGATATGCAAGATGTTTGCCGCTACTTTGAAGCGTGTACCGAGTTGGACGAGTTACCAGAGAACATCCCATCAGAAATAGGCGATGCAGTAAAGGAGTCACTGATCGTGGCTTACTGCCGTCCGTTTACCAACAACACATCCAACGCCAAGCGCTTAGCAAGCTGATCATCGAAAAATTCTGGCGGGTGACCAACAATGCGGCGCAGAAGGCAATGAATATTGTCGTGATGACGAAGCGCAGCAAATTCGTTGCATGCGCCGATTGGGTCGCGCCATCGACCGAGATTGTGAGGCTGACCGTCATACGGGCACATGGGGACGTTTTCCGATCCGGACGTGATGGACGGACTTGCCCTCAAAAGTTCATGCGCTTGCAGTTGCGATCAAGCAGGATTGTTTTTGCCAAGCGGTGGCACTACAAAACTGGATCATAAGGACCATAGCCCAATCGGATAATCCGCAATAGGCAGCATCCATTCGAGAATTTCAGCGTAGCGCCGGCTAGCGACAAGCCGAGTTTTTGCAACCGACTGCAAAAAATTAGCGTGACAATGACCCTGTGGAACAAAAATTATGTCAAACGCGGTGAGCGGTAGGTCGTTCGCTTGGGCACAATCCAGCACGAAACGTCTGCTTTCGATCAAGGCTATGTCAAAATGCTAATCAGACAGTACGCCAATAAAGCACGGCCCCTCAGAATGCCCTCCAAGCAGTTTTCTCAAGGTAAGGAATGCCAAAGAAGCCCCTGAAAAGATGCGTATAGCGCGTTTTTACAGCCAAGGCCGGTAGCAGACCTCTGTAAAATGAATCGTCTACAAACTAGTTGCTTCGTCCAGAATTTTGACTTGTTTGGTTTAGGCACAGCTGGCCTTCACACTAAAGCTGTGACAACCGTTCAAAAGAGACAACCTGGACTGATGAGCTTACCTAGAAGCGGCGTACAACCATATGAATTGTTCGGTCTTCGACCTTGCTTATCTTCCAACAGAAGAATCAATTATCTGAAGATACCTTATCTCACAGTCCGAGAACAAAATATTCTTACACTGCCTCTCGTGTCAGACGAATGTAAGAGGTTTTGTAATACCAGTCAGCCAGCTTCGACTGTGGCATACAGGGCTTCGTACCTCCTATTCTTACATTCTTACATTAAAACAAGAATAGTTCTTAATGATTTTATATAACTTTTATGCAACCTTACCCTATCTTCCTATAATTTCTAAAAATGCCGTAAGAATGTAATAAATTAAAAAGTCCTTTATATTCAATCACTTATGCTTCTACTGGCATATTACAAGAAGCACAAAACACAGAATTTTCGCCAAAAAGCCACGTAAACAGCTCATTTTTCTCTAAAAACGAAAATTTAGTGAATTCATGAGATTTCATAAGATATATTAAGGTTGTGTTTCATTCGAAACACTTCCATATAATCTTAACGAGAGAGTTACGCATGGCTAAAAAATCAACACCTGAGCTCCCCTTTATCCCCCTTGGCTACACTGGAAACGTCTCTCATTTCTGGTGTGTTCGCAGAAGCTGCATTCAAAGCATCGGCCCTAACGACATCTTCAACCCAGGTGTTTTGACGATGCTATGTGGCAGTGAATGGCTCAAGACTCACCACGCTTTTGTGAATAAAAGCGGGGTTCTTACAGTTAACTACAAAGATTGTGGCGCTGCTCTGATGGACTTGTGCGACGACAAAGGCCCTTATAGGATCAACGCAATCTACGGTACTGGTGTCTGGCGTGACGATGAAGATCCGGACTGCCTGATTGTCAACTCAGGTGCAGAGATCTGGCGCACGGACAAGGCCAGTCAGGAGCGTGTTGTCAACCGTTCGGTATACATTACGAGCCGCCCGTTGAGCCTCACACCTACCCAGCAGCAGGCCAGCATAGATGAATCCATGACACTCCTCGATGCTTTTGGCTCGTGGAATTGGCGTAAAAAAAGCGACCCATTCTTGCTACTTAGCTGGCTCGCCTCAAGTTCGTTTTGTGGGGCTCTTGACTGGAGGGTTCATGCTGCCCTAACTGCGCAGCCTGGCTTCGGTAAATCAACCCTTGCGACATTCCTAAAAGACCTGATGGGCGACTCGGTCATTAAGGCCGCTGGGTCCTCGTCAGAGGCCGGGCTTCGTCGCGAAATGGGTAAAGATTCGTTGATCATAATGGTTGATGAGGCTGAGCCAGAAGCGTTCAAGAACATCGAGCAGGTGATGAATTACCTGCGTTCAAGCAGTAGTGGGGATTTTGACATCAAGGCTAAGCATGGACATGTTGGTGTTGACACCTACACCGTTCGTTCCATCGGTTTGATCTCAGCTGTGCATCTTCCAGCTTTCAAGGATGCTGATGAAGGACGTTATATTCCACTCACGCTCGCTGGCCCCCCTGAGAATAAAGGAAAATTGCCTGAGGTTGTAGCAAAAGGGAAAAAACACGCCAATGACCTTGGCCTGAAGCTGCAGAGCCGCATGATCTACGCGTGGCCTCGTTTTAGAAAGAGCCAGAACACGATTAAGGCTCTTCTGCTCGAAGAAACAAATGCCCGCCTAGCTGACACCCTCTCAACCGTCCTCGCTGCTGGCTGGTGTGCACTAAACGACTCGGTCATCACTGGAGGAGAAGCGACAACCCTTCTATCTACAGTCGATTTTGGTGACGAAAAGGAGCGGCAGGCTGAGCTCGCAGAAGATACAAGTGCCCTTGATCATGCCTTGGATACCATTGTCCCTTTGGGTATCGGGGACAAGACTGAGCGAATGACCTTGCGTATGGCTCTGCATCACGCTGGAAATGGAGAACGTCGAGCAGATGGTGCCATCCAAGCGTATGGCCTCAGGCTGATCGAAGAGGACGGCAAACCGAGGCTGCTCATCAATGAAAAATCCGTCGAATTCAAACGTCTTTTCCGCGATACGAAGTGGGCATCAACTAATCTTGCAGTTGTGCTTAAAAGGCTGCCAGGGGCTTATCAAAAGAGGCACGGCTCGACACATATTGGAGGCAAGTCGCATAGGCCGATTTCTCTTCCAATTGATCTACAAGCTTATGACATTGAATAACATTCAACTGTTGTTGGATTATTGCGAAAATACTGATCATATAGGAAAAAATGCGCGAAAGCATTTAATTGCCATTGCGCATTTTTTTGATAAGACTAAAATCTTCCCCGTTGTAACGAAAAACCGGGGTTCGAGCCCCAATTCATCAATCGTGTGTGTACGGACTTACGTAGGAAAAGAAATGACTGGAACAGAAAACGAAATAAGTTTCGAATCATCGAAAACAATAGTAGCCCAAAGGTCACCGGATGGCAACATTGTAGAGGCAACGTGTGCTACTTCTGTGCAACACGGCGCCCTGCTTGCTACTTATATGCAACACATTAGGGAGGCTGCATACCTTGAATATGACTTCTCTCCCTTTGGTGTAATCAGTGTTGTTCTACCAGACGGCACACGATTTTCATTTCAAATTGAGGAGATGACTTATGACATGGCCGAACTTCTAGTGATGGCGTGCTTGCATGACAAGACGGTTATAGGCAACGATCTCTATACGAGTTACACCTTTAGCTACTGCTTGAGCGAAGAATGGCAACCTAACTGCTCATTGAACATCCCGACCATTGAGCAAGCTTTCCGCCTTTCCAACCCGTTCAAAAAGGGCCTTGAGGCACTTCCACAGCTTATGTCAATGACTGGTACTAAGTCTTTCGATGCGGCGATGGGGCGGCTCTTCGAGTGGGATGAAGCGTGCGATGGGAGCTTTTTCCGCGTCCGCGAGCTGATGCCTCATGCAATGGCTCGGATTTGCAGTGAGACCTTCGACAACAGGGTGTTTCAGGGGAGTAATCACATCATGTTCGAGGCGGATCGCAAGACAGCCTTCCTGAAGCGCCGGGCGTCTTTTCCGCTCCCTGCTAAGCTCAACATGCTCAAATTTGATCTGTGCGACCTTCCTGCTGCCCAGCATGAGTTCAAACTGTGCATCGACTATGTAGCCAATGCCCGCACCCGCGCGTGGAAGATGGTGTGAGATGAAATCTGTTGACCACACACGAAACCTTAAGATATCTTTTGATTTTACAAGAAAGAGATCAAACCGTGCCGAAGAAATCCGTATCAGAGCAGCCGGTAAAGAAGCCGTCTTTGCCTACTGGACAAGCCAGAGGACGTCCAGAGAGCATGCCGGTCGATTTTGCGCGTACAAATTCCATACCGAAGCTAATTATCACTGGGCGTGGGCAACTGAACGGGCGTGCAATGCACGCGATGCGCCTGCAGCCGGAGCTGATCGAGCGCCTCAAAGAGGTAGCCAGTGGGCCTGTCTATCTGCTTGTTCAGGTAGCGTTAGAGAAGATGATTGCGGAGTTGGAGAAGGCCGAGGCCATCCAGGTGGTCAAGGCCGAAGACTTGGGATGATCGTCGCAGGAGGTGCGCTGTGAAGGCTTACCTTTACTTGTACGACAAGTACGAAAAGCTAACGCTGACACTACCCGAGGTTTGCCAGGAACTTAGCTTGGCAGTTGGCACCGCGCACAACATGATTAGCATGAAGAAGTTCCCAATCCCTACCCGAAAAGTAGGGCGAAACCTGATGGCAGACATTCGCGATCTTGGTGAATATTTCGATCGAGAGCGGCAGCAAGCCCGCGAAGCTTTCGAGAAGCGATAAGCACTGTAACAGGCCTTCGGGCCTTTTTTTCGTCCATCGTTCTGTGGTAACTGTGGCAGCGCTGTGTCAGCAGTTATGGCACAGGTTCCACAACCACTTCCACAAAATAGACATTATTGGCCCTATACGGGGCTACAGACGTTTCATTCGGCCCCATCCATCATGGGGGCAACCGACAGGCGGCGAGATGGCGGCACAATGGCAGTAGCAGCCGGAATGGTCGAAGAAGTGCTCATGCTGGAGGGTGTGGTCGCCTGGGAGCAG
>Ga0265780_10008570_pt1 | contig 12408 bp, 8 predicted proteins | sample P1T30metagenome_FD_192432 | JGI IMG/M metagenome (GOLD analysis project Ga0265780, IMG submission 192432) | Plant litter microbial communities from East Loma Ridge, Irvine, California - P1 T30 | ecosystem: Environmental > Terrestrial > Plant litter > Unclassified | place: USA: California... | reverse complement strand
TGGCGCAAGAGGATGCGCGCGCCGGCCTGGCATGGACCGCGGACGAGCGCCAGAGCCTGGCCAGCCTGCGCTCCCTGCACAAGAACAATTGCCACTTCAATGCCTGGCTGCGCTTCGCACGCGCACCGGCGCTGGATGGGCAAGAGGCGACCGACCTGCGCTGGGGAGCACCGGGCAGCCGCAACTTTTCGACCATCGACTATGGCGGCATGGCGGGGCGCCCATGTCCGCATCCGGTGCCGGAATGGGGAATGCCGCGCGCGGATCTGTTGAACGGGGGGTGACGGGCCTGCAGGGCGCACTCGGGCGGCTGCATTGCCGACTTGGGGCCGGCGAGGTGCAGCAATGGCCCTACACCGCCAGGCGCGAGCCGGCACCCGGTTCATCGATCACGCGCCGGAAGAACGCCAGCAGATCGGGCACATGGGCATCGAAGCAGAAGGCCATGCGCCGGTCCCATACCTGCTGGCGCAGATGCCGCAGGTGCTCGGGGTCCTTCAGCCGGTGCGCCAGCTGTTCCAGGTCGTCGAAGAACACGCCGATGTCCAGCTCGCGCACCAGCGCCTGGGCGGCCACCGCGGCGCCGGGGTTGTCGCGCTGGATCATGGGCACGCCGGCCATCGCCAGCGTGGCGGCGCGCGCCGGGATATTCAGGTCGTCCCAGTCGGCACGGCGCAGATCGCCGCCGTTGCGGCTGCTGAAGCAGTGCAGCCAGCCGGCGTCGTAGCGTGAAAACTCCTCGACCCAGCGGTCCTGGTCGACGTGGGCATGCAGGTGCAGATGCCCGGGCGCCAGCGCCTGCGCGTCGGCGATCCAGCCGCGCCACTGGCCATGGGTATAGTCGCCGTAGAAATGCAGGTGGATGCCGTGCGCCGCCAGCGCGCCGACATCGGGCGGGTGCAGGCCGATCGGACGCCCCGGCACCACCGTGTGCAGCGCGCCGTCGACACCGGACAGCAGGCGCGAACGCGGGGCATAGAACCAGTCGCGCTTGGGCAGGTCGCCGTCGAGAACGTGGCAGGGACGCGTGTGCGCCAGGCCGGGCGCCGCCAGCTCGAACCAGTCGCGCTGCTCGCGGCTGCTGAAGATGCGGCCGTCGGCCTTGCGGTAGAGCGCCAGCAACTGCGGCCAGCTGCCCTGCTCCAGGCAGATGAAGGGACCTTCCTTGAAATGCCAGACGAAGGGGATGCCGGGCGTGGCGTCCAGCACCGCGTGGGCGAAGGGCACCGCCTGCCAGTTCAGCAGGCCGTAGATGAGGTCGGGCTGCAGGCGCCGCACGGCGTCGCGCCAGCTGCTGCGCGGCAGGTCCTCGACGTGGCCGAAGGCCAGCGGACCGACGCTGTTGTACCAGTAGGGGGTGTCGGTCCAGAGGCCGTACAGCGCATGCCCCTGCTCTTCCAGCGCCAGCACGCGCTCGGCGTTGTAGGCCAGTTCGCCCACCAGCAGGATCTTCAGGCCGCCGGCGGCGCGCGGCGTCGGCGCGCGGGCACGCAGGCCGCCGTACAGCCGCACTTCGTCGATGGCGTTGCCGGCCGTGGTGTGGAAGCGCAGCGGCTCGCGCACCTGGTAGTGCTGGCGGAAGGGATTGATGCCGCCCACCGGTTCGCGCATCAGGCGGTGGCGCTGCAACGGATGTTCGACCCATTCGCAGCTGATGCAGCCGGTGCCCACGCTCGCGCCCAGCGCGCGCAGGCGCGTCCAGAACAGGCGGTCGAGGTCGTCGGATTCGAGCTCGGCGCGCTCGGTCCAGCGCGGCGCCACGCGCCGGTGCATGACCTGCACCAGTTGCAGGCAGGACCCCGGCAGCTGGCCGCCGGCATGGCGGTTGTAATGGTGGCGCAGGCCGCTGAAGGCCAGCACCGCCGCCGGCGCGGCCGCGAGCGCATCGGCCAGGGACTGCAGGTGCTCTGGATAGAACACGTCGTCGCTGGGCAGGTAGGCCAGCAGCGGCGCGCGGCTCGCCTCGATGGCAAGGTTGAGCGCGCAGCCCAGTCCGGCGTTGTGCTCGAGGCGCAGGTAGCGGATGCGCTCGTCCGGCAGGAAAGCTTCGAGCGCCTGCAGGGTAGCGTCCTGCGAGCCGTCGTCGACGATGACCGCTTCCCAGTCGCGCAGCGTTTGCGCCTGCAGGCTGGCCAGTGCGCGGCCGATGAAGGCGGCCTGCTCGAAGCTCGGCACCAGTACGCTGACCGCGGGGACGCCGACCGCAGCGGTGCCAGCCGTCATGGCCAATCTCCGCGGCGGGGCGGCGCCGGCGTGCTTCGAACCAGGTGCATCGTCGTCCTCCGAATCCACATGCATCCAGCATAGGCGGCGGCTGGTACACGCGTTTGCGCGAGGTCAGTCGTGCGCGGCGCGCCGCAAACGTCCCGCGGCGCCATCTACCGGACTGATGCCACGCTCCCGGCCGTCCATTTCCGCAAACATTTCATGGATAACATTCATATAAAGCCACCTCGGTTACCTGTAAGAAATTTTGTAGCCCTGTGGTAATTGAACACTATTTATCGTCATTCCTAGCTGATAGACTACCGACTTTCACCCATCTTCAATAAATCCTTGTCGGCTTTCGCCAGGGAGCGGAGCCTTGCGCACGACGCGCGGCACCGGACAAGAAAGAAATCAGGACAGTCCCATGAACAAAGCACGGGTTCGCTTGAACCCTACCCTGCTGGCACTCGCAGCCGGCATCGTCGCGGGCGGCGCGCAGGCACAGAGCGGCGCCGACGGCATCCAGGAAGTGATGGTCACCGCGCAGCGCACCGCCGCACCGGAATCGAAGACCCCGGTCGCGATGAGCGTGCTCAGCGGCGAGCAGCTCGAAAAAGCCGGCCTCGACACGCCGGGCGACATCGGCGCACGCCTGCCGAACACCTGGCTGCAGGCTTCCTACGACGGCCTGCGCATCACGATCCGTGGCATCTCCAGCGCCGACAATACCGAGAAAGGCGACCCCTCGGCCGCCTTCATGCTCGACGGGATCTACATCGCGCGCCCGCAAAGCCAGAACGGCTCCTTCTACGACGTCGACCGGGTCGAGGTGCTGCGCGGCCCGCAGGGCACGCTGTACGGCCGCAACACCACCGCCGGCGTGGTCAATGTGATCAGCCGGGCGCCGGTATGGCAGCGCGAGGCCGAGATCAGCACGACCATCGGCGACTACGCCACCCACAAGGTCGGGGCCATGCTGAACCTGCCCGTCAACGACATGCTGGCGCTGCGCGCCGCGCTGACCTGGAACGAGCACGATTCCTACCTGCGCAACGGCCCCGGCGTCACGCGCCGCCTGGGCCTGGACCGCGACGACCGCGCCGCGCGCCTGTCGGCCAAGCTCAGGCTCGGCCAGGATGCCGACCTGCTGCTGCGCTATGAAATCAGCCGCGACGACACCAACAACGACAGCGCCGTCGCCGACACCAATTTTTACAGCGGCATCGCCAGCGGGCGTCCGGTGTGGAACGGCGACGGCACCGAACGGGTGCTGACCAACCGCTTCGTCCCCTTCAACGCGCCGACCGAGCAGGGTTATTCGCACAAGAAGACTTCCGGGCTGTCGGCGGAACTGAACTGGAACCTGGGTCCGGCCACCCTGTCGTGGCTCGGCGCGCACCGCGATTACGAGCACCAGTACCTGTACAACTTCTATTACCGCGTGGCCCCCACCGTGGCGCTGGGCGTGCGCCAGCATTTCGACGGCGACTATGCCCAGGACTCGCACGAGCTGCGCATCGCCACGCGCGGCGGCGGCGCCCTGCAGGCCCAGGCAGGCGTGTACTGGTTCCGCGAACAGGCGAGCGACCTGTACAACTTCCGCGACCTCGAGCTGACCGGCCTGCCGCCCTACTACGTGTTCGACAACGATCCGGTGAAGTCGCGCACCAAGGCCCTGTTCGGCCAGGCCACCTGGCGCATCGCCGCCGGCCTGAGCGCCACCGCCGGCGTGCGCTTCACCGATGACCGGAAATCGCGCACCGGCACCATCGGCTACCAGCGCACGGAAAACTACAATGCCGCCACCGACCTGCGCGAACTGAACGCCGGCGCGATCGACAGCAACAAGACCACCTGGCGCCTCGGCCTCGACTACGCGCTGGCGCCGTCGACCCTGGTCTACGGTTCGCTCGCCACCGGCTACAAGTCGGGCGGCTTCAATGACGGCTGCACGGCCGGCGCCAGCCTGGGCGCCACCGGCTGCCCGGCCGGCAGCGCCGTCCCGGCCGAGAGCCTGGTCTACCAGCCGGAAACCGTGCGCGCCTTCGAGGCCGGCTTCAAGACCCGCTTCTGGGGCAATCGCGCCAGCCTGAACCTGGCCGCCTTCCACTACGACTACCGCAACCTGCAGCTGTCGGCCGAAACCGTCGTCAACGGCAAGCCGCGCTACGAGACCGTGAACGCCGGCCAGGCCAGCGTGCGCGGCCTGGAAGCCGACGGCCAGGTGCTGGCCGGCGCCACCGGCCGCTTCACCTATGCGCTGACGCTGCTCGACGCCCACTACACCCGCTACACGCCGGACGGCGTGCATTCCTGGGCCGGCGTGAAGCTCGACCGCACCCCGGCGCGCACCCTGTCGCTCGGCTACGAGCAGCGCCTGCGCCTGGCAAGCGGCAGCCTGGTCGGCGCCATCGGCACCCGCGCCAGCGCCGCCTACCTGATCTCGGTGCCCTCGCAGCAGCTGCAGTTCCGCGTCCCGGGCCATAGCGAGTCGGACCTGCGCCTGGGCTGGGAGCCCGAGGGCGCGCGCTGGAGCCTGCAGGCGCGCGTGCGCAACCTGGAAGACAAGGTGCGTCCGCTGACGATCGCCGGTTCCGGCCTGACGGTGCCGAGTGCGCCGCGCACCGCCGACCTGCGTTTCGACTACCGCTTCTTCTGATCCGGACCGAGTCCGCCACGACCACTTGACGCCCGCCTGGAGCCGCCCATCATGACCTCACCGCTGCACCGCCGCTTTGCGCACCCGCTGGCGCCGCTGTCCGCGCCGATGTTCGCCCTGTTGCTGGCGCTGTTGTCGGCCCTGGTGTTGGTCGTGCCGGCCGCGCATGCCGGCACGCCGGCCGCGGCGGGTGCGCCGCTGGTGCTCGACCACGCGACCGCGCACGTCGAGGCCTGGCCGGCGGTGACGGTGCTGGAGGATCCGGACGGACGCTTCGCAGCGGATGCGCTGCTGGCGGCGCCCGAGCGCTTTTCCGCTCCCGGCGGCGCCTACGCCACGCTGGGCATGGTGAAGGGCCCGGTGTGGCTGCGCATCCCGCTGCAGGTGGGCGCGGGCGGCCAGGGCGACTGGATCATGAAGATCGACTTCGGTCTCCTGACCCGGGTCGACCTGTACCTGACGCGCGGCGGGCGCGTCGAACGCCAGGCGACGGCGCGCGCCGGCCAGACCGGCCAGGGCGCGCTGGGCGGACCGGTGCCGGCCTTCGCGCTCGACCTGGAAGCGGGCGCGCGCTACGAGCTGCTGCTGCGGGTCGATACCAATGGCCCGAAGATCCTGCCGGTCAGCTTCGCCAGGCCGGACGGCTTCTTCGGCGCCGCGCTGGGCGAACAGCTGCTGCAGGGCACCCTGTGCGGCCTGACCCTGGTGCTGCTGCTGTACAGCCTGGCCCAGTGGATCAGCCTGCGCGACGCCATGTTCGCCAAATACGCGCTGCTGGTCGGCGGCATGACCTTGTACAACCTGGCCTGGTTCGGCCTCGGCGCACAATACCTGTGGGGTTCGAACGCCTGGGCGCTGGTGCACGTCACCGGCCTGGCCTCGCTGACGGCGGCCTGCGGCGCCTACCTGTTCGTCGGCAGCGCGCTGTCCCGGCCTGGCCGCGACCGCATTTTCCGCCACCTGATGCATGGCTGCGCCTTCCTGTGCCTGCTGAGCGCCATCGGCTTCGGCCTCGGCATGATCCCGGACGCCATGCTGGTCGCGATCGTCGCCTCGCTGGGCATCCTGCCCAAGCTGCTCGGCCTGCCCGGCGCGTTCGGGCGCGCGCGCCGCGGCGACATGGTCGGCATCTACTTCCTGCTCGGCTGGACCGTCAGCTTCGTCACCTCGGCCATCCTGGCCCAGGTCATCAAGGGCAAGATGGACGCCACTTTCTGGACCATGCACGCGCTGCAGTTCGGCAGCGCCTTCGACATCCTGGTGTTCATGCGCATCCTCGGCCTGCGTACCAAGGCGATCCAGGACGCCATGCTGCGCGCCGAGGAAGCCACCCGCCTGAAGTCGGAATTCCTGGCCAATATGAGCCACGAGATCCGCACCCCGATGAACGCGATCATCGGCATGAGCCGCCTGGGCCTGATGGCCGAGCCGAGCCCGAAGCTGCGCAACTACCTGGGCAAGATCCTGGGCGCCGGCGAACACCTGCTGGGCATCATCAACGACGTCCTCGACTTCTCCAAGATCGAGGCCGGCCGCATGACGCTCGACCGCGTCGCCTTCGACCTCGACGAGATGCTCGAGCACCTGTCCAGCCTTACCGCCATCAAGACCGACGCCCAGCGCGTCGAACTGGTGTACAGCGTGCCGCCCGGCGTGCCGGCGCGCCTGGTGGGCGATCCGCTGCGCCTGGGCCAGGTGCTGATCAACCTGACCAACAACGCCGTCAAGTTCACCGAGGAAGGCGAGATCGTGGTGGCGGTCGAGGTACTGCAGAAGCAGGGTAGCCAGGTGCTGCTGCGCTTCTCGGTCAGCGACACCGGCATCGGCATGGATGCCGAGCAGCTGGGGCGTTTGTTCCAGTCCTTCACCCAGGCCGACAATTCGGTCACGCGCAGGTACGGCGGCACCGGCCTGGGCCTGTCGATCTCGAAGCAGCTGGTCGAGCTGATGGGCGGCGCCATCGACGTCAGCAGCACGCCGGGCGTGGGCAGCCGCTTCAGCTTCACCGTGCCGCTCGGGATCGCCGATGCCGCCAGCGCCTCGGCCCCGCTCACCGCCGCGGCGCTGCAGCGCATGCGCGTGATGGTGGTCGACGACAGCGCCACCGCGCGCGACGCCCTGGTCGACATGCTGAGCGGCTTCGGCATCCAGGCCGACGCCGTGGGCTCCGGCGAGGAATCGCTGGACCGCCTGGCCGCCGCGGTCGATGCCGGCGCGCCCTACCAGGTGGTGCTGATGGATTACCTGATGCCCGGCTGGGATGGGGTCGAGACGATCCGCCGCATCCGTGCCGACAGCCGCTTCCCGGCGCCGCCGGCGATCCTGATGATCAGCGTCTGCACCCGCGAAGGCGTGCTGCAGCAGGAAGGCGTGCTGCCGCTGTCGGGCTTCCTCACCAAGCCGGTCGGCCCGGCCCTGCTCTATCACAGCCTGGTCCAGGTGCTGCGGCCGGAAGCGGCCGGCGACGGCCGGGAAGCCGGCGCCCGCGCCCTGCCCCAGGTCGCCGCCGCCGAGCTGCGCCGCCTGGACGGCGCGCGCATCCTGCTGGTGGACGACAACGCCAACAACCGCGAAGTGGCGCTCGACTTCCTGGCCGCCGCACGCATGCGGATCGACGTCGCCACCGGCGGCGTACAGGCGGTGGCGATGGTGCGCGACAACGATTACGACCTGGTGCTGATGGACATCCAGATGCAGGGACTGGACGGCCTGAGCGCGACGCGCCAGATCCGCGCCATGCCCGACCGCGCCGCCCTGCCGGTGGTGGCGATGACCGCGCACGCGATGGCCGGCGACCGCGACAAGAGCCTGGCGGCCGGCATGAACGACCACGTGGTCAAGCCGATCGATCCCGAGCTGCTGTTCCGCGCCCTGCTCAAGTGGATCGACCCGCGCCGCCTCGCGGGCCGCAGCGTGCCGCAAGCCGCCGCGCCGGCAGCGCTGCCCGATGCCGGCGACGGCTGCCTGGCGCCGGTACCGGGCGTCGACTGGGAGCGCGCGCTGGTCAACGCCGGCGGCCAGCATGGGCGCCTGCACAAGCGCATCGCCAGCTTCCTGCATGAATATGAAAGCGCTCCGCGCCGGATGCGCGACGCGCTGGCCGGCGGCGACTACGCGCCCCTGCTGGCGCTGGCCCACAACCTCAAGTCGGGCGCTTCCTACCTCGGCATGGCGCCGCTCGGCCTGATCGCCGGGGCTCTCGAACAGGAACTGCGCGACGCGCGCCACGAGCGCGTGCCGCTGCTGGCGCCCGAGCTGATCGTGGCGCTGGAAGGCGTGCTCGCCGGCCTGGCGCGGGTGCGCGCCCTTGTGGTGGCGCAGCAGGGACCGGCGGCGAACGCGGCGCCCGCGCTGCTGGCGCGCCTGCGCGGCTTCCTGCGCGCCGACGACGCCCGCGCCGAGGACGCGCTGGCCGAACTGGAAGCCGCACTGGCCGGCGGCGCCCATGCGGCGCGCCTGGCGGCGGTGCGAGCCGCCATCGACGAGATCGAATACGACACCGCGCTGGCCCAGCTCGGCCTGCTCGAAGTGGCGCTCGAGATGGCGCACGCCGACGCCGGTGCAAGCCGTGCAGGCAGCACGCGCGGCATGGAAGCGGCATCATGAAGCTGGTCGAACCCCAGAAGGTGCTGGTGGCCGACGACGACCCGGTCAACCGCCAGGTGCTGGCCGAGCTGCTCAAGCCGGAGTACACGGTGCTGCTGGCCAAGAACGGCGAGCAGGCGCTGGAACGCGCGGCGCGCCACGCGCCCGATTTGATCCTGCTCGACGTGATGATGCCGGACCTGGACGGCTACGAAGTGCTGCGGCGCCTGCGCGCCGATCCGCACACCGAACGCATCTCGGTGGTCTTCATTTCCGGCCTGGACCGCCCGGAGGACGAGGCCAACGGCCTCAAGATGGGCGCCTCCGACTACATCGCCAAGCCTTTCAACGCCACCGTGGTGATGGCGCGCGTGGCGCTGCACCTGCAACTGGTGCGCCAGCGCCACATGCTGGAACGCCTGGCCAACATCGACGGCCTGACCGAACTGGCCAACCGGCGCCGCTTCGACGAACTGTATGCGATCGAATGGCAGCGCGCCCAGCGCAGCGGCCTGCCGCTGTCGCTGGCGGTGCTCGACATCGACTGCTTCAAGCAGTACAACGACCTGTACGGCCACCCCGCCGGCGACCGCGCCCTGCGCGCGGTGGCGCGCGCCGCCGCGGCCGCGATGCGCCGTCCGGCCGACCTGGCGGCGCGCTATGGCGGCGAGGAACTGGTGCTGCTGCTGCCCGACACCGCCTCCGGTCATGCGCGCGCCGTGCTCGACGAGCTGCGCGCCGCCATCGCCGCGCTGGAGATCGCGCACCAGGCGTCGCAGGCCGGCGCGGTGGTCACCGTCAGCGTCGGCGGCGCCACCCTCGGTCAGAACGGGCTCGAGAGCGCGGCCGAACTGTTCGAGGCGGCCGACAGCCAGCTGTATCGCGCCAAGCAGGACGGCCGCAACCGCGTGGTCTGGCGCTCGACGCAGGGATAGGCGTTCGCCGAGGGTCGAGCGCCCGCCCCGATGGCGCCACCCTCCCACCCGTAGCTCCGGCGGCAGGCCGCCATCGCTCGCTTCCGCCCGCGCGCCGGACTCCTGCAACACGCCGATCCCGTGTTCTCGTGCTGAGGCTCAAGCACCAACTTTGCTCAACTTCAAGTTCCATAGCTCATCTAACTCTACGATTGGGTAGTCACAGGCTCGCCTGAAATACGGTCGATCTCGCCATGAACCCAACTGCGCGCTCACGGAAAAGCTTCCACCACCTGAAGAAGCAAGGCGGTGCATTCGCTTTTCTGTCGGTACCCTTGATGCTCGTCATACTTGTCCTGTGTGGCTTGGCATTGGATCTTGGGCAGTTATTCAACCGGAAAGTAGAGCTGCATGGCATCGCGAAGGTGGCGGCCCTGGCTGCTGCGCGCGAGCTCAACGGGACAGCGGGCGGCATCGGCAATGCGCGGAACAAGGCAAGGGAAGCGGCGGAGAAGCTGATCTATCAGTATCGCGTGCCGGTGTCGTGGAACGACGCTGCGATCCGTTTCGGCAGCAGCCCGTCCCGCTCCGGAGAATGGCTACCGGCATCCGGCCCTGGCGACCCCGCCACCGTGTTTTACGTCAAGGCCGACACGGCCGGCCTGGGCGCGCAGACGGGCCAGGTCAGCACCTTCTTCATGGGCGCATTTTCAAGATCGCTGGGCACTGTCGAGCTGGCGGACAGTGCAATAGCCGGTCGAACAGCGATCAATGTCCTGCCGATCGCCGTGTGCGCGATGTCAACAGTAGCGGCCGCACCGAGAACGCATGCCGGTGTCGCTGCCGCCGAACTGGTGGAATTCGGCTTCCGGCGCGGCGTCAGCTACAACCTCATGCAGCTCAATCCAGTCGGCCCGGCACCCGCCCGTTTCCTGGTCAATCCTACCGCGCGGCCCGGCACGCAGAGCGTCCCGCCGCTGGACCCCTCGATCATCGGCCCGTTCGTGTGCGCCGGGACGATGTGGATTCCCCGCCTGGAAGGCGGGCCGATTCGCGTCAGTGCCTTGCCCGCTTCGTCTCCGCTAGGATCGATACACATGTTCCTCAACGCGCGATTCGACCAGTTCACTTCCGCGATGTGCAGCCCCAACGGCGGCCCGCCCGACTATAACGTGAAAGCCTACGCGCACGACCTCAAGGACGGAACACCGTGGATGAAGCCGGCAATAGGGAATGCTTCCGCCTTGAGCGTGAGCTCCGCGACAAGACTCGAAACCATCGCCGATCTTCCGCAAGCGCCTGGCGGCACGACCGCAGAATCCTACGGTCCCTTGTGGGCGTACGCCAAGGCTGCCAAGTATTCCTCATCGGAGCCCGCCAATGGCTACGATGTATTTTCGACCGCGGACTGGCCGGGCCTCTACAAGTCCGGTCCGACCGCGCCCGGATACCCATCGGGCGGCGTGGCGCCTTACAAGGCCACGATGGGCCTCAATTATTCGCCGCCGAGAACCGAGAACGTCGAAATTTCAAGCGACCAACGTCGGGTATTGAATGTGCCGCTGCTTTCATGCCCCGTTGGCGCTGGAAATAATATGCAAGCACAGGTGCTTGGCATCGGCAGGTTCTTCATGACGGTACCGGCAAGCAGCGAGAACCTCATCGCGGAGTTTGCCGGCACCATCGCTCCTCAACTATTGACTGGCAGGGTGGAGCTGTTCCCATGAGATCCCGTGCAGATACAAGCCGCATGCCGCATCGGCGCAGCCGTCAGCGTGGCGCGGCCGCAGTAGAGGCTGCACTCGTGATGTTCATGCTGACCACCCTCCTGACCTTCCCGGTCTTCTTCGCCCGTGTGCTCTGGCATTACACCGTTGCGCAAAAAGCCGCCCAGGACGCCGCACGCTATCTATCGACCGTCTCTGCGTCGGAAATGCGATCGCCGCTATTGGCACAGGAGGCCGCGAAGGTCGCCGCGAAAATCGCGACCGATGAACTTGCGGAGCTAACACCTGGCAAGCCCATTCAGGCGCCTGCCATCAATTGCGGCTCGTTCCGCTGCGGGACGCAAGCGGGCGTCGTTCCCGACACCGTGCGCGTCATGGTTACCTTCGGCATGTTCGATACCTTTTTCGGCGTTATCGATACTGGCCGCTACGGTTGGACGCTTACGGCCGATGTCAGCTACAACTATGCTGGAACATAATCTCAAGCGCCCTGAAGGCGCCCGCCTTCCGAAGGCCTCACATGGCGTCGCAGCCGTTGAATTCGCGATGCTTGCGCTGGTATTCTTCACGCTTGTCTTCGGGATCATCGAGATCACCAGGCTACTGTATGTCTATAACACCCTGCAAGAGGTCACGCGGCGCGCCGCAGCGGGCGCCGCCAACGTCTATGCGAGGAATGCCGAGGCCCTCGGCGAGGTAAGACACGACGCCCTTTTCAGGACGAACCTGGGACACCTGCCCCTCATATCGACGGTCACCGAGGCATCGGTGCGCATCGACTACCTGGCCCTGACGCGCGACAGCACCGGCGCCATGACACTCGCCGAGATTCCAGAGGGCGCCCTGCCTTCGTGCGCCGGGCAGAACCGCCAGATCTGCACGAGCAACCCGAATGCCGCCAACTGCATACGCTTCGTACGTGCGCGGATCTGCGATCCATCCATGAGCGGCGCATGTAGCGCGGTTCGCTCGGACCTGCTGGTTCCATTCGTCAGCCTGCATGTGGCGCTGCACAAGGCCACGACAATCGCAACGGCGGAATCGCTGGGTTATATGCCTGGAGATCCTCCATGTGCTGCGCCCGCGTCAGCGCTGTGACAAGCCCGTCACTCGATAAACAGTATCCCGAACCGGGAGCATTCGCCGGCGTGTGACGCTTCTTGCCGTGATCGACGTGCCGGGGGGCGCGATGCAGACGGCGAAGCAGCTGGTTCGCCGAAGGTTCTCAGGATCTTGCGGGACATCTCGGTTACGGCGCCAAGCGGCGCGATCGGTAGCGCCGGGCCCGGCGCCACGCGGCAGCAAGTCTATTGCG
>Ga0265780_10008569_pt1 | contig 12409 bp, 13 predicted proteins | sample P1T30metagenome_FD_192432 | JGI IMG/M metagenome (GOLD analysis project Ga0265780, IMG submission 192432) | Plant litter microbial communities from East Loma Ridge, Irvine, California - P1 T30 | ecosystem: Environmental > Terrestrial > Plant litter > Unclassified | place: USA: California... | reverse complement strand
AGATGCCGGGCTGGTGCGTCGTCTGGTTCGCGCCGATGCCGCGCAGCTCGACCGGGCGGTCGGCGGTGAGCAGCACGAGCGGGACGCCGCTGTGGTGCGCCTCGAGCACGGCGGGGTGCAGGTTGGCCACGGCGGTGCCCGAGGTGGTGACGACCGCGACGGGCGATCCCGACCCGACGGCGAGGCCGAGCGCGGTGAACCCGGCCGAGCGCTCGTCGACGCGCACCCGCAGGCGCAGCAGGCCGGCACGCTCGTACTCGGCAGCCGCGAGGGCCAGGGCCTGGGACCTCGAGCCCGGGCTCAGCACGACCTCGCGCACGCCCGCCTCGACGAGGCCGGCGAACAGCTCGACGGCCTGGTCGCTCGCGGGACTGCCGCTAGGGCTTGGTGCCCTGCGCACCGGCGTCGTCGCCGTCGAGGTCGGAGAGCTCTTGCTCGAGGCGTCGGATGCGTTCGTCGGTCGTCTCCCGGTCGAGGTCGCTCGGCGGGCGGCGGCTCGACCCGAGGAACTCGGGGTCGTCGTCGGGCGCCACGGTGCGACGGGTGCTGGACTGCCCGCTCTTGCGGCCCCTGCCGAGCAGGAACCACAGGACGCCACCGATGACCGGCAGCAGGAGGATCAGGACGATCCAGAGCGGCTTGTTGAGGGCTCGGACGCGGTGGCGCGGCGCGAACGCGCAGTCGACCAGCGCGTAGATCACGAAGGCCGTCGCAGCCACGATCGCGACGATCCAGAGCCTCACCATGCGGACGATCCTAGGCGGCGAGCCGGGGCGGCACCTGTGGGCCGCCTGCACCGTGGCCGAGTCGTGATCAGGACACCGGGCGGTCGTCGCGACGGTCGTCCCGGCCGTCGATCGCGTCGTCCTCCGCCGACGAGTCGACGTCCTTCTCGGGCGGTGCCGCGCGCCGTGCCGCCAGGCTCGAGGCCACCTGCACCCGGAGCTTCGCGAAGAAGATGTACGACACGCAGAAGCCGACGACGGCGGCGAGCACCGCGGCCCAGAGCGGGTCGAACCCGATCACGAGGAACACCGCCAGGACGATCGCGAAGATGCCGAGGCGGACGATCGAGTAGGTGACCCAGGGTTTCACGGGACGAGTCTACGGTCGCCGTCCTGGACGCCGCGGGTGCGCCTCCTGGGCGGCCGGAGCTCGGGGACCGCGGGCAGGGGTCCCGCGGTCAGGGGGTCGCGAAGAGCGCGGCCGTGAGGGCCAGCGAGTACGCGAGCGCCGAGAAGCTGGCCAGCTGGAGGGCGAGGACGAGCTCCTTGGGCGTGCGGCCCGTGACGCCGATGATCGTCGCGGGGACGGCGACGAGCAGCGTGAACCAGACGTAGGGCGCCGAGAAGTAGAGGAACGAGAAGTACACGAGCAGCAGGTACGGCAGCAGCAGGAACGACGCGAAGAGCGCCCGGGCGACCGTGTCGCCCACGACGACCGCGAGCGTGCGCTTGCCGGCCCTGCGGTCGGGCTCGATGTCGCGCACGTTGTTCACCATGAGCACGGCGCAGGCGAACAGGCCCGTGACGACGCCGCCCACCCAGGCGTCGAAGGGCACCCGCTCGAGCTGCACGTACGTGGTGCCCACCGTGGCGACGAGGCCGAAGAACGTGAAGACGAAGACCTCGCCGAGCGCGTTGTAGCCGTAGGGGCGCTTGCCGCCCGTGTAGAACCAGGCCGCGACGACGCTCGCCGCGCCGACGAGCAGCAGCCACCAGATCTGGGTGAGGACGACGATCGCGAGGCCGGCGACGGCGGCGAGCGCGAAGCAGGCCAGCGCCACCCGCAGCACGGTGCGCGGTCGGACCGCGCCCGACCCGGTCAGCCGGGGCGGCCCCACCCGGAACTCGTCGGTGCCGCGCACCCCGTCGCTGTAGTCGTTCGCGTAGTTGACGCCGACCTGCAGGAGGATCGCGACGGCCAGGCAGAGGAGCGCGAGCCCCAGGTGCCACCCGCCGTTCGCGGCGGCCACGCCCGTGCCGAGCGCGACCGGTGCCACGCCGAGCGGCAGCGTGCGCAGGCGCGCCCCGCCGATCCACTCGCGGGCGCCGACCCTCGGGGGTGCCGTGCGCCCCGGACGACCGCCGGGTCGCCCGCCGGGTCGTCCGCTGCGCTTGGTGCTGCTCGAGCTCGTCGTCCTGGCCACGGGGGCGAGTCTAGCCAGCGGCCGGGTCGTCGGACGCGGCAGGCGAGTGCCCGGCGACGAGCCGTCCGAGGGCCCGGCGATCGGGCTTGCCGGTGGCCGTGCGGGGCAGCTCGTCGAGCACGAGGACCCGGTCGGGGGCGCCCGCGCGCCCCACCGCGGCTGCGACCTCTGCCCGGAGGGCCGCGAGGTCGGCGCCGGGGTGGACGGTCACGACGACCGGCACCTCGCCCCAGCGCTCGTGCGGCGCCCGGACGACGACCGCGTCGCCCAGGCCGGGTCGCTCGCGGACGACGCGCTCGACGGCGCCGAGCGACACCTTCTCGCCGCCCGAGACGATGACGTCGTCGAGGCGGCCCGTGACCGTGAGCCGTCCGTCGGCGCCGAGGATGCCCGCGTCGCCGGTGCGGTACCAGCGGGTGCCGTCGCGCACGACGAACGCCGACGCCGTCCGCTCGGCGTCGTCGAGGTAGCCCTCGGCGAGCGACGGACCGCCCAGCTCGACCTGGCCGTCGACGATCGCCACCTCGGTGCGGCCGACGGGCACGCCGTCGTAGACGCAGCCGCCGCTCGTCTCGCTCGACCCGTACGTGCGCACCACGGCGACGCCGGAGGCGCGGGCGCGGTCGAGCAGGCGCGCCGGCGTGGCCTGTCCCCCGACGAGCACGGCCGCGTACCGGCGGAGGGCCGCGGCGACGGTCGGCTCGTGCTCGGCGGCGTCGAGGAGGGTCGACAGCTGCGCCGGCACGAACGAGGCGTAGGCCACGGGGTGCTCGAGGCGGTCGGTGGCGGCCACGAAGGCCGCGGGGTCGACGTGGCCCGTGCCGAGCACGACGGGCTCGGTGCCCGCCGCGACGCTCCGCACGAGCACGTTCGTGCCGGCGACGTAGTGCGCGGGCAGCGCGAGCAGCCACTGGCCGGGCCCGCCCAGGGCGCCGTCCGCCGCGGCCGCCCCCGCGAGCAGCGCGTCGGTGGACAGCGCCACCCGCTTGGGCCGACCGGTCGAGCCGCTCGTCTCGACGACGAGCGCGACGGGCAGCGCCACCTCGCGCGGCAGGTCGGCGGGCACGGCGTCGTCGGGACGCGGCGCGACGGCGGGACCCCCCGCGAGGGCGGACCGGAGCGCCTCGAGCACCGCTCCGGGCCGACGTGCGTCGACCGCGACCAGCGAGCGGGTCACGGGCGCACCTCCTGCCGGCGCCTCGGGGCGCTCAGTACTGCCACGGGAACGGCGACCAGTCGGGGTCGCGCTTCTCGAGGAAGGAGTCGCGGCCCTCGACCGCCTCGTCGGCGCCGTAGGCGAGGCGGGTCGCCTCGCCCGCGAAGACCTGCTGCCCCACCAGCCCGTCGTCGACGGCGTTGAAGGCGAACTTGAGCATGCGGATCGCGGTGGGCGACTTCGTGAGGATCGTCTCGGCCATGACCAGCGCCTCGCGCTCGAGGTCGGCGTGCGGCACCACCCGGTTGACCGCGCCGAGGTCGTACATGCGCTGGGCGCTGTGCTCCTCGGCGAGGAAGAACACCTCCCGGGCGACCTTCTGCCCGATCTGCCGCGCGAAGTAGGCGCTGCCGTACCCGGCGTCGAACGAGCCGACGTCGGCGTCGGTCTGCTTGAAGCGCGCGTGCTCGGCGCTGGCGATCGTGAGGTCGCAGACGACGTGCAGCGAGTGCCCGCCCCCGGCCGCCCAGCCGGGCACGACCGCGACGACGACCTTCGGCATGAACCGGATCAGCCGCTGCACCTCGAGGATGTGCAGGCGGCCGGCCGACGCCGGGTCGGCCACGTCGGCCTCCGCCCCCTCGGCCTTGTAGCCGTCGCGGCCCCGGATGCGCTGGTCGCCGCCGCTGCAGAAGGCCCAGCCGCCGTCCTTCGCGCTGGGCCCGTTGCCGGTGAGCAGCACGACGCCGACGCGGCTGCTCTGCCGCGCGTGGTCGAGGGTGCGGTACAGCTCGTCGACGGTGCGCGGACGGAACGCGTTGCGCACCTCCGGCCGGTCGATCGCGACCCGGACGACGCGCCCCGAGACGTGCCGGTGGTAGGTGACGTCGGTGAGGTCGTCGAAGCCGTCGACGGCCTCCCAGACGGTCGGGTCGAACAGGTCGGAGACGTCGCGCTGCATGCCCCGAGCCTATCCGCGGCCCTCCCGGCGGGCCCTCTCGCGAAGTGGCGACCGGACGCCGCCGCCACGCGGGGCGCCGCGGCCGTCCTGCGGCGCGTCGCCGGCGACCTGTCGCGTCCGGCAGCCCAGCGAGGGCGCAGGAGTCGCGCCCTCCGTCAGAGGGCCCAGCGGCCGACGAGCGGCACGACCACGAAGGGGTTGCTGAGCACGGCGACGAGCACGCCCGCGACGCCCCACCAGCGCCCGCGCGCCGTGGCGACGGCCACGAGGGCCACCACGCCGACGAGCACGGACCCGACGAGCACGACGAGCGCGAGCACCGCCGCGGGCTCGACCTGGTCGGCGGTGAGCAGGCCGAAGGCGACGGCGTCGACGACGAGCAGGGCCAGCGCGAGCACGAAGGTCACCAGGCCGAGCCGGCGGCTCCGGGCCGGCTCGTCGGCGGGGTCGTGGTCCTCGTGCGAGAAGACGTCCAGCGGATCGGTCACGCCTCGACGCTAGCGCCGTCGGCCCGGGGGCCGGTGGGACACTGGGCGCATGTCGCCGACCGCACCCGACGCCGCACCCGCCCCGGCGCTCCCGACCCTCGCCGAGGTCCTCGCCGGCGCGCACGTGGTGCGGCTGCCGCTGCGCACGAGGTTCCGCGGCGTCACCGAGCGCGAGGCGCTCCTCGTCGAGGGCCCCCGCGGCTGGACCGAGTTCAGCCCCTTCGTCGAGTACGGCCCGGAGGAGGCCGCCACCTGGCTCGCCGCGACGCTCGACTTCGGCTGGGGCGCGGAGCCGGAGGTGCGCGCCGACCGGGTCGAGGTGAACGCCACCCTCCCGGCGGTCGCGGCGGACGACGTCACCGCCGTGCTCGAGCGCTACCGGGGCTGCCGCACCGTCAAGGTGAAGGTCGCCGAGCCGGGCGGGTCGCTCGACGCCGACGTGGCCCGGGTCGCCGCCGCACGCCGCTGGGTCGGGGACGACGGCGCCGTGCGCGTCGACGCCAACGGCGCCTGGACCGTCGACGAGGCCCTCGGGGCCGCCGCCGCCCTGGCGCCCTTCGGCCTGCAGTACCTCGAGCAGCCCTGCGCGACCGTGCCCGAGCTCGCCGAGCTGCGCCGCCGCCTCGACGGGAGCGTGCTCGTCGCCGCCGACGAGAGCGTGCGCCGCGCGGAGGACCCCCTCGCCGTGGCGCGGGCCGGGGCCGCCGACCTGCTCGTCGTCAAGGCCCAGCCCCTGGGCGGGGTCGCCGCCGCACTGCGCGTCGTCCGGGCCGCCGGGCTCCCGATCGTCGTCTCGAGCGCGATCGACACCTCCGTCGGGCTGTCGATGGGCGCGCACCTCGCCGCGGCCGCGCCCGGCGTCGCCTACGCCTGCGGCCTGGGCACGGCGGCCCTGCTCGCCGCCGACGTCACGGCCGAGCCCCTGTCACCGGTCGACGGCTCGGTCCCCGTGCGCCGGGTCGACGTCGACGGGGACCTGCTGCGGCGGCACGCGGCCGACCTGGCCAGGAGGTCGTGGTGGCTCGAGCGCGTCCGCTCGTGCTGGGACGCCGCCGTCGAGCGCTCGACGACCCGAGGGGATCAGAGCCCGGAGTAGGCGTGCAGGCCCTTGAAGAACACGTTGACGACGCCGAAGTTGAACAGCACCGCCGCGAAGCCGACGATCGAGAGCCAGGACGAGCGCGAGCCGCGCCAGCCGCGCGTGGCACGGGCGTGGATGTAGCCGGCGTAGAGGACCCAGATGATGAAGGTCCAGACCTCCTTGGTGTCCCAGCCCCAGTAGCGGCCCCAGGCGCGCTCGGCCCAGACCGCGCCCGCGACGAGGGTGAAGGTCCAGAGCACGAAGCCGACGAGGGCCACGCGGTAGGCCAGGTCCTCGAGGCGGGCCGCACCGGGCAGCGTGCTCATGAAGCGGAGGCCGGCGAGCTGGGCCTGCTCGCGCTTGGCCTGCACGAGCTGCAGGGCCGACAGCCCCGCCGCGAGGGCGAAGAAGGCGGTCGCGACGATCGCGACGAGCACGTGGATGACGAGCCAGGCCGACTGCAGCGCCGGGGGCAGCGGGACGACGTCGACGTAGTAGTTGACGGTCGCGATGCCGAGCAGCACGAGCGTGAGCCCCGTGACGTAGGCGCCGAGGTAGCCGAGGTCGACGAAGAGACGGACCACCAGGAAGACGCCGACGATGATCGCCGTGCCGGTGAGCGCGAACTCGAACATGTTGGCCCACGGCACGCGCTCCGCGGCGACGCCGCGGGTGACCACGGCCGCGAGGTGCACGACGAGGCCGAGCAGGACCATGGCCGTGCCGACGCGCTGGAAGGTCGAGCCGCGCTGCGGGGCCGGCCCGTCGGCCGGGGCCGCGGTCCGCTCGAGCACGACCGTCGAGCCGGAGCCGGAGCTGGCCGCCGAGCGCGCGGCGCCCGAGGTCGCGACGGCCGGGGCGGAGCCGCCCCGCGACTCCTGCGCGGAGGCGTCGCCGTCGCGGGCGGCACGGAGCTGGGCGTCGCCGGACCGCTTGGCCAGGTCGAGCGCGTACGCCACGAAGGCGATCGTGTAGACGGCCATCGCCGAGTACGTGGCGACGTGCGAGAAGGAGGCGAGCTCTGCGGCGGTCACGGGGTCAGTGTACGTTCGTCGTCCGACACCCCGGCTGTGCGTGCGCGGTCCTGCGGCACCCCCAGTCCGACGAGGTGCCGGGTCGAGAGGTCGGCGACGCTGCGCTCCAGCGTCGGATCCTCGCCCCGGGCCAGGCCGGCGTACTCGAGCACGAGGCCGCCCTCCGACGCACGGGCCTTCACCCACACGCGCCGGCGGGGCACGAAGAGCGCCACGATGAGGCCGAGGAACGTCAGCGCGGCGAACCCGCCCACCCAGAGCTGCGACGGGTCGTGGTGCACGTCGAGCGACGCGAAGCGCTGCACGCCCTCGAAGGTGACCGACCCGAGCCCGTCGGGCAGCTCGGCGGTCTCGCCCGGCTTGAGCTGGACCGCCTCCGTGCCCGCGTTGAGGCCGGCCACCTGCGTCATGTCGTCGGTGTCGAGCGCGTAGACCGACTTCGGCACCCCGTCGTCGAGCCCGAGGTCGCCCTCGAACACGTTGAGGCTGAGCACCGGGTTGAGCGTGTCCGGGTAGTTCGAGGTGAGGATCCCCGTGCCCGAGTCGTAGGCGCTGGGGTAGAAGAAGCCGATCATGCCGAGCTGCTCGGGCACGGCGTCCGGCACCTTGATGACGCCCTGCGAGGTGAGGTTCGCGTCCTGCGGCAGGAACGGCACCTGGTCGCGGAACGCCACGTCGCCGTTGCCGTCGCGGACGGTCACGTCGACCGCGTAGCCGTTGCCGAGCAGGTACACGTTCGTGCCGCCGATCGCGAGCGGCGAGTTCACCTTGATGGCCGCCTGCCGCTCGTCGCCGCCCTGGTAGCGGGTCGTCACGTCGGCCGTGTAGTCGGTGGGCTGCCCGAGCGCGTCGCGGTTCTGCTCCTCGTACGTCGTGGTGAAGCGGTCGAGGCCGATCGAGTACGGCTCGAGCTGCGACTCGTCGAACCAGCGCCCGGGGTTGAACGAGTCGTACGCGCTGAGCACGTTCGAGAAGGTCTGCCCCTCGACGACGACGCGCTGCCCGGAGTAGCCGAAGCCGCCGCCGACGCCGACCGTCACGAGGACGCCGACGAGCGCCGTGTGGAAGAGCAGGTTGCCGGTCTCGCGCAGGTAACCGCGCTCGGCGCTCACCGAGTCGCCGTAGCGCTCGGTGCGGTAGCCGGCCTTCCGCAGCTGGGCCTGCGCCAGGTCGACCGCGGACCCCGGGTCGAGCGCGGGACCGGCGTCGGCCGCGCCGGTCGCGAGCGTGACCGACCGGTAGCCGGCGAGGCGCGACAGGCGGACCGGTGTGCGGGGCGGCCGCGCCCGGAGCGCCTCGAAGTGGTGCTTCGTGCGCGGCAGGATGCAGCCGATGAGCGAGACGAACAGCAGGAGGTACACGGCCGAGAACCACGGCGACGAGTACGTCTCGAAGACGCCGAGCGAGTCGAGCACGGGGAACAGCTGCGGGTGGTCGGCCTGGTACTGCACGACGCCGTTGGGGTCGCTCGTGCGCTGCGGCACCAGCGATCCCGGGATCGCGGCGACGGCGAGCAGCATGAGCAGGAAGAGCGCCGTGCGCATGCTCGTCAGCTGCCGCCAGAAGAAGCGCAGGTAGCCGACGGGGCCGAGCCGGGGCTGCACGACCGGGCCCGCGCCTCCTGCCGGCGACTCGTCGACGGCGTCGACGTGGTCGCTCGGGCGGAGCGGGTCGGCCCGGACGTCGGTGCGGTCGTCGCCGGTCAGCGACGCGGACTCGTCAGACGACCGTGCCATAGCCCGCGATCACCGCCCCGACGCGCGACATGAGGTCGGACCAGACCCCGGTGACCATGAGCAGACCGATGAGCACCAGCAGGGCCCCTCCGACGATGTTGACGACCCGGACGTGGCGCTTCACGACCGAGAGGGAGCGCGTCGCCCAGCCGAGGCCGAGCGCGACGAGCAGGAACGGCAGGCCGAGGCCCACGCAGTAGGCGATGCCGAGCAGGACGCTCTGCCCCACCGACCCCGAGGTGAGGGAGAGCGCCGAGATCGCGGCGAGGGTCGGCCCGATGCAGGGCGTCCAGCCCAGGCCGAAGACGAGGCCCAGCAGCGGCGCCCCCGCGAGGCCGGTGCGCGGGGCGAACGTCGAGCGCACCGTGCGCTGCAGCACCGTGAACTGACCGATGAAGACGAGGCCGAGCACGATCACGACGGCGCCCATGACGCGCGTGATGAGGTCGCGCCACTGGATCAGCCAGAAGCCGACCGCGCCGAACGCGAGCGTGGTCCCGACGAAGACCACCGAGAAGCCGAGCACGAACAGCAGCACCCCGAGCACGACGCGCCGCCGGTCGCGCCGCGCGTCGGCCGGGTCGCCGGAGGCGCGCGTCAGCCCGCCCACGTAGCCCAGGTACCCGGGCACGAGCGGCAGGACGCACGGCGAGAGGAACGAGACGAGGCCGGCGAGCAGCGCGACGGGCAGCCCGATCGCGAGCTGCCCGCCGGCGACGGCCTCGAAGAACGGGTTGCCCTGGTACACCTAGGCCTGCTCGGCCAGCGTGTCGCCGACGAGGGTGTCGAGGATGCTCGGCCCGTCGAGCCCGCCCAGGATGCGCGCCGCGACCCGGCCCTGCCCGTCGAGCACGATGGTCGTGGGCACGCTGTTGGGGGCGATGGTGCCGGCGAGCGCCAGCTGCACGGAGCCCGTGTCGGTGTCGATGATCGACGGGTAGCTGACGTCGAAGGTGCGCGCGAAGGCCAGCGAGGTCTCGGCCTGGTCGCGGACGTTGACGCCCACGAACCGCACGCCCTGGTCGGCGTACGCCTCGGCGACCTCCTCGAGGGCCGGAGCCTCGGCGCGGCACGGCGGGCAGCCCGCGTACCAGAAGTTGAGCACGACGACGTCGCCGTCGAGGTCGCTGCGCGAGAGCGTGTCGCCGGCGTCGGTCTCGCCCGTGAACTCGATGGGGTCCCCGCGGTCGGCGGGGTCCACCTCGGTCACCGTGCCGGTGCCGGAGATGTAGTTCTCGGTGGTGCCGTCGCCGTACTGCTGCGCGAGGTCGTCGCCCTGCGCCGTGCAGCCCGTGAGCACGAGCGCGGCGAGGCCGAGGCCCGCCGCGGTGCGCAGGAGTCGCGCCCTGGCCGGGGCGGGCATCAGACGGCCCCGAGGTCGACGGCGGTCTCGGCGAGCGCCGCCGCCGGGTCGCGGTAGGCGACCTCGACGAAGGAGTCGCCCCGGCGCTGGAGCGTGGTGATGCTGGAGAGCGAGCACCGGCGGCGGCGCGGGTCGTGGAAGAGCCGGGCCCCGGTGACGCTGCGGTGCACCATCCAGATGGGGAGCTGGTGGCTCACGAGGACGGCGTCGCCGCCCTCGGTGCTCGACCAGGCCTCCTCGACCGCCGCGAGCATCCGGGCGGCGATGCTCACGTAGGCCTCGCCCCAGCTGGGCTTGAGCGGGTTGACCACCCAGGGCCACTCGGCGGGCACGGTGAGGTTCTTGACGCCGAAGGACGCCCGGCGGCCCTCGTACTTGTTCATCGGCTCGACGAGCCGCTCGTCGAGCTGCACGGGCAGGTCGAACGCGGACGCCCACGGGGCGGCGCTCTCGCGCGTGCGCTGCAGGGGCGAGGCCACGACGGCGCGGACCGGGGCGCCCTCGCGCTGCAGGGCCTCGGCGGCGGTGGCCGCCATGCGGTGCCCGAGCTCGCTGAGGCCGAAGCCCTCGAGGCGGCCGTAGAGCACGTGGTCGGGGTTGTGCACCTCGCCGTGACGGACGAGGTGGACCTGCTGGGCGGGCATGCCGACCAGTGTAGGTCGGGCGATCCTGGGGACCGGCCGCGAGACGAGGCGGGCCCGCGGGCCCGGGCGGGCGGGGGCGCGCACCCCTGCGGCTAGACTCGGGCCTCGTGATCGCACGCACCCTCGTCAAGGACCTCGCCCCGCTGCCCGACGGGCCCGTCACCGTCTCCGGATGGGTCGAGACGGTCCGCGACCAGAAGAAGGTGCAGTTCGTCGTCCTCCGCGACGAGTCCGGCGCCGTCCAGCTGGTCCGCCCCCGCACGGCCGCCGACGTGCTCGCCGAGCGCGGCGAGACCGACGACGTGGCCGACGCGATCTCGGGCCTCGCCCAGGGCAGCTTCGTCACCGTCACCGGCGAGCTCAAGCACGACGAGCGCGTCAAGCTCGGCGGCATCGAGGTCAAGCTCGAGACCCTCGTCGTCGACGGCGCGGCCGACCCGGTCACCCCGATCGCGGCCGACAGCGGCATCGACAAGCGCCTCGACTGGCGGTTCCTCGACCTGCGCGTGCCGCGCAACGCCCTGATCTTCCGCGTCCAGACCACCCTCGAGCACGCGATGCGCACCTGGTGGATCGAGCGCGACTTCGTCGAGCTGCACACCCCCAAGCTCATGGCCACCGCGAGCGAGTCCAAGGCCGAGCTGTTCAAGCTCGAGTACTTCGACGGTGCCGCCTACCTCGCGCAGAGCCCGCAGCTGTTCAAGCAGATGGCCCAGGCCGCCGGCTTCGGCAAGATGTTCGAGATCGCGCCCGCGTTCCGTGCCGACCCGTCCTTCACCTCGCGCCACGCGACCGAGTACACGAGCGTCGACGCCGAGATCAGCTACGTCGACAGCCACGAGGACGTCATGCAGATGCAGGAGCAGCTGCTGGCCTTCGCGTTCGGGGCCGTCGTCGAGAAGCACGGCGACGAGATCCGCGAGCTCTTCGACGTCGAGCTGACCGTCCCCGAGACGCCGTTCCCGCGCATCCCCCTGGCCGAGGCGAAGCGCATCGTCGCCGAGCGTGGCTACGAGGTGCCCCGGGCCGACGCCGACATGGACCCGGAGGGCGAGCGCCGCATCGCCGAGTACGTCGCGCAGGAGCTCGGCTCCGACTTCGTCTTCCTCACCGACTACGACGCCTCGATCCGGCCCTTCTACCACATGCGCCACGACGACGACCCGCAGCTCACCAAGAGCTACGACCTCATCTACCGCGGCACCGAGATCACCACGGGCGCCCAGCGCGAGCACCGCGTCGACGTGCTCGAGGCGCAGATCCGCGAGAAGGGCATGGACCCGGCCGAGCTGGGCGACTACCTCGACTTCTTCCGCTACGGCGCCCCCGCGCACGGCGGCTTCGGCATGGGCCTGGCGCGCGTGCTGATGCTCATGCTGCACCAGCCCAACATCCGCGAGGTCACCTACCTCTTCCGCGGTCCGACGCGCCTCACGCCCTGACCGCGCCCCGACCGCACGACGACGGCCCCCGCTCCTGGTGAGCGGGGGCCGTCGTCGTGCGGCGTGCCCGTCCGCGGACGACGGGCGTCAGGAGGCGCCGGTCACCGCACGAAGTCGATGGCCGTCCGCCCCGTGACCAGCGTGCGGATCTCGGCCGCGGCCTCCTGGTGGGCCGGGTGCACGATGTACGCCTCGAGGCCCTCGTAGTCGTCGAAGTGCGCGACGACCGCGACGTCGCCGTTCTTCTCGGGGTAGGCGCCGTTGACGCCCACGACGAGGTCGCGGATGCTCTCGACGGTGCCGACCAGCCCGGTGAGGAGCTCGTCGATGCGGGCGGCGGCGGCGGCACGGCCCT
>Ga0265780_10008568_pt1 | contig 12410 bp, 16 predicted proteins | sample P1T30metagenome_FD_192432 | JGI IMG/M metagenome (GOLD analysis project Ga0265780, IMG submission 192432) | Plant litter microbial communities from East Loma Ridge, Irvine, California - P1 T30 | ecosystem: Environmental > Terrestrial > Plant litter > Unclassified | place: USA: California... | reverse complement strand
CATAGCTGAACCAGAAAAACCCGTTTACTAGAAAGCCCCACTATCTTATCAGAGGACTTATGCCAAGCCAAAGTTGTTTAGCGATTCCAAATCAGACGCGTGAATCAACTGAGTGACCTTACATGGTATCCATACTTATACATCTTTCACTACGCATATAAGCGCACTCACCAACATGTTGGGTCGCGTACCCTCTCAGTCCGATTCTCTCTACTCGCCCATCTTGATCAATCCTACCCCTCTGGACCCACTCGCTCCTCCCATATCACCAAAAACACCACTACTCAAATACCCTTACCCCTTACCCATCCTTGCGGTAGTCGATTTTGTGTATACTATATACCACCGCAGCATAGCTGTACATCGACCTTCATCGCATCTTCTGGCGCTTTGTGTGATCAGGTGTTTGGTTCTAGTGGTAATTCTAGGGGGAAGTAGAAAGTGGAGATCAAGGGGAGGATGGGTCGGTGCGGCGAGTGTGATTAGCCTTGGAAGTGTGGTTTGGGAGGGATGTCAAGGCCAGCTAGTGGGGAAAAAGGGTCGGGATGGGTCTGATGGAGAGACTGTTGATATTGCGTTTCTCGTCATTGTAAGTCTTGTCCTTTGTCACTATCACGGAATGTCATGTGGATCGTGCTGATTGTAGACTGGGCTAATTGCTATCTTTGAATATGTACGTCGGTTCCAACTTATCATGACCTCAAAACGAAAAGGAGTAGCAACTAATGGTGCAGCTATCGTTCTTGGCCCTCTTACGCCTCTCTCCTCCCGCATACAAAATCCAACCTTTCGGACTTCGAACCCCTCCCTCAGGAATACAATCAGCAACTCAATTCGCCTATTCAGAATCCCCAGCTTCAGCCCTTACACGAAATCACTCCAGGCGCGGTCTAGGGCATGGTCGTTACGACTCCATTACATCACGTTTACGAGCTCATCATGAGGTCGAAGATGAAGAATATAACGAATCAGCAGAGGAAGAAGAAGAAGAAGAGGGGGAAATGGGATTCGATGATTCTGGTTCTATTTCTGAATCTGAGATATCCGAATCATCAATTATCGATCTACCGCCTCCACTTGAACCTCATCGATTAACTCTCGCTCCGTCAGTCAGTCTGGCTGCGCTGGATCTGGAGAGTAGTCCCGTGATTGGGCCGCTGATCAGGAGGACGAGAAGTGCGAGGTTTAGCACGGTCAGGAATTTGGGTAGAGCTGTCCATCCTGACGCTGGAGCTGGAGCTGGACCGGAAGCAGAAAGGGGAGACAGAGCGGATCAGCAGGCTAGTACGAGCTATGGCACCTTTGGGATGGCGTAGTCTCTTGGCGCTTTGCTGAATCATATCGTGCGCCGTATAGAGAATACTGTTGTAGCCTGACTTTATGTCCATTTATGAAGACTAACGTGTATCCAATTATAATGCGTGTATACATATCATGTCGTGTATGTAGATGATGACGCTAATGCTATATTAAGTATGACAACAAATATCCTATTATTATAAATTGACTATATTATCAGGCATATGCACCAGAACCTTCTCCTGCTCCTCCTACGTGTCCAATGGTCAAACTAGTGAATGATCCTAACGACAACCCCTTCCGGAACACCCATAAAGGCCTGGGCACCTTTCTCAAGCGGTACAGTCTTGGTGACTACCGGTCTAAAAGCCACTATCGATGGTTCTTCCAATACATCCCTAATATCCATTCCTGAACTATCCACTTCAGCCTCACCAGATCCGGCAGGTGGGAGATATTCGAATCCAACTGATTTTTGTTTATTGGCTTGTTTCTTGCTTTGGAAAGCGGCTTTGAACGCCTTTAATCCGGATGGCTTGGCGATATTTTCGGGTTTCACATGAGCCGTTTCATCAGGTGGGACCATTGTGATGATTCTGAGAGGTCAGCATGATGGCATCACACGTAGCAGGAGGAACGTACCTCCCGCCGTCCTTCAAGATCCGCTTGGCGGCATCATAAGCCACCTGACCTCCTTGGGTATCAATCACCAAATCGAACGAATTATCCTCTAGCTGGTTCATAACAGCTGCAGGTCGACCGGTTAGGACCCCTTTCGCGCCATGTAGCATACAGAAGGATTGGGCATTATGATGATCGTCGCCACCAGAAATGAGCGCCGTGACGTGAGTCCCGGATCGAGATAATTCTTGGCACATGAGGGCGGTGACCCCTCGATGAGGATCGCAGACTAGAGCACGATACTGTCGACCAAGCTTGCCACGGAGAGACCGGATAGATTGTAAACCTTGTAGGGGAAGGAGCGACATTTGCTCAAGAGTCAACTGAGTTGGGAAAGGTGTCCGAGCAAGTCGTCGTCGGTCACAGGTAATATACTCTGCCAAAGCACCGCTCTGTTCATCAGTCCTGACCAGATGCCCATTGAACAACTCACCTTTCGAACATCACAAAGCCCCATGACGAGATCCCCTCGGACAAGTTCCTTTTCATATGCTCCAACCTGCAGACACCTTCCTACGAAACTCCTTCCTGGAACCCATTTCCCGACATCCGCCCGACCTTTAATATCAAGCACAGCCAGATCGAAGCCATCAATAGCGACTGCATATACCTGCACAAGGATCTCTTTGTCGGCCACTTTAGTAGGCGGTTTGAGATGAGACGAAAAGTCGACCGGCGCAGGTAATTGATTTCGAAGATGGGCGGGGGTATCGGATCGTAATCGATGAGTAGCTGACGAAAGGACCAAAGCGGCCATAGCTGCGTGGGGTAGACCAAGAACTCGAGCGTTGATTTCCGAAGCTGATTTGATAGGATTGGCAGGTTGATAGGCTCCTGTGGGAAGGATCAAGGTCGTATATCCTCCATTATGCGTTTGATCAAGACCGTTTGATTCAAGCAAGACTCCCTCGCCTGCGGTACTTCCTTCCCATCTTTGACTCTGACTCTGACTAGCGGGTCGGCGCAGGCTTCGGAAGGATTTAGCTCGCGATGGAGCCCGCGATGGCTGCTTGGTCTCCTGGTCTTCCTCTCCATCCGATTCAGCGCTCCTGACGCTTGCTCCCGATTTGATGGACTTCGAGTAGTAGATACTGTTCCTAGTTCGTCGGATCGCTTCGGCTTTTCTCTGCGCATCGCCAGCGGGATCCGGAACATAGGTTTTCGACGAATCTTCAACTGTCATTTCAGGTAGGAAGGTGAGGGTATCGGGGTTGAGGAAGGACGGAGCATCGAATCCACGAGGAGTACCGTTCATCGACATGGCTGAGCTGGGTCGAGGCATGGGGGGCGGCGAAGCAGGCTGAGCTAATGGAGAGGGAGAGGATGGAAAGCTGGGTGACCGGTTATGACCGAATCGCCCGCTTGTCGCGACAGAATGCGTGGACCGGGCATATCGATCCATTGCCGAAGGTGGCCGAGAATCCTGGCCACGGGACGGCGCGCGGTGATGAGCAGGAGGTCCACGTATCGTATCGCTCCTATCCCGTCCAGCATTGAACCTCTCCTCAGACGACGATCGACTCGCATACTGTCCGCTGTAGCCATATTGACCTAGATCGTCTTCGCTGGCCGGGATCTGACTTTGACTCGCACTAGAGTGGCTCGCCTTTGTATAAGATCGACTGGGCTGGGGCAAAGCTTCGCCATCGGACATCTTGGAATATTCGCTTGGCGAAGAGTACTCGTCCTCTACACCGAGCAATTCGGTATGTAGCATATTCTCGAATGTCGGAGCTTGCGATGCTTGAGGGAGCGGCGTGAATTTGGACTGTCTTGGAGGAGGTTGAAACTCTGCCCATCCATCGTTGGCGCCTTGTGGCATGTACATGACTGGCGAAGGCGCGTTTGATCGCGTCCCATGCGCCGCCGCCCAACCACCCTTTCCGTAGCCGCTGTTTGGAGTCACGTCCGATGCACCGAATGATCGCTCAGATACAGCCCCAGAACGACGTTGGAGCACTTTGAAATCGCCAAAGACCGAAGTCGAAGCTCGCTTGCCGGATCGGACTGACGATTGGCCAACAGAAGATGGGGATCCGGTAGTTTTGGCCTTGAATGGTATGGGGACTTGAGGAATCTCGCCTGATGAAGAGCGATATGCGGGCATGACAGCCAAAGATCCAGTCCGAGATGCAGGTCGGTGGGTTTGCGAGAAGCTCGTCTGTCGGGAATGGGGTTGGGATCTGCTAATGTGATGACCCCTCTGACTTCTAGGTCGATCACCTAGGTCTTGCTCGCTCTCGCTATCCGAGTCGGAGCCGACTGCCGGATGTAGACTATGCGTCTCGGCCTCATCGTCCAGGGAAGGCGAGTCAATAGCAGGCGCTAGACTGATGGGCGAGGTAAAGATGTGCTTTGCCGATGGACTATCTTGCTCGAGTGGTGAGTGCTTCATATCCTCTAAAGCAGCTGGCGTGGGTGGCTGAAGCGATAAGATAGGCGCAGATGGTCGAAGAAGCTTTACACCCGCGGGCTGCTCTACAGGCGGTGTGATCTGTCGGGCAGGGGGAGGGGCTTCCACTGAGACTTTCGGAGCGGGTTCCATTGATTGTCTGGGCGTGTAGAACTTCTCTTCTTCCGAATCAGACCCAGCTCTCCTTGGTGAACGTGGCGGTCTAGGCGATAGTGAGTCTCCTCGATTGGGGATGTTGAGAGGTCGCTGGCCAATTTTCATTTGTCCGACGGCTTCCGCTATCGAGGCTTGAAGGGATGTCTCTGATTCTGGAGGTGTGAGGGGAGCCACTTGCGAGCTCACGACTGCCTTCTGTATGACGGAGGCAGAAGGGCGTCTGCCTGATCTACCTATCGTTCGCGGTAAATCTGCCGGTGCTGCAGCGACAATTGGCGACATTGGCGGAACAGGCGATGATCGAACCGACGACTCTTCACTGTCTTTCCCTCTCCGTAGCGATGGCGGTAGAGACGAAGGCCCAGAAGCTAGTGATGAATCATCGTCACTAAAGAAGCCTTTCTTCATCCTCCGTAATTCCGCTGCTGATCCCTCTGGAATCCCCGGACTAGACGATACTTCGGATCGCTGGTCCTCTTGCTCCAGGACCTTTGCCCGCGTTTTCTTCTTCCTCTGTCCCGCCTTCGCTGGCCTCTCGACGTCTTCCAGTGGTCGATGCACGATCACAGTCTCGCGCAATTGCACAGTACTGGTAACTTTTCTCGCTGGTTTGGGGAACCGAGTCGACAAAGAGGAAGACGGCCTGTTGGGATAATCATTGATGACAGAAGCAGCCCGTCTTGGTTTACTAGGTCCAGCTTGAGCTTGCGGCTGGGCGTCCCTTCTGTAGCCTCCTGCATCCCTCTGCCTCTCTTTCCATCCCAAATGAGCACCCCTGTCAACAATGGGTTCATACCGAGATGGCCGGGTGTAGACTTCTTCCGGTTGTGCGTAAGGATCACGATCTGACCATGGTGATGCGCCGTGCGGGTCGGCATATGATCTAGTCGGTTTGCGCATCACGCTCTGCATGAACGTTGGTTTCGGCATTGTGAAATTTAAGAGTTGTTGACGTCGAGGCTAAATTGCCGGTTATGTTGTTGTTTTCCGGGGCATAAAGGTTGAGTGAGATTGCTTGTAACTTTATAGCTCTCTGTGGATTGTGCAGTAAGAATAATGACGAGTCGCGGTGTATGTACAACAGCAAGTATATGATGGCGTAAATGAGCGACGTATAGATGAGTAGAGTCCGGGCTTGAATCAAGACATCATATGCACTTTTCATCAGAAGCCGAATTCGATCACCCAACAACTCAGGGTTTTGATAGACACACACACACAAATCCAGGGTCTTCCCCTTGGTTTGGATCTCGTTAGCTCAGGGCTGTTGGGCCAGAGTGTTGTGGGTCAATTACGTAACCCGGACACAAACCCATTCAATTACCTCACGTCACTAGCTACACTGACTTATCCATGCTCAATGCTAACCCCGCCATACCACTTTTCAATAGTGGCATGCCCAACGACTCCTCAAGTTTCAGATGACCCAAAAACACCATCACAAATCCTCTACAGAGGTTCGATACCGGCGATCCGTAATCTCCCATTCCTCAAGCGACTAGGTCTCAAGACAGTCATTTACTGCAGAAAGAAAGAAATCACGGATGATGATATCCTCGTCAGATGGTCACAAAAGAGGGGTATCGATCTCAGGTGGATCAAAGCGGAGGGTATGGGTGAGGAAAAGCTGGGTCTGGGCAAAAATGAGATATCAGACGTGCTTAAAGTCAGCCTCGTGTTTGTAGGCGGTACTGGGCTGATGACAGATTATACTGAATCCAGCGAGCTACCCATTGTATATCGCCGACCTCGATGGGATATCACATACAACACTGATCATCGCCTGTCTACGGAAATTACAAGGATGGCAACTCGACTCCATCATCAATGAAATCACTCGTTTCGAGCCGGAATACGAGGATTTCCCGTTGTTGGCATTCATAAACGCCTATTTAATACCATCATCCGAAACACCATTCACGCTCCCCCCACCACCTTATCCGACATGGCTATGGCCCACTGGACCCGCCACTACCCCTCCACCAGTCAAGATTCGAGAGCGTGAACGGGAAAGAACGGTTTCAGCCGGCGCGACGCCCAGTACTGTCTTACCCTTCCCTCATCCACTCACAGCAAGGCGGCATCCGACCATGAAATTGACTTTCCCCGCTGCTCCTACTGTACCATCCTCGGCCCAATCACCCCAGCTTGCGGCTCAAAACCCAAATGTCGATTTATCAAGAGTCAGCTCGATCAAGGGATCATCCATGAAGAATCCAGAGCCCGAGTTGCCTAAATTGGTCGGCGCAGCGACAAGTCTTATCTCAAACGGTCTGTCACGAGTGGCCAGTGCTGTTGGGGCCGACTCGCAGTCAAAGCGATTATCCCGAAACGTCAGTTTCGAGCGCGACGACGCCTACCTCGAGTGGAGGGCAGCGGCGATGGGTGTAACCAGTCCAGAAACGCTCAGTCGGCAAGCTACGAATGCATCGTCCGAAGAAGTTACGGAGAGTCCCGAAGAAGCCGGGGTAGATCTAGATCCTGATGATGAAGAGATGGAGGAAGATGAGGACGATGACGATGAAGATGAAGAAGACGAAGACGATGAAGATGTCCAGCCACCATCGCAGTACATCAGTGCTCTTGATCTGGCTGGATTCTGAGTGATTTATTGTAGCTGCCTTTCACGCGTTGTATCCATAGATGCATATATGTCTGTTTCCCTCCTTCACTCAATACCTCTAGTCCTTCTCAATAGCAGCGAGCTCGTACAGGTACGAACCCAACAACTTAGTTCCGTTGATGTAGTTATCGGTATCTAACTTCTCATTTGTCGAGTGCGCTCCGTCATCACCCCGTCCAACAGGTAGCAATAGAATGTTGAGACCGAGGATGTTGGCGAAATCAAGGGTGACGGGAATAGATCCTCCTTCTCGGATGTAATCAGGTGCTTGACCCCACACTGCCTCGGTGGCCTTGTGGGCGGCTCGGAAAGAGTAGTGCTATCTAGTCAGCTCTTCCGCCTCGAGTATTGGGGCATGGTACTGCTTACGTTTGGGTCAGTAAGCCATGGCTCACCACCATGAGTAAGGTAGACTTCACATCGGTTCTTGGATCCAATCTTCTTGAATTCTTCGTTAACGTATTTGACGACTAGCTCGGTCGTGTTCTTGATACCGAGATTGGGGACGAGTCGGATGGAGAATTTGCCCTTGACAGAGCATGGGATGACAGTCTTGGATCCAGGGGCGGCTGATCATTAGTTGTGTGTTTGTAACACTGGATAGGGAAACGTACAGAAAGCGCCCTCGATACCATGAAGTGAAAGACTTGGGTTCCCTGTCATGTCAGTCTATTTTCATCGTACACTCAGCCAGGCAACTGACTCATTCGACCCATGAGAGTAGCAACGGGGTCATCAGAAAGAGTCTGATCTCCACCGATAGCGCCCTGAATATCGGTAATTTTGAAATGGATATCCTCAAACTTCTTCTTCTCATCATCGGTGACAGGAGCGATCAGATCATTGACTCCAGGAATCAAGATCTTTCCTTCGGGTGAGACCAATTTGGACACTAGATGTCAGCTCACGGTCACACTTGCCGGAGGAGCTAGCTTACTAACGAGGACCAAGTCGGTCATGGGTTCGTGGATCGTTCCTCCGAATGCACCAGAGTGGAGATCTCGATCAGGTCCAGAGACTTTGATCTCGTAGTAGTTGATACCTCGAAGACCGTAGGTCAAATTGGGAGTCTTGGTGTCGAGCCAGTAGTTGTCTTTGTATCAGTGCCCGCATGCTTCGAACGATAAGGCAAGCTCACCAGAGATACACATGCAATCGATACCGGCAAAGAACTGGTCTTTCTCCTTTTCGATAAACTTGTCCAAGTCGACTGATCCAGACTCTTCCATACCCTCGAAAATCATCTTCATGTTGACCTACACGTCAGTTGGTCCAAACGCAAAGAAGATGAGCTTACAGGGAGCTCGAGACCGAGGTTCTTGTGAGCCTCAATGACATTCAACCAACCCATGACAGGTCCCTTATCGTCGGTAGATCCTCGTCCATATAGCTTTCCAGTTCCCTCGGGGTCGACAGTAAGCTTGAAAGGCTCGTGTTTCCATCCGTCCTCCTTGAGTGCTGGCTGGACATCGTAATGTCCGTATACAAGAAGGGTTTTCTGTCTCGTCAGACCTGTTGTCGACACGATAGCATACCTTCTTTGGGTCATTGCCGAGCTGTCCAATGACGACAGATGGGAGCTTGCACTGCTTCCCAGCGAGCTCGTGGGTTCCAATATCCCTCTTCTCGGCGGTAGCTCCGAGAGTAGTGAGCTGGGAGACGAGCCAGTCGGCCATCTTCTCGACTTCATCCATGTATCTAAACGTGAGCTCAGGGGACCAGGGGCGGCCACGATCAGCTTACTCGATGTTTCCGGAGACACTGATGTTGTCAGCTTGGACATCGGACGGCCGAGATAGCTCACGAAGGGATCTCGACAGCCTCCCTCAATCTATCTATGTAATCTTGCTGATGTTCTTCGACATATTGCAAGAATTTGGGGTTTGCGGCAGGCATATTGTCGGAGCCGATGTAGATTGCTAGCAATGCAAGAGTGTATAAGTGACAGGGTACGAAAGGAGCACTAGTATGGTGTGCTATAGAGTGACTTGTAGATCAATACTCAATATTCTATCTTCTATCGATACAAAGGTGGGCACGGCGATAACCGATATAAACCCACGTGGGGCGCACGGACCTTGGTCATTTGTGGCAGAGGCACGGACCTACTGGAGCGCTTGAGCAGGTTGTGCCAACTTCTACTGTCTAATGTCTTTCGTCAATATCATTCAAACATTCCAGTCTCAGTAACGGTATCATCATAGACCTGTGTATAGTAAGACTCTTCTGACATTGTGTATAACGTAGATATCCTGCTATCACTTATAGCACCTGACTCCCCTCTTATCATATCCCTAAATCCTGATTCCCGCTCACTCACTCATTCCATATCATGCCACTGACTCCCGAGACTTCCTCTTCTTCACGAGACTCTGTTACAATTCTCACATCAAGTCAATCGCTCCCCTCGCCCTCAAGGGCCCTCGGGACATCCCACGGAACTCTTGAGGACAAGGTATGTGCATAACCTCTCCAGAACTAACATCGACAGGACCACTTTATCTCTTCGACGAAGAGGGAGACGGTTGTAATACTAGGCCCATTCGAGCCTCAGATTCATGATCTTTCATCATCTGACTCTGATTGCTCAAGTAGCTCACAGGACTTACCACAGGTATGTAGGCTGAGAAGTCCAATCGCAGTCCCGATTCCGCGGTACGAAGACTGCTTTGAAGCCCCATGGACCTATGGTTTCGATCAGGTAGGCTATGAGCTCTCTTCGCCTGATCTCATGCTTGACGGCAGCCAGTCTTCGGCTTCTTCAGAATTGAATAGCCCACAATTGTGGGAACCTGATCATTGCCGAATCGTTAAGGATCGATTGGAAGTAGCTGTAAGTCCCGTCCTTTATGACGAGGTAGGTACTCATGCTGAAGGCGTCTCTTCTCGAAGAATCCGCTCTCGGCTTCCATGAGCTGAGTCCACCAAAGAGCTATCAGCTCGCTAAACGACCACGATTATCCGCATTGTCATCCGGCAGAGTCGACATTCCGCCGCGGCATTTTCAGATCGATGATCTGTTCTTTCCCGAGTCGAACAGGACCAAGGCGTTGAAAGATGTCTCCTATACTATCCCTCAGCTACGAGGCCTATCACTCGACGAAAACCCAGTGATCGATGACCAAGACACATGCGAAGCATGCTACGATACAACAAATCTTCGATCAATGAAAAGACTCACCCCTTGTCATGTAAGCTCCTGACCCACTTCAGCCCTTCAGCAATCGTAATTACTGACAAGTAGCATAACGTCTGCAATCGATGTTTCAGCGCGGCTCTGGGAAGTGTATCGCAAGATCATCCAATTGCAAGCTGCCCCAAGTGTCTGATACACGTCACGAGCTTCGCCAAGACCGATTCAAAGATCCGAAGAGCGGTTCAGGCGGCTTTCGAATATCCTCCAATCCAAAAAGGGCCAATTATCATGCGTATCGATAATGTAGCATGGGCGAGCTATCCTCTTCAGGCAGTCGTCGGTCAAGCTGACTGGCAGGATCTGACGCCTGAAGTGGTTCAGAGATTCCTGCCTCCGGACACACTTTCCGAAACGTTGATGCCGATACATATTCCTCTGGATCGGTACGATGGGAGGACCAAGGACTATATGGTCAGCTACCGCGGTACCTGGAGCCGCAAGCTGATATTCAGTATATCGAGGTAGCATCCGGCGAAGCGGCTAGAAAAATACTTCAGAAATGCCAGAATGCGTTCATGCCAGGTGGACCACTGACCAGTCCTCGGTCTCGAGCAGTGACAATCACCCAAGTCCCTCATTCCGAATTGATCAAAGAGGTAAGCTGATACATCCTTCTACCCAGCCTATCCAAGCTGAACCACCAGCTTCGACCCGAATCAGCAAGAGAACTTCAAGCATTACTAGCCCTCTGCCAGGCTTCCGTCAACGCACCACCTCCTCCCGCCAACCATACTAGCTCGTTTGTCGCCCCCAACGGCGTTGCGCACTTTGTCAAGAATCGACATGGACCTTTCAATGCCCTCATGAGTATTTTGTCGAAAGTCAAAGGCAAGACCAGTCCTTCATATTGGGATCTATTCTGTAAGCTCATCTGGAATCCTACGTGGATGATGAGAAGCTGACGAGTAGATATCACTTCTGGTAAGCTTAAGATCCACGAAGTGTGCATCTGAAAGCTCATAATCAGGTGCCATCGCAGCATTAGCCTCCCATATCTCCCGAATCTCCCCATATCCGGCTAAATCTCCAACGGACACGATGGTAGAATCCGACAAAGCAGTCTTAGACAGATTGGGGAGTATCTTCGAAACGACCTTTGGTGTCAAATTAGAAGGAGGTCGATTATCGCCTCTCTGACATGGCTTGTCGGACATGTCTGTTGTCGTCTCCCGTTCGACCTCATCGAGATGGGGTCAAAATACGCCCTTCTAGTGGTCTTGGAGTTTCCTTTCCCTGATCTCAATTTCCGTTCATTCTCCGCATCCTACCGCACCCTACCATTCAAATAGCATAGCATAGCATAGCATAGCATAGCATAGCATAGCATAGCGTTATAGATCATATCATCGTCGAGTCCACAGCTCAATCTCACCAACGCTCATGTAGACATCGATGGAGCTGCATCGTCGTCTCGTCCCAGACACAATAGTGATCGGCCGTTGCCGGGGACAAAGAACCAGACGCAAAGACGCTCGTCTCCCACTGGAAAGTCTCGAAAACATGCAGAATTCAAACGTACCAATTCCATGGTTGTCTGCCTTTTGTTCCAGCCGTGATCCCCGCTCATCTCAGTTGTAATTCACAGGACGAGGTGTCCAATGCGATTGAGCTTCTCCACCGGTGAGTGAGTCAGTACGGGTTCTCTTCTTGCGAGCGGCAGTGGAATACTGTATGTATACAATCAATCTATAAACTATGTAAAATGTCCTTGTACTGTATACACTTCAAACGAGAATTATAATCATCTAAATCCTCACCCCCAATTCCTACGCTAAGCAGCAACATCATATTCACTCATACCCCCTTCTTCACCCATATCACTGAGTGGATAATCTTCCATCTCCTGCTTCACTTTAACCCCACTTCCACTTCCTCCTCCCTTCTTTTTGGCTTTCAATCCTTCACTTGGTCTCGCATCATCGGAGATACCTTTGAAAGCTTTATATTGAGATTCAGACATTGGTGAACCGTCCGCATTGAGTGGTAGGGGGTGAGTAATGGCGCATTCTTGACCTTGCTCAGATTTATCTATTCATCAGCAC